>Ga0307517_10011162_pt1 | contig 12473 bp, 12 predicted proteins | sample 23_EM_MG_FD_194515 | JGI IMG/M metagenome (GOLD analysis project Ga0307517, IMG submission 194515) | Populus trichocarpa ectomycorrhiza microbial communities from riparian zone in the Pacific Northwest, United States - 23_EM | ecosystem: Host-associated > Plants > Roots > Unclassified | place...
TTCACCCCCACCTACTCGTCGTGGATCAACCAGGTCGAGCGGTGGTTCGCCGAGCTGGAACGACGCTGCCTCGAACGAGGCGTGTTCTGCTCCCTCGACGACCTCAAGACCGCACTCGAAGAGTGGACCAAGGTCTGGAACAACGAGGCCCGGCCCTTCAAATGGACCAAGACCGCCGACCAAATCCTCGACCGGATCTGCCGCTACTGCTCACGCATCTCCGAACCAGCTCACTAGGCCGTGTTTTAGAAGTAGCGCCGGCCGCCCGGAGGGCGGGTCCCGCGGCGCCTGGTGCGGTGCATCGCAAGGCGGAGAACTGTCCTCGTAGTGGGCTACTCGGACAATTCGACAACGCAGCGAGGTGCCGTGCCAGGCGCCGCGGGACAGGCGGGACTTCTAAAACACGGCCTAGCTGAATTCGTGCAGGAGGTCGTAGCCGTCCCGGACCGGCTCGAAGCCAGCGCTTCGCCGATCGGCACGAAGCGGTTGATGCCGCGACCGCCGAGCAGCCGGGCGAAGACGAAGAGCTCCTCCGGTGCGAAGCCGAAGTGGCTCATCGTCTGATGCCGACGGGTGACCATCGGGGCGAGGTCCTCCAGCGCGGAAAATGACGTGAGGCCGAATATCCCGGTACCCGACCGCTGGTCGAACAGCAGGCCCGGGGCCATCGACACGGCTGCCAAGGCGCTGCTCCGGTGCTGCACGGACACCGCCGCGCCTTCGGCTGCGAGGCCGTGGGTCGATAACCGTTTCTCGACCGCCATCAGCGCGTCGATCTCCGGCCGCCGTTGTGCCACGACTGCTTCGAGCCGTTCCAGGAAGTCCGCGCGCGGGGGGCCGACCTGGGGAGACAAACCGATCCAACACACGGTCAGCGGTGAGGCACAGGCGGCCTCTCATTGCGGGGCGCGGCGTCGTACTCCGCGACGATCCGCAATTTGTACTCCGAGGTGAACGTACGCCGCTTCGGCCTCGGCGCCGGGCCGGACGACCCACGTCGACCCTGCGGCGTCGGGCACGGTCGTTCTCGGCCCTGCCCACTTCAGGCCCGGTTCGTTGATCACGCCGCGCGTGCCCTCCCAGAACAGGGCGCGTCCAGCAGGCGGCATGCCAGCAGATAGGGCCCTGGTCGCAGGTGCGACGACGACGCCCGAGCCACCGTCGGCGGTGCGCGTCCACAGACTCATCGGGCGCGCCGTCCGCGACGCCCTCCCCCACGGGTCTCCGCCATCACCGGGAGTGTCAACCGAACAGGTTCTGACAAAAAATTCGTAGCTGGTGATCGGGTCGACGGGATTGGTGTGCTGGTCAGTTGAGCAGGATGCGCTGGCGGAGAGGAGGCGAAGCCAGCTCCGCCTGTGGGTCTGGCGTGTCAACGTCCTCTGAGTCGTCCCCGCTGGCAGTCAGATATTCGACGCGCTGTCAGCCGATACTGACGGTTCACTGACCATCGATGGTCCGAGATGTCTCTGCCTTGCGTGAAGTTGCGAAGGCCGCAGTAGGTGGTGGTACTTCATCGGGCGGTCGAACGACGACATCGCACAGGCTTGTGCGGACTGGATATCGGGCTCCCGCTTCGGCGAGGTGAAGGGCCGCGGCGGCGCCCCGCCCCCGAACTGCCCCCGTCCCCCTCAAACCGCGCCGCCGGACGCACTGAACTGGACCGGACCGACGCATTCATGATCGGTGCCCCGCGAGGTGGGGCAGTGCGATTGCCGTGATGACGAGACCTTCGCGGCACATCCAACGGCCGGCAATGCCTTCGAGGGCATTGCCGACCACCTCCGGTGCCGGGACCAGCAGCCGGGCGGAAAAGGTGCCCGCGTCCGGCTCGACCTCGATCTCCGCTTCGTCGAAGTTCAGCTCTCGCCGGGTCAGCGGGTACCACACCTTGAACAATGACTCCTTGGCGCTGAACAGCAGGCGATCCCAATGGACTTGTCGCGGGGAGGACCGGAGTGCGCGGACCCATGCGCGCTCCCGTTCCAGGGAGACAGCTTCCAGGACCCCTTCCGGCAGCGGACCGTTGGGCTCAGCGTCGATGCCAAGCCCGAGGAAGTCGACCGAGTGCGACACCGCCGCCGCCCGGTAACCCGCGCAGTGGGTCATACTGCCCACCACACCGGCCGGCCACTGCGGCGCCCGGCGCCGGTTGGGCAGCAGCGGAACCGGCGGCAGACCCAGCGCACCCAGTGCACGGCGCGCACACCACCGCGCGGTCGCGTACTCGCACCGGCGGCCCGGAAGAGCCCGGGCGATGGCGGCCTCCTCCTGCGGGTACAGGCCCTTCAGCGCCGCTTCCGGGTCGTCGAACGCCTCGGCTGCGGCGACCGGCGGGAGCAGCAGTTCCTCGATCACACCGCTTCCCCGGAGTCGGGCCCGGGAAGGATCCGGCGCAGATGAGCGCGGTCCGGCCAGAGCTTCCACTCGCGTGGGTAGCCGATCGAGACCTCCTCGAACCTGACCCCGTCGTACCAGGTCGTCCGGGGAATGTGCAGATGCCCGTACACCACGGCGGCGGCACGAAAGCGCGTGTGCCAGTCGGCAGTCAGTTCCGTGCCGCACCACTGCGCGAACTCCGGGTAGCGCAGGATGTCGGTCGGTTGGCGGACCAACGGGAAGTGGTTGACGAGAACCGTTGGGTAAGCCGGATCAACCAAGGCCAGGCGCTGCTCCGTCTGCGTCACCCGTGCTCGGCACCAGGCATCCCGGGTGGGGTACGGGTCCGGGTACAGGAAGTACTCGTCCGTGCAGACGATCCCGGCCTCATGCGCGATCCGCAGCGACTCCTGTTTGGTGGCGGCACCTGGGACCCGGAAGGTGTAGTCGTAGAGCAGCAGAAGCGGTGCGACCGTCACCGGGCTGCCCGAGCCCCTCCACACGGGGTAGGGATCCTCGGGGGACGCAATGCCCAGGCTGCGGCAGAGTTCGACCAGCCGCAGATAGCGCTTCTCACCGCGCAAGTCGACCGGGTCGCTGGGATGAGTCCACAACTCGTGATTGCCCGGTGCCCACACCACCTTGGGGAAGCGGTTGGCAAGGAGGGTCAGCGCCCACTCGATGTCTTCGAACTTCTCCGCGACATCGCCCGCGACGATCAGCCAATCCGTGTCGGATTCGGGGCGGAGAGACTCGACAATGTGACGGTTCTCCTGGTAGGCGACGTGCAGGTCGCTCACAGCCGACAGACTTCCCATGCCCCGGACAGCCCCCCTCGCACCCGTTGCCTGACCTGTACTGAAGTCGCGCTGCGACAAGCGGAATTACTCTACCGCGCCCACGGCTCTACGGCGTCTGAGCCGGACCGGACAGGTTCTGCCCGGGAGCGGCCGATTCCCTCGCGGCCGCAAGCGATCCGGGCAGGGGACGAAAGCGGCACCTCCGCCGTTGTGGTTGGCGGGTGCGGTCGAGTGAGCGTGGGCCTGGCTATCTGGCCGGTGTGGGGACCGTCCCGGTCATGGCGATGAGCGGGAGGGGTGGGTTTCCGTCGGGGTGGTGGTGGATCCATGACAGGCCGCCGAGGTCAAGGCGGTTCCGGGTGCGGGTGACGGCGACGTAGGCGAGGCGGGCTTCGGCGTCATCGATCGGGCCGGGAACGGGATGGCCGTTGGCGTCTTTCTGATCGCTGTTTTTGGGCGCGGCGAAGTCGCCTGCGATCTTCACGGTCGCCCATTCGCGGCCCTTGGCCTTGTGGGCGGTGGAGACGGTGACCTCGGCGTGCTGTTCGGGGGCGAGTTGGTTGATCGCATCGAGCAGCGCGTCGGGGCCGTGCTGGTCGACCAGGTCGACCAGCGGCAGCAGGTCGTGCCCGGCAGGGTCGTGTTCGGCGTACTCGCGCAGTTCACCCCAGGTGGGGAAGAGGACGAGTTCAGGGTGCCAGGTGCGGCGGCCTTCAGTCAGGTCGCGGGCGGCGGTGGCCAAGGCCCGCAGCGCCTCTCCCCCACCGGCCAGACCGACGCGGCGGCCGGCGGCAAGATGGTGCATGACTTCGGCGATGGCCCCGACGTTGGTGCGGCACAGGACGGCGTCGGGCTGGTCGACGGTGCCGAGTTCGGTGGGGATGGCGTCGGTGCCGTCCAGGCGGATCGGGGCGTCGGCGATGGCGAGCCAGCGGTTGGCTTCGGTGGCCAGGTGAGGCCCGAAGCGGAACGATTGCGACAGGGTCAGGGCGGTGCCGTCGAAGCCGGTCATGACGTCGCGGGCGCCGCGCCAGCCGTAGATGGCCTGCGCGGAGTCACCCACCATCACCAACTGGGCGTGGCCTCGTTGAGCGGTGAAGACCTGCTCGACGACGGGGTTGGTGTCCTGGGCCTCGTCCAGGAGCAGGTAGTCGGCGGGGATCTTCGGTTCGGACAGGGCCCAGATTTTCAGGTAGTGGTCGTGGTCGAAGCGGACGACGCCCTGGTCGGGGTGCTGGAGGTCCGACCAGGCCCTGGCCGCGTAGGGCAGGACGATGGCTGCGAGCTGGGCGTGGAGTTCGTCGGCCTCGATGCCGCGTAGGCGCGGTACGTGGTGGCGGGCCAGGGTGGGGTCGGCGGAGTGGCAGTAGTGGGTCACGGTGCGCAGGGCGGTGTTGGACAGGGTCTTGGCCGACAGGTCGCGGCCGCCGATGCGGGCGGGTTTGGTGATGCCGAGGGCCTGGCCGGTTTTCCAGCCGGGCTGGCGGGGGCTGCCCAGGCGGTCCCGGTAGCGGTGGCCGATGGCGGCGTAGGCCAGGGCGTGGGCGGTCTTGCACTGCACGGTGGCCGGGAAGCGGGTGGCGGCGTCCGTGGCGATGGCCTTGTTGAAGGCGATGTACCGCCCGCGACGAGGCGTGGTGGCGGCGAGGAGCGCGAGGGTGGAGGTCTTGCCGGTGCCGGCTCCGGCCTGCAGGACCAGGTGGTCTCCGCTGCGGAAGGCGTCGGCGGCCGCAGCCTGTTCGTCAGTGGGGTGCAACATCGTGGTGCTCCATGGAGAGAAGTGCGAGGCGGCGGGGTGACTGCGTTGGCGTGCGGCGCGGGTCAGGTGTCGTCTTCGTCGATCAGGAAGCCGCGCAGCGGCATCGGTGGCATGCCTTCGGTGAGTGGGCCGGGCCGGCTGCGACGCAGGGCTCCCAGGTCGCGGATGATCGCCGCGTAGTACACCGCCACCGCCTCCACCGGCGCTGTGCCGGTCAGATCGCGCATCAACTGCTCGAACTCGACTACGGTCACCGTGCCCGGAGCGGCCTGCTGGTGGTCGGGGAGATAGGCAGCAATGGCCGCAGGGGTGCAGGGACGGCCTCGGTCGCGGGCGGCAGCGGCAGCGCGGAAGACCTGCCGGTAGGCAGGAGTGGTGAAGTCCCCGCCGTCCAGCACCACGATCAGGTGGGCGGACAGCGACGGATAGGCCAGCAGCGCGGCCAGCACCATACGTTCGACGTGCTCGTCACGCAGCTCGGGCTGGGGCGGCTGGTCCGGGTCAGGGGCGCCGATCAGGGTCCTGGTCATGGGATACCTCCGGACGGGGTCAGGGTGCACGGCCACGATGCCGTTCCGGAAAGGCCGCGCGGGTGCCAACGCATCGAGCAGCCACGAATAGGTGGCCGGAAGTGCCGCTTACCGGTGGTGGGGCTGAGGGTCAGGGATTTCGTGGTGAATGTGCTGGTGGTGGAGGCGGGCGTTGAAGGGTTCCCAGTCGGGCAGCGCGGCATCGGCGGCTTCGGGGGTGAGTGCGTGGGTGGTGCAGCGCTGGGCGCGCCAGCGCAGTTGCTCGGAGTACGGCAGGCCGGTGAGGTCGTAGACGGCCATGAGGGCATCGGTAAGGGGTAGTTGATCGCGGCCGGCAGGCCGGGGGCCGGCAGGCAGGAGGGTCCAGGTGCCGGGCAGGGCTTCGGGGTCCAGGACCGGGCGGGTGCAGCGGCGGCGGGTGCGGGTCTGGGCCACGCACCGGATGGTCTCCAGCGGGCCGGGGGCGAGATAGCGCAGGTAGAAAAGGTGCACGACCGGCCGGGCAGGGAGTGCTGGAGCGGGGTCGGGTCCGGGTGGCGGCAGGTCGCGGCAGAGGGTGAAGGCGCCGGCGTCCTTGAGGCGTCGGGTGTTCAGGGCCAGGTCGCGGCGCAGGCCGTCCAGCAGAGGGCTGCGGTTGCTGGTGGGGGTGGCGGAGCACAGGGCGTGGTGGCGGATGCGGCACCACGGTGTGCCGTCGTGGCCGGGTTGGGCCAGGCCTGCGGTGATGTTCCAGCGTTCTGCGGGCGGGATGCTGGCGGCGGGGAGTTCTCGGGGGTGCAGGGGGACGGCGCGGCCGCCGGGACGGGGGTACCACTCGACCGGGTTGCCGCAGGTGGCGCAGCGGTCGGTCTGGGCGGCGCGCAGGAGCTTGGTCCGGCTGTCGGGGGCGACGCGCAGGGCGCGGCCGGGTCTGTGGTTCTTGTGGCTGCCGTCCCAGGAGAAGTCGTCGGCGCGGGGGTTGTTGGTCGAGCGCATGTGGCAGAAGGTCGCAGCCGACACGCCGCAAGAGTGGTGCCCGGGCCGTACGGGTCACCCGGGCAGCGGCATTACTCGTACAGGCATTCACGGGGTCGATCATTTGTTCACGGTCGGTCACCGCTTCGAGTGATACCCGGTCAGCCCGCCGAAAGGGATTCCCCGGGCTTTCGGCCGTCAGGTGCTGGGCGCCCCGGGGGGTTCGTGCCCTTCACACAGGGCGCCGACCAGCTGCTCGAAAGGGGTGTTCAGGGCGTGGGCCAGGGCGTGCCAGGTGACGAGGTTTCCGACGGTGCGGCCCTGTTCGATCTCGATCAGGGTGCGGCGGGACAGGCCGGTGCGGGCGGCGAGTTCGTCGTAGGACCAGCCGCGTGCGGCCCGCAGCCGGGACAGCTCCAGGCGGAGTGCCCCCAGGTTGGGTTCGGGCGGCGGCTTGATCGTCACCCGCTCATCCGACGGTGCAGGTATCTGCCCTGCCAGTGCAGTTATCTTCCCTGTCTCCGAGATCCGGAAGACAGGGCAGAAATCTGCACTACTGTGTGCCGCCGCCAGACGCCCGCATCTGCCGGGCCAGATACGGGAAGGCCTGGCGATCACGGACGGCACAGCGCGGAGGGCGACAACCGATGGGGCTCGGCACGATCCCGCACCCGGTGCGGCGCACCTGGACCGTCGAGGTCCGCCCGCATCCCGACGGCCCGGTCCTGGCCTGCCCGCAGTGCCACCGGATTCCCATCGGGCCCGGAACCGCAGCCGTCAGGGCCTTGATCGTCACGCACCTGGCGCAGCACGCCCGCGCCGAGTGGCTCGCGCTCCACCTGCGGACTTGCCGGTGCGGCGAGCAGGGCTGCCGGTGGCACGGGCGGCACCGCGGCTGCGACGGCCCGGTCCTGCTCGTGCTGTCCCGTGATCGCAGCGGGCGTATCTGGCGGCTGGCGGACACCTGCCACGCCTGCACCGCGGCCACCGCACACGCCGCCGCCGTCACCGAGCCCGGCGCCGGTGTACCACTCCCCCGCCCCGTGGCAGGCGCTGCCGTGGTCGGCCGGTCCGGCGTGGACGCCTCCGGTGACCTCCGGCCCGGGACCGATCCCGACGAAGAGACGTCCGACGGGTGTGATCTTCTCCAGGAGAGTTCGTGGTGGGTCGACGGGCTGGCGTACGACTGACCGCCAGGCCCGATGCCGATGGCGCAGATCCGAGCCGGCGAGCGCTCGCCGCGCTGGGGACGGACGGCCGCATCGAACCCTGGCAGGCACCTCTACTCGTACTGAAGGCGGCGGCAGAACAGCAAGCGGGAGGCAGGGCCCTGGTTGCGCAACGGATTGAAGAGAGCCGGGCTGCGACAGTCTGCCGGCCGGACGGCGACGGTACGTCCGGTCGGCCGCCCGGGGGCTGCTGACGGCCGTCTGCTGCCGAACCGTTCTCTCGCTTGTGTGCGCCTGTCAGCGGGGGCGCCAGGTGCGGATCTCCGGGTGGGTGTTGTGGGCGTCCGGGCTGATCTTGCCGGTTTCAACGAGCCGCTGAGCGGGGAGGCCAGCCGCCGCTGGCCGCGCGGCGGAGGCGGCACGGCCGACGCTCTCCTTCTTGCCCCGGGGCGGGGCTGCTCAGCGGCGTGGAAGGGCCAGGAGGTTGTTGGTCCACACGCCGTCGGCGCGGGTTCGCAGGTACTTCTCGCCGCGCGGCGGGGTCACCACGGCGACCTCCGCCCGGTGCCCGCCTGTGTCGCTCGTGTAGGCCTGGCCCTTTTTGTCTTCGATCCAGGTGACGATCTGCGCCCGGGTGTTGTCGCCGGTCTTGGCGTCCGCCGGGTTGGTCCACCACAGGTGGGTGATGTGCTCGTGCGTGGTGCCGCCGGACAGGCGTACTGCGGTGATCTGGATGGCCATGGTTCTTTTCTGCCGGCCTTGCCCGACGGGGTCCTGGAGCCGGCGCCGGGACCCGTCACCCCGGTGCGGGGTGCTTCGCCTGGGACGGACGACGTAACTCGCGGGTTGAGAAGCGGGGGGTCTGGAGGTGCTGGCGGGGTGTCAGGAGCAGTCGATGCAGCGGTCGCTGCCGTCGGCGAACATCGCGGGCGGATGCCGGATGAAGCATGTCTGGCACAGGCGTTCGTTCACACGCGGTGTGCATGCGCAGCGGCCGCACTCGGGGCAGTGGGGGACGCGGCATACGGAGCAGGCGGGATCGAAGGAGCGGTACTCCTGGTCGCAGTGTGCGCAGATGTAGTCGCCTGCCTGAGGCCCGGTGTCCTTGGTGGGGGGCGTGAAGCTGCGCCAGGGGGCGGAGTCGGTGACGAGGACGACGACCAGGTAGCCGTCCATCGGCGCGGTCTGCGCGTGCAGTTCCCGTCCCAGAATGCCGTCGCGATAGCGGACTTGGGTGCGCCCCTGCGCGCGCCCCCGGTCAGAGGAGCGGGCCCGGTCGATGACCGGGATGTCGCCCTGGAAGCTTCCGCGGCGCAGGGGCGGCAGGCCGTGGGAGGCGGCGAAGGCGATCCGGCCGCCGGCATCGAGCAGGAGGATGTGCCCCGGAGCGGGCAGACGCTGGACGGCGCGCACGCATACGGCCATGCGGGAGGCGGCTCCCGCCCGCCACAGGCCGGCGACGGTGTCAGCGGTGGGGCCGGCGGCATCCAGATGGTGGTCGACGAGCGGGGTGGGCAGCAGGATCTCGGCGGCGAAGGCGTCGCAGGCCGCGTCCTCCAGCAGCAGGCCGCCATCGGACTGGCTCTCGAAGGCCGCCATCAGGTCGAAGCTGTTCTTCTGGAAGTGGTGGCCCAGTTCGTGCAGGGCGGTGAAGTCCCGGCGGGCGCGGCTGGCTGCGTCGGCGACGGAGATTCGTGCGGGCGGCCCGACGTCGTAGGCGCCTGCCACACTGCAGCGGGAACCGGTCTGGGCCTCGGGGACGAGGTCGACGGTCAGCTCCGGCCAGGTCTGCAGTTCGGTGAAGGCCGAGCGCGCCAGACGCTGCGCTGCGCCCGGGGTGTGCGTCTGAAGTTCCGCCAGCATCGCGGTGGCCTGGTTACGTGCAGCAGCCGCGAGTACGTAGTTGACCACAGCTGACCTCGCTAGCGTAGATGGAGTTCGAAGTACCGGTTCGCTCTCGCACCCCAGTCGGTGGTGCTGCCTTCCTGGCGCGCCGCCAGCGCGTAGATGCCGAAAGCGGCACGGCGGCGGGCGTCGGGCTCGCTGATCGCGGTGCGGGTGGCGAGGGCACGTACCTGATGGCGGCGCGACGGGCGGCTGAGCTCGCGGATCACAGGGGCGGGCAGGGCCGGATTGGCCGCCAGGACTTCATCGGCGCCGAGGCCGAGGGCTGAGGCGAGGTTTTCTGCCTGCTCGGGTGTGAGGGGCGCCTGTCCCCGCCACACCGCCAGTGCCTGGGGGGGCTGCAGGTTCAGATGTGAGGCCAACTGCTTGATGGTGACGCCTCGCCGCTGCAGCAGTTCGGGCAGAGCCCCCGATCCCTGCGGCGCCCACCGTGCACCGCTCAGGTCCGCGAGGCTGTCGGCCAAGACGCCCCGGTACTCCACCGCTGCGGCGGCGGGTTGCGGCGCGGTGCTCCCCCATGTCGCGCCCGGCGGCACCTCGTGCGGGAGGGATGGGCCCGTGGAGGCGGGCAGCGGCACGGTCAACTGGCTGACCTGGCGGTCCAGCACGTACCAGGGCAAAGGCAGTTGCAGTCCCCACCACAGCGCCAGCGGCTGCTCCAGTGTGGAGGCGCCGGCGGGCAGCAGCAGCGTGTCCGTGTCGGCGTAGCGTTCCAAGGAGACCGGAATGGCGTGCACCGTGTCGTCGTCGACCGCCGTGATCACCAGCAGCTGGATGGTGTGCTCCCACACGGCCCGCCAGATCTGGCCGGGTTCAGGATCCCGCGGCGGCGCGGTGGCGACTTCCCGGACGGCGTCGGGCACCTTCAGCCCGGCCGCGGCGGCCACCAGCCGTTCGTAGGCGCTGCCCTGGGCAGGGTTCATCCTGTCTCCCCCCTTTCCTCGGCTGTGATCCATCAGCGCATTCTCTTCTCACTGGATACGGACGACGTCACAGGGGCGGCTCAGAGGGCGGATCCGCGCAGCGCCGCAGCAGCGCTCCCATGACCGCTTCCCGGTCGCTGTCCTCGGACAGGGCAAGCAAGAGCTTTGCCTTCAGACCTGCCAGAACGGCCCCGGCCTGCGCCTGTCCGATCTCCAGCAGCTGCGCTGCGTGATGGGCGTCTTCGTCCAGGTAGGGCAGCAGCAGGCGCTCGTTGGCGGTCAGCCGCTGCCAGATGTCGGCGGCGCCACCACCGGCGCCCGCAGGGTCGGCCTCCGCCGTGCTCGCCTCGACCGGACCGGCGAGCCCCCCGTCGTCGGCATAGAGAGGGGTGAAGCGCGCCGGCGACAGGAGCTCGAACCGGGACTCCAGGACCTTGGCCAGGTCCTCCTCCCGCACCGCCCCCCGGGCGTGCCGCAGGACCCGCACGAGGATGGTCATGAGAGCCTGGACCGTCTGCGCAGGGGTCGGGCCGGAATGATTCCAGCGGGTGATCCCCACCCCGCATACACGCCATGCTCCGGCGACGAGATCATCCAGATCCCCCTGCCACACCGCGCCCTCGGGATGTCCGCTCAGCGCCCACCGCGGCGGAGGCCCGGGCATCCGGCGGAAGGACGCGTCGGCGCCCATCAGGCGGGCGATGCGGCGCCGCAGCTTGCCCCGCGGGGTCTTCTTCGCCTCATCGATGAGGAAGTTCTTGATCGACGCCAGGAACAGCCGCTCCAGCGAGGCATCGTCGGCGGCCAGGACGAAGCAGCCAGTCACGAACTGCTGCCCGGCGCCCTCACGGGTCAGCATGGCCGTGATCACGTCGTAGGCAGCGTCATCGTCCCACTCGGCGTACCCCTCGGGCGGAGGGAACCCCGACGACCGGCGGACCTGATGAACCAGCCGTCGCAGCAGCTCAAACGTCTCCGGTCCCAACTGGCCCGTCTGTGAGAGTTCTTCGTACGCTCCAGCCGCCACCGGCTCACCCCCGACCCGCCGGGAACAGAAGGCCCCAGGCTTCCTGCCTGCATACACCTGTCATCTCAGGCACACCAGGCAACACGCCCGGTGGCGGGAACTACGGGCCTGTTCATCGCGCGGACCGTCCCAGCTGGCCGCCCTGAACGTACAGACGCCGCCCGTCGGCCGCAGGCGCAGACGACCCTGAACCGATCCGGACCGCCGGCCCCGGCAGCGGCAGCGGCAGCGGCAGCGGCAGCGGCAGCGGCCGGATCCCCGTCGTCCATAACGCGCGGGCCCGGGGCCGGTTGCCGTTGCCGACGGTGCTACGGGCCTTCGCCACAGATGCTCAGATCCCAGCGGGCCAGGTGGTCGCCGCGGTGGGCTGTTCCTGGGACTGATCGATGCAGAAGTCGTTCAGCGGGACGAAGGCAGCTGCGTGGTGGGCGAGTTCAACAGCTGGGGGCGGCACGCAGGACGCCGCCCGGGCAACACCCTGTCGGCGTCCTCGTGGCAGATCGTGAGGTAGAGGCCCTGAATATCTCCGCGGCGCCAGACCTACGCGGTCCGCCCGTCTCTCCCCTTGTGACCGTGTGCCGGGAACCCCTGGTCCGCGCGGGAAGGGGGTGCCTGGTTTTCCTTATCGCCAACTCGTTCACCCTTTCGGGTGTATCCGGCAGGCGGGGACGTTCTCACCGCACGGTGCGGAGCAGCATGGGGATGCCAGGCTGCCGGGGCAGCGGTCATCGCCGGGAAGCGGCAGGGGGTGGATGAACCGGTGGCAGGAGCTTGGCTATCCGCCCCCCGTCAGCCGCTGCTGGTACGGGGGCAGGCGGTTTTCTGGCCCGGCTGCGTGTGGTCAGGGTCTGGAGCGAGACGAGCTGACGGCCGGACCGGTGTGCGGGTGGTGCGGCGGTGCGGCAGGGGGTGGGTGGCGTGAGCGCGGTGGAGGTCTCCGGCGAGCTACTGGAAGGCGAGGCGGTGCCGGGGGCTGGGCAGGGTGTCGTGGCTCTGTACCGCAAGCCGTACGGGCCGGTGTACTCGT
>Ga0307517_10011163_pt1 | contig 12473 bp, 11 predicted proteins | sample 23_EM_MG_FD_194515 | JGI IMG/M metagenome (GOLD analysis project Ga0307517, IMG submission 194515) | Populus trichocarpa ectomycorrhiza microbial communities from riparian zone in the Pacific Northwest, United States - 23_EM | ecosystem: Host-associated > Plants > Roots > Unclassified | place...
TTCCCAGAGCTTTAACTCGAAGCACAGTATCTTCTCTCTCTTGAACCCCAAAACTAGGAACTTTGACAACATCTGAAAGCCTTCCATCTTCCACTCCACTCATCATTCCCTCATCGCCAGCCACCTCATATAATTCATCATCGTCCATTGACAACTGAGCAATAGGCCTAACTCCATTCGAATTCGCATTGTCCAATTCAACAACAGAGCCAAATTCATCAGTCACACTACTCTCCTCCTCCTCCTCCTCCGCAAGAACTAAACTTTCTTCATCTGGGTCACCCGCAAATGGCCTAGAAACTCGATACCTTCCACCCAAACCACCCTCTTCGCTGTTTTCCTCATCCGGGTCACCTAAAAAAGGCCTCTTGGATGCAGTGTCAAAATCTTCTTCACCACTCGCAAACTCATTATCAACACTACTACTACCACTAATGTTGCTTTCAGAGCTGTCAGTTTTATAACCATCAGATTGAAAATCATCAACCGTAACAGGAGCTCGGATAGGGAAAAAACCTGTAGATGATAGTAGTGAAGGGGTGGTCCCTTGTGTTGCTGAAACAGGGGCATGGGTCTTTGAGGCCATGGCTTCACGTTCTTGTTTTTATCTTTAAACTCAGTATAACAACACACATAAATGCCAAAGCAAGGGAAAAGGTTAGGCCTTTTCTTTAGTATGGTGCTACGGTTGTGTTGGTAGAGAAGAGAAACCAAGGTGATGAATCAAGGAATGGAAGGAGATAGGGTTTTTTGTATTTGGATAAAGAAGACATGTAGAGTGCCTAAATAAGTACATGAGATGGATTTAGGTTGTCTCTTCTGATGTTTTTCTATGGTTTTTGGAGTTGAAGCATTGGGCAAGGGTTTGGTGTGACAAGTGAGAGAGATACACTCGAGGTGGAACTGCATAGGCCCTAGCAAGTTATGCGGTCATTACGCAATTGAATTCCCAATAAAAAATTTGAACTGCAATTTTTTTCTTTTATTTTCTAGTAAACTGTTAGAAATTAAAAAAAATTATTATTGGTTGAGTTAATTTAGTGCCAATTGACAACGGATAACAGCACGGTACTTCTGGGAAATTGCAGGGATTTTTTTATTACTGTGTAAGCATGCATTTTTATCTCCTTAGCGAAGAAGACAATAATATTGAACTACGATGGGTGGGCGGTGCCATGCATGGGCTAGGAGCTAGCTACTGTGATGGGCTCATTCCCTGAAAAAGTTAATTTAATATCGTGTAAACCAGTAGCCCACGTATCTATTATTAAACTGATAGAAACAGAAACTACAGATGATCTTCGCCCAGAGGCCGGGAAGTTTTAATACGTTAGTACCTCTGCTTCCCATTTTATAGCACAGGTCCACGACCACCGTGTCATACTTATTCGACGTGGGACTTTAAAACCTCAAAACACAGCACAGGCAGGCACTAGGCAAGAGATATTCCTTCAGGGCATTAGTCAAAAGCAATAGGGCATCTGTTCGTTCTTGACCAAAGGTTCTGTGGCAGATCTTGACAAGCTATGTTAACATTGAAGTTTTGCTTACGCATGCTGTCATCTTCAGGCAGCTGAGAGTTGGTGGTTTGGGTTTCAGAAATGGTGTTGAACATGATTTCTACTGGGTATTACTGCTAATGTCCATGAAAGGTTGCTTGTGTTGCCAATGAGAGGGTGTCTTCTGTGGAGCCATGCCTTCGAGGAGCGGAACAATTCTTTGAGAAGGTAACCAGCAATTGGGAGAAAATTAATCAATGAAGGATCATCACCAAGATAATTATTAGGACTTCCAAGCCCAATTGGCTGCACACAACATACCATGATGCTCTGAAAAGTGCTTATCATAAAAACAAAACAGATACCATTAAGCATTAAGCTAGTGTAGATTTACCTCGTTCAACATCATTTTCAGCCATGCTCACAGCCCCTCCTGAGTTTCCATGTGGCTATTTAGAAAGTGTTTAGAAGTGTAATATTTGTTATTTTTTCTCCCAACTATAAAATATATCTGCAAAAACAAAAAAAAAATTATCAATTAAATTTCACCATGTGTTATTTTTATTTTATTTTTATATGAAAGGATAAAATCAAATTGAAATAAATAACATAAAAAATAAATGAATCCTTATATATTTCCTAACCAATGAAAAATTGACGCTTGGAATGAGATATTCAAGATATCTTGTCATAAATAAAAAAATCTCATCAATAAAAATCAACCAATAAAATCATGTCATGTGGCATTGAAAAAGGACCCAAGAATCTCTACAAATCTCTACAAATAGAGGACCTCAACCTATAGAAAAAAAAAAAGAAATTCTTGGAGATACAAATTTTCTTCACGACAAACTTTTCAAGCAAGGAAGCTCTCTCAAAAGTTCTTAAGTCTTCTTCATCTACGCTTGAAGTCTACAAAGAATGAAGCTTTGTTGGATCAAGCCTAAATGCCTCATAAGAGTTATTCAACAATACCTTGAAGACAAATCAAAGGTACCCTTCAAAGTATCAAATCACAAAATCTCATTTCGCAATACACGTCTAAAATTATAGAGATTGTAATCGGTCATATATTTAATAAAATTATATATTTATACATGTGAGCTTGTTTAATTTCAAATGCTCAAAATTATGTTTGCAAATTTCTAGCGACTCTACTAGGAAATTCTCTACCTTTCATCTATTTCCTTCAAGAAAGAATTTTTAACAAACTCTCAATGGTAACTAGGAAGAACATGATCACCATTGTCGCTTCTAAAAGCAACAAGGCTACTGATTCAAGTCGCTGACATACCATTGAAGATTTTCCAACCCTGTCATTGAAAACAAAATCCATCGTCAAGTTGTATGCACAAACTGAGCTGACTCTCAAGCTGACATCAACTTCAAATACAAAAGGAGCATGAGAGCTCGCTCCAAAGCTAAAGCCACAAGTAACTCCACTACAAAAGTCAAGTGGGGTGCATGGAATTTTCTTCGAAACTCAAGGATACTTCGGTAATTCACTCATGGAAACCTTTCCATTTCAATCACCAAGTAAGGCTTTGGGTTTTGGTACCATATCAGTAATAATGACCAGGACTATATCTTTAGAGAATCAAGTGGCTAACTTGACAAAAATCGTTGAGGGGCTTTCGACTTCACTCAAGGAAAAAGACCACGAGATAGCAAAGTTGATGAACAAACTCGAGAGCATGAAAGAAGGAGGCTAAACCTCAACTACCAAGGCTTTTCAAGTAGATTAATTAGATGTTATTGAGGATTCTATAATTGGATCTGCAAGGAATATACGTGGTATTATTGATGGCATCTTCACCACCAATCAGCTAAAAGAACTTATCAAGGAAGCCATCACAAACCAAGTAGAAAGTTTAATTCAACCCTCGTGTTCTTATGCGAAGCCATACACCTAAAGAATCGACCTGCTAAAAATGCCTCTAAGCTATCAACCATCAACGTTTCAACAATTCGATGGCAAAAGGAATCCTAGACAACATATAGCTCACTTTTATGGAGACTTGTAACAATGGCGAAACTGATAATGATCTCATGGTAAAACAATTCGTTCGTTCCTTGAAAGGTAATGCCTTCAATTGGTACACTGACTAGAAGTTTGGCTCAATTGATAGTTGGGAACAATTGGAATGCGAGTTTCTTAACCGCTTCTATAACACTTGTCATACGGTTAGCATGATTGAACTCACCAATGCACATTAGTGGAAGAAATAGCCTATCATAAACTACATTCATCGATGGAGAAACTTTAACCTCAACTATAGAGATTGGCTCACCGAAACTTCTGTGCAAGACATGTGTAGTTAAGGGATACATTGAGGACTAAGCTATATTTTACAAGGCATTAAACCAAAGTCTTTTGAAGAATTGGTTACTTGAGCACACGACATGGAATTTAGCATTGCGGCAGCTGAAAGCTAATTATTACCTATGCAATAGCCCATGAGAAATAAACCTAAAGGTCATAGATTCAAAAAGAGCACTCTAAAGGTCGAGGGAAAGTAGTCTTTAATAGTTAACTCTACTGCTGTAAAGGTATCAACTGGAGTTAAAAGGAATGATCATGCAACACTAGTTACTTTTCAAAAGGGTGGAAGAAAGAAGTCATCTCTAAAAGAGCAACAAGAAAAAGTGTATTCACTCCCCGACTCAGACATATCTAGGATGCTGGATGATCTGCTTGAGGCAAATCTCATCAAGTTGCTAAAGGTGAAGCGTCCCTAAGAAGCAAACCAAGTGGACAATCCAAACTATTGCAAATATCATCGCTTGATTAGCCATCCTGTAAAGAAATGTTTTGTGCTAAAAGAAAAGATCATGAGAATGGAGATATTATTTTTATGATGAAATAACTGCCTTTAATATCACAACCATAAGTTTTGGGCCCACACTAGTCGCTCCCTATAATAAGTGTTTAGAAGTGTAATAATTGTTATTTTTCCTCCTAACTATAAAATATATCTGCAGAAAAAAAAAATTATCAATCAAATTTCACTATGTGTTATTTTTATTTTATTTTTATATGAAAGGATAAAATAAAATTGAAATAAATGACATGAAAAATAAATGAGTCCTTATATATTTCCTAGCCAATGAAAGATTGACACTTGGAATGAGGTATTCAAGATATCTTGTCATAAATAAAAAAAATCTCATCAATAAAAATCAACCAATAAAATCATGTCATGTGGCATTGAAAAATGACCCGAGAATCTCTACAAATCTCTACAAATAGAGGACCTCAACCTATAGGAAAAAAAAGGGAATTCTTGGAGATACAAATTTTCTTCACGACAAACTTTTCAAACAAGGAAGCTCTCTCAAAAGTTCTTAAACCTTCTTCATCTACGCTTGAAGTCTACAAAGAATGAAGCTATGTTGGATCAAGCCTAAAGAAAATTAAATTTCATTTATTGACAAAAAAATTATGCCGACTCAAAACATAATGGTTATTTTTCTTGTTTGTTTGGGCTGGATAGTAAAGTAGTGTAGATGATACACAAATTTTTCTTGAGGCAATTAACAATTCCAATATCAAATTTACCATCGAAAGGTAATAACATCAAAAAAAGTTAATGTTATTTTATTAGAAAAATTTAATGTTATTGTAATTATTATTATGGTTAATCTCTCATTGAGAAATAACTTACAAATTCATTACTTGTTATCGTAAGGAAATACTACATAGTAGATCCCGAATAATCAAATAAGTATGGATTTTTAAGTCCTTATAAAAGTGAAAAATATCACATGCTAGATTTTTATCAAAGAGGACAATCAAAAAGTCAGGAGAAGTATTCAATTATTTACACTCGTCAATACATTGTATGATAAAACATCCATTGGAATCTGTGGAAAAAAAATGTGGAGAATTTTACAAAACATATTCATGTATCTTTATAAAATGCAAGTTCAGATTGTAGTGGCATCAATGACAATACATAACTATATTAGAAGAAAGTTGCGGGAAGATGTGGCATTTGCAGAATTTGATTACCATGAAATCTTATCATATATTTATATTCCTTTTATATATAAATATATAAATTATAGAAAAATATGAGTAAATACAAGTTTTTATTTAAATGTCTAAATATTAGTTTTATTAAATCTGGTACAGTCGAGCAGGTTAACCCAGTGATTTATTAACCTCAGACCTAACTCAAATCTGGTTTCAATTAAATTGGGTTGTAATTGATCTTATCAAACCCAACAATTCAACTCATGATCTAGTTAAAACTCAATTTGAATTTTTAATTTTTAAAACAATGTTATTTTTATTTTTTAAAATTTAAAATAATAAAATTTTAGATTAATTTACTTGACTTAAAACCTCAAACTAAATTTATTAACCTTTCTAAAAACGAAGCATTTGGTAAGATTTTAGGAGGCTTGAACATTTTTTAAAAATAATTATTTGGGCTGGGCTACTTTCTTGTCTTGCCTGCTTTCGGGCCTAAAAAAACAATTGGGCTAGCATTTTTCAAAATCAAAATTCAGCACCAAGCAATGCCTATAAGCTTTGAAACTCAAAAATCGCAAAATGCCCCTCCTCCATCGCCCTGCCATGGCGGGTACGCCTTGCGCCACCTTCACTTTCCTCTCAATCTCCACAATCTCAATCCCAGACGCCAACCCTCACAGATTTCGTCTGAAACCACTCCTCTGTTCCACTACTTCCACTTCATTCCCATCAAAACGCATAAAGAGGAAAAACCACTTACGTCCCAAAATCCTAAAAACCCTAACTAAACCCTTCCCTACCGCACCTCTACCCCAAATAGAAACAACCCCAATTCAGAACGACACCTTTTACGACACCCCTTTGAAGGAAACCCTATCAAGTGAAGAATTAGAGGCTGACACAGTTGATGAATTTAATGTCTCAGAGACTGTTAGCTCAGCAGTAGAACACAGTGGCAGTGTTGGTAAATTATCTGTGAAGTCTGTCTTGAAATATAGCGGTTATTTTCTTGGGGTTTTGTTGTTTCAAACAATTTGTGCTGTTTGGTTATTTGGAAATACTGATTCTGATGGAAAAGAAAGGAATTTTAACGAGAAAGGGAATGTTTTATTGGATGTGAATGGAAATGAGGTTTATGTTAATGAGAGTGAATTGGAAGAGAAAATCAGTGAAATTAAGGTAATGGCGAGAGAAGCGAGAAAGAGGGAGAGGAGGGAGTTAATTGAGGGTGATAAAGGGAGTGAGCTTGAGAAGGAGATTGGTGCGCGATTGGTTAAGTTGGAGAAGAGGTTGAACTCGAAGAGAGAGAAGTTGCCGGATTCGTTCATGGAGTATTTGGGGTTGTTTGGGGATTTTGAGGATGGTTATGGTGAGGATGCTTCGGATTCAAAAGAGGAAAATAAGACGTTGACGTTTAAAAAGAAGTTAAGGTTTAAGAGTCCGTCAATGGATGCGAGGAGTGCTCCAAAAGGTTTTTCGGGTTTGAAGGATGATAGTGGTTCTAATATAAGTGATCTGAATGGTGTGTCTAGAAAAACTGATGTGAGGTATTTGAAAAAGGACACCGGAGGGAAACATGGGAACGTGCAGTTGAATTCAGTGAAAAATGAGGGAAACAAATTTGAGAAGAAAAGGGCGAATTTGCGAAAGGAAATGGGATCTGGTAATGTTCTTAAAACTCTGATGAATGTGTGATTTTTTTATGCTTTTGATTGAATATTTGTTAAGGTCAATTAACTTTTGTGAATTTTCTTGGCAATAAGGAATTAATGATTGTATAATTAACCTTTTCGGCTTAGTTTTGGATGGTGCCAATTCCGGATGCACTATTCACTTCTGTTATCAGTTGAATTTCAGATACATTTTGTTGTTAAAAGTTAAAACTGTCTGCAAACTTGGGGTGGTTGTAAAATCTTTCAGGCACTGTCCAGAAGATCAGGGAAGGAAGGTCTTCAAATGAAGTTCCAGATGCAGGAAAATCAAGAGATTTGGAGACCCTAAATTCTGAAAGCTCGACCAAAGAAAACCAGGAAACCACCATAAAGGTTGAAAGGCCTGCTGCTACATCGAGTAGAAATGGTAGCAGAGATCCTGGAAAGAGACCTTTGGCTAATAAATTTGGGGATAAACAATCAGACGTGCAGAAAGATTTGTGGTGGTCGAATCTTCCTTATGTTCTAGTAAGTAATTGACTCTGTGATCCTATCGTTTTATTAATTGTTTTTTTAAAGTATATTATTTCTCCTATGAGCATTTGGAAAAGCTACGAGAGTGAAAAAGTACAAGGCTTCCTTTCAAAAATTACTTTTTCTGTTAAATTGTTTGTGAATTAATGCTTCCAAATGCTTCTGCCAATTTGTATGTTGAACAGTAATATGTACAATTTCATTGTATTTTCTAAGCAATAACTCGATATGTGCCCAGGCTATCCTTATGCGTAGAGGTTCAGAACATGAGGAATCTGGTGGACTTTATGCTTTAAGAGTGGCTTCCCAGGCAGATCAGCACGGGGACTTTTCTTACACCATTGCTTTTGAGGACCGTGGCGATGCCAATAATTTCTGTTATTTACTTGAGTCCTTTTTTGAAGATTTAGGTGACTTCAGTGCTGATATTGTTCCTCTGCAAATAAAAGTAAGCAATCCAACCTGATCTCTTAAAGACTTCAAGCTTTACCGAAACACTTTTTGGAAACATCCCTCACAATGAGACAATTATCTGTATGACCAAACCAAGCCTGTAATGCTGTTGAGATTCCGTGGTTGCAATAATGAAGACATCATTGACTTCCTTTTATGATTGCATTGCATTTGCTCTTGTATATTTTATATTTGATTAGATGCCTCTTAATCATTGCTCCAAGGACTTCTGTATGTCATTGACTTGCTATTATGAAATTTGAATTTTTGTAGGAACTTCATGATGCAGTGAAATCGCATTCCAAGAAGGTAATTGTTGTGAAGAGGGGGCAGCTTAAGCTCTATGCTGGTCAACCATTTTCTGAGGTGGAGACGGCTTTGTACTCTTTGCTTGAACAAGATTAAAGCGCCTAAATAAACTGGTTCTACTGCGAAGGCATACGAACCAAAGATGGATTCTTCTATGGATTTGTCTTACAATGGAAGCCAGTTTCAATCTGTGGGCGTATTCTAATGAGTTCCCTTTTGGAGTCGATGGCTTTGCATGCTTATAAGAAGTTACTGGTTGGAGTTAAAAACTTTGCGTGCCACTCGTCATCCAAATCGCTGGATGCATTCCTACCACTGGCCATTCTAACCAGAAATTCCCAACCTGGCTTATTGTCCCCTTGTTGGTTGTCTTAAATTGGAGCTCAAAAAGAAGATACTTTTCCCGTGGTTTGCATGCCTCTTTTGTCTGTAAATCAATCAAAGTTTGAGATAGGACCATTCAATTTTCTATGGAAATTGACTTGTCATGTTGGCACTAAATCAGTGGAAACTATCATTATATTTTTCTTCTCCCTTTTTAGAGGATTCATTACTGCCCCATGACATGCCCGAATCTCGATAAGCATCCACTTTAACTCGTGTTTTTCTCTTCTTTTCTGTTTCTGCAAACAATTTGGTAGAGGGTACTTTTGCACCAATTTTGGCCACTTCAATGGTTTGCCGATAGCTACAGGGTTTATTTTTATTTTTTCTTTATTTCAAATTAATATTATTTTTTTTAGTGTTTTAAATTTATATTAAAAATATTTTTTAAAAAATAAAAAATATTATTTTAATATATTTCTAAAAAAAACAATTTAGAAAGCAATATCATTCTTCATGTAAAAATCTGAAAGAAGCAGCGAACATCAGCTAATCTGGTATTCTGATTCCATATGAAAGAACAGTGGCTCGACGAGTCCATGACAAGCTGTGACTGTTTAGGAGGATGAAAACCCAAGGCTCCATGACCTTAAACAGCCACTAAAAGCGAGCAGAATAAAACTATTAACAATAATTCCATGAAAAGCTGTGACTATGATGAGAAGGAAAAGCAAAAACCCAAGCCTCCAAAACAATGACCCTTTTAAAACTATTAACAGCAAACAGAAGAAACTAGACCTATCATATTAGTCCGCCATTTTTTGGTATCTGAAGTTAAGACAACATCACCACCAGAATGACTACTAATGCATTCTGCGCTTCATCATCTTTTAACCATATGAATCTGTAAGATTAGTGACAAAATCCAATAGTGCTATATACCATCACATCTTCTATTTCTTCAACAAGCAAATGCAGAACTTAGAAAATGAACTCGAAACACCAGCCACATCACCAGAACACCTATAGCTAAAATAAGGTAAGCATGGAATTTACACAAAAACTCAAGGTCTGATTATCTTCTTCACGAGACCATAACCGTAGTTCTATTATCTCTGCTGATACAGTAAAAATTATGACAACAATGAATATTATGGAGAACCAGTAATTTTGACCATTGACTGAGCATGAATGGGTGGCAAACTGGATTGGCAAAAGTTTTGCCATGATTCCTGCTTCTGCTCCTCGTTTCTGGTATATGCTTCATATATAGAAGTCACAATGTTCCTTGCCGCTTCTCTTGCCTCGGGCAGCCTATCATTCAACAAATCTGCAGCCATTTGAACCAGCGAAACCAATCCAAACTCATTCATTCCTTCCAGTCCCTGAAATTTACCCACATAAATTCCCACCAATTAATATCATTCTCCCCTTTACAAGCTAAAACTTGGCAATATCAAACACAAAAGAAATAGCTTTATACAAGTTTTACCATCTTGGAGACAGATTTAGAGATAGTTATGGCAGCTTTGGCCCTGACTTTGGGGTTGGAATGGCTAACATAAGGCCGGAGCTTGTTGAGCAAAGGCAGAGGAGTCATGGATTTCACCATTGCATTCAGTGCTCTATCTGCTTCTTCACACACAAACCTTTTGTCTTGAGAAGCTTTCAGTAGTAGTTGCAACAGCTGTGCAACCACATTAAAATCCAAACACATTAACCACAATTCTAAACAGAACCCTCATGAAAATAATAAAATTAAAATGCAAATTAGTTACGAATCGAAGAACAAAAAGTCCCCAGTCCTCACCAAGTTATCAAATGCATTAATAGTAGAGTCAAGCAACTGGTCACCAAAGACCTTGAAAATATCAGATGAAGCCATGATAGATGTCTTGCACAAAGCACTTCTTGGATTCTTCATAGCTTTCACCGCTACTAAAATTACTTTTTCCCTATAATAACATATTTAGCCACAACCGCATTATCAGAACACTTGAAAAACTGTCAAATATGCCAAAAAGATTCAAAAAAAAAAAAACAATAATAATACATACAAGATTGGCAGCAAGAGCAACGAATGATAGAGTGCAAATCTCCTAACATCATTCAATGACTCGCAAACCTTTGTCCAATCCTTTGAATCTAACTCCTCTACTAAACCCTGAAGAAAATAAAGCAAAAAACACAAAAAAAAAAAACCAAATTTATTGATACACGCACAAACAAAAACCCTCAAAGTTTAAAGTAAAATGGCATCTGGGTTTGGTCTAAAATTAAAGAAAAGATCCAAAAAAACATTTACATGGATCTTGGATTCAGGATCTGAAATGGGTTCAAGATTCTCAGACGAGATGTAATCAATAATCGGATCTGCAGAAGGAGGCAATGATTCAGCTGTCTTGTTTTCTTCATTTACACCCAATTTGATAGTTTCTGGTGGCAGTAGAAGAGCGTTGTCAATGGGTTTCAGTGCCATTTTTGACCAAGTATGACTGTGAAAGAGAAACTGATATTTGCAATGAAGGAAGAAGGGGTTATTTATTTATTTAAATGTGAGTATGATTGTGAGAGACAAATAAAGAAAGAGAAAGGTAGAGATTTTTTTTTCCCGGTTTATCCTGAAATTGGTTCGGGGTTAGCATATTTGTTTTTATATTTTAAGATTGTTTTTAAAATAAATTAATTTTTTTATTTTTTTTAATTATTTTTTTATATCGTTTTAATATTTTAATGTCAAAAATAAATTTAGAAAAATAAAAATATATATTATTTTAATATATTTTTAAGTAAAAATATTTTAAAAAACAATCATTATCACGATATTAAACAAACTTTTAATAGTTAAAAAATTTAAATTTCAGCACTGGTATCAGTTTTATAAAACCGGCATGGCAAGTAGAGTTGATTCAGTAATCCGATAACTTGGGATTTAATCTAATTCAGGTTTCATATCAAATTTGATGGAAATTGAGCAGACAGTCGATAAATCATTTAAATCTATGAATTAGTGGACGTGGTTAAAACTCAAGTGAGACCTAACTTGGCTAAGATAGTGTTTGACGTTGTGACAATAATTATTTTTTAAAATGTTTTTGGCTTGGAAATGCATCATAATAATGTTTTTTTTATTTTTTTAATTTATTTTTTATATTAGTACATTAAAACGATACAAAATCACCAAAAACAATTAATTTAAAGAAAAAAATCTTTTTTTTTAAAGCATGGCCAACCACGATCTAAAAAAATCTAAAACAATATTATTTAGTATTAACTCAAGTCAATCTTGGGTGACTTACTCAACTTGTGACTGAGTAGCAGAAAATTTCTCATTTCTAATTCTTTTTATACCTACAATATTAATTATGTGTTTGGTAATATGGTATAATTTTTTTTAAATATGCTTTTTAATTTAAAATATATGAAAATAATATTTTAAAAAAAATTAAATAATCATAATACCATTAGATCAAAACTATTTAAAAATATTAATTTAAAATTTATCAAACAAAAAACAAAAATTAAGAAGCGCGTGAGCTGGGCAGGAGTCCTTGCCGGCGTATTGTTTTGTTGAATTTGTTTAGACGGTATCAGCCTATCAGGAAACCATGTGGTTCCTGTTATTATAAAAGAGGTCAATATCCATTCATAACCCAATGGCAATTTGTCATATAGAATTTAATTTTCTTCTGTTTTAATTTCTTGAACTCTGGACTACTTTTT
>Ga0307517_10011164_pt1 | contig 12472 bp, 5 predicted proteins | sample 23_EM_MG_FD_194515 | JGI IMG/M metagenome (GOLD analysis project Ga0307517, IMG submission 194515) | Populus trichocarpa ectomycorrhiza microbial communities from riparian zone in the Pacific Northwest, United States - 23_EM | ecosystem: Host-associated > Plants > Roots > Unclassified | place...
AAAAATGATAAAAAAAAATAAATAAATTGAATCAACCCGGATCAATCTACCAAACTTGTAACTCGGTCATGAGATTGAAATAACCTTATAAAAAGCAAATTAAAAAATTTACGAAGTCCAATTAAAAAAGGATAAAAAAATAAACAGAGTCAACTTACCAAACCCGCAATCCAGGTCATGAGATCAAGATAACTACATAAAAAACAAATTGAAAAAAATATAAAGTTCAATTTTCAACCAACCTAATGTTAAAGGATGAAATAAAAAAAAATCAATTAGAAAAAGTAACAAAAAAATAATCTAAGTCAATTCGGGTTAACTTGTTAAACACGCGATCAAGATCATGAGATCGATATAAACTCGTAGAAAACAAATAAAAAACAATTATAAAGCTCCACTTCCAATAAATCTATTGTTAGTTGAAATAAATAAATAAATAAAGTAAATTCATGAGACTAGTATATAACTCAATAGAAAAAAATAATAAAAAAAAGAATTATGAAGTATAATTTCTAAAATAATTTAATATTAAATGATGAAATTAAAAAGAAATTAAAAAAAAATACAATTAAAAAAAAACTACAAAAAGACACACACATGACACTATTCTAGTTAATTTTTACAAAAGAATACTTTATTCATACTCTTTAATATTTTGTGGGTAAGACTATAATAATTTAGTAATAATCTTTAATATTTTGTTAATTTTTTTAAAAAAATTATTTTATAAATGATTTAAAAATATAATAATACAAATAGATACATAAGTAAAACTAAAAAGTTATATGTAAAAAAAAATGGAGCTTAAAATACAAATAAAAACCCGATTCTGGGCTTCAAGTTAGTGGTTATTGCAAAGACTTTCTCAAGAATATTGCTGCCTTTTTCTTTCTTGGTTCTCATGGTGGCATATAGAGGGATTTCATTTTCAATGGTGACCTTATGTAAGACCATCATGATCATGCCCTACGAAGAATATATAGGCCGCCTTCATCATTGTGATTCGGTATATCAATAATGATTGCCTTTTGACCCCTTTTTTTTATAAGTATTTAAATTATGCTAATCATTATTTTTAAGAATATTTTTTATTTAATAATATATAAAAATAATAATTTTTTTATTTTAAAAAATTTATTTTTAACGTTAGTATTTTAGAACAATTCAAAAACTAAAAATAATAATTAATTTCAAGTAAAATAAAAAAATCATAAAAAACAATTGCCACAAAAAAAAATAGAATGAAATAAAACTCGAATTGATAATTTGAATTTTTTTTATTTTAAATTTTTTTATAATTTTAAATTGTTTTGATATCTAATATTAAAAGATAAATTTAAAAAACAAAAAAATAATTATTATTATAATTTTAAATATTATTTTAATCAAATGTTTTCAAAACAAATTATTTTATTCTGAACAGGAATCTACCAGCCAAACGTTGCACAAGTAAACCAAAATCTATGATTAATTAATTAATCCTTTTCCCCCCTGAAAAACGAGTATAGAACGGGGAAATGTTATTCCCACACAAATTTTTGTTATTCGCAAAACAAATTCTAAGTCCAAGTTACTCTTTACATAATCAAATATTATTTTAATAATTTTAAAACTAGTTGTGTTCATGGATAACATTGTATTCCTATCTTAAAACAAATGAAATGAAACAGAATAATATGTAAAAGAGAGGATAAAACATGGAATTGATATAAAATTATGTTTAATAGTAATGCATAACATAAAATAAGTGTTTTTATATTATGTTTTCTTGATAATATATAAGAAAATATAGAATACTAAAAAATTATGCTTACTCAATTAACTAAAATTGCCAAATAAAAAGATAAACAGTGATTGAATGACATGTTGTCTAGGTTAAACCCTAAAAATTAGGGTTTTTGTAAGTTGGGATTTGAATTTTTTTTTAATTTAGTCTATGTTCTTCCAATTGCTTTTAATTGCACCCGTAATCACATCCTAACTTTTAATTTTATGCAATTTCATGCATGTCAAACTCAATAGTCAGCCCTAAAGTTCAACATCTTTTTTTATTAGGTCCTTAGTTCTTAATTTATGCAAATTGATCCTCAATTAACCATCATACTTTCAATTATCTTCAATTTGGCTCCTGATGTTGTACTACCACTCAACAAGAGAACCAATTTCCCTATCTAATAGGATGATCACTAGTCATACACCTAAAGTAATTCTCAAGACATTATTTACCACCCCGGTCTACCCATCAGACTTCGGATTGTAAGTTGTAGAATAGTGTAAATTAACCTCTTGTTACTTGAAAAGATCATTCCAAAACTGGTTCCAAAAAAATGGATCTCTATCACTTACAATTGTGGCTGGAAAACCATGTAACTTGAATACATTACCCAGGAAACCTTTAGCTACTGATGATATTGTGTAGGAGTGAGTTAGAGCCATGAAATGAGAATACTTACTAAACTTGTCAACCACCACAAGAATCATTTTTTCCCCTCAGACCTAGGCAACCCTTCAATAAAAATCCATGCTAATGTTAGTAAATGGAGATCATGGAATAGGCAAAATTTGTAGCATTTTAGGTGGTAACACATTCTCAGTCTTGTGTATTTAGCAAGTGGAACATTTTATAACAAATTACCTCATATATTTTTTTTGTTTCTTCTAGTAGAACAACTCACTAACCTTCTTTGCAGTCACTATAGAACTAGAATGTCCACCTATAAAAGAATTATGCTACATGGATATTAGATCAATTAATAGGCCAGGGTTATTACCCACCACAATCTTCCATTTTTCCTGTAAAGGATGCAATCCTTTCATTGATATAGAGGGTGTGAAATAAAGTTAGCCACTAGATCTTGAATTATATCCTTTACAGTGAGATCATTTTCCCAAGTTTTCTTGAGTTTTTCCATGAGGTCAGTAAATATTGAGGTCATTACTAGAGTATTTAGTTCATTGCTAGATATCCTAGATAGACATCAGCTACTATGTTTTCCTTTCCTTTTCTATACTCAATGTCATAGTCAAATCCCAACAACTTAGTCAACCACAAGTGTTGATATAGGAAAGTTGTCTTTTGATCTAGTAGATGTTTGAAGCTGTTATGATCTGTGTGAATTTTAAAGTGCCTCCCCTATAGGTAATGCCTTAATTTAGTGATTGCTAGTAAGATGATCATCATCTCCCTTTTATAAGTAGAAAGTGTTTGCTGCCTGGGATCAAAAGGTTTGCTAATATAGGTTATATGGTGTTTTTATTGTATTAACACAATTCTCATTCCAACCCTTAATGCATTTATTTCCACCACAAAAAGCTTGTTAGGATGAGGTAGGGCAAAAACTTGAGGGTGTGTCATAACTTTTTTTAGATTAGTGAAAGCTTATATAGCCTTGTCATCCTATACAAAAACATCATTCCTTAATAGTTGAGTCAATGTTATGCAAATAAATCTAAACCCTTTCACAAATCTTCTATAATAACTTGTGAGATCAAGAAATCCCTTTAATTATTTAATGGTCTTAAGTACTGGGAAATCTAGAATTGCTTGGATCTTGTGAGGATTTGTTAACTCTCCTTTTCCAGAAATCACGTGGCCTAAGTACTCAATTTGAGTGCTACAAAAAACACATCTACTTCTTCTTGCAAACAAACAATATGTCTAGAGTAATTCAAAGATAGTTTAGAGGTGCTTTAAGTGATCTTCTAATGATTGACAGTAGATTAGGATATTATCAAATAACACAAGGATAAATTTCCTTAGATACATTCTAAATATGTCATTCATTAGACTTTGGAACGTGGCAGGTGTATTGGTCAAGCCAAAGGGCATCACCATAAATTTATAGTGCCTGATGTGTGTCTTAAAAGCATTTTAATGTATGTCATTAGAAGCCATACAAATCTGATGATACCCTAACCTTCGATCCACTTTGAAAAAAATAGTAGCCCCAACTAGCTCCTCCAACATTTCTTTAACTATACGAATACGTAACTTTTCTTTAGTAGTTAATTTGTTTAAGGCCTTGTAATCAACACAAAACCTCCATAAACCATCATTCTTCTTAACTAACACTACTAGGAAAGTAAATGGGTTGTTGTTTCATTGTACTTCTTACCTTAACATTTCCTCAACCATCTGCTCAATTTCATCCTTTTGTAATCCTGAATACCTATAAGGTCTCAGGTTAACAGGTTGCATATTAGCCTTGATAGGAACGGCATGGTCATGCTCTCTAGGAGGAGGTAAGCCTTGAGGTTCTTGAAATATCTTTTAAAAGATTGCTAGCAAGGCAACTAAGTTAGTGAGTTATGTCTCATGTATAGGTGGGGTAGTTGTAAGTGAACATAGATTCCTGTCTTCAGCGCCCAATAACCCGAGGCTATATATACTAACCCTAGCTACCTAAGTATTGCTATCAAGTAAGCCTTTGAGCAGCTCCATCTAATAGTCTGGAAAGGGATGGGGTTATCACCTTTCAACAGCACCTTTTGCCCTTGCAAAAAAAAAAAAATACATTTGAAGCTCCTTATAATTGGAAACAATAATGCCAAACATTATTAGCCATTAAACTCTAAAAACCATATCACAACTATTTAAATCTACCACAAACACATTTGCCTTAAAATCTACTGTTTGCATCCTCCATTTAAAATCCTTACATATGGTAGTACAACTACAAATCATGATGCCTCTATTAAACGTGTCTACTATAAAGGGTTTGATAAACTTGAGATCACATTGTAAAAGATTAGCCATGTGTGTGTCAAGAAAACTATGTGTACTCCCTGAATTCACCATAAAAAATAAGGGTTATTTATCGACCTTCCTATTAACCTTTAAAGCTTGGAATCCAATATTATCTTCCAAGGCAATAAGAGATAAATAGAGGGTTGTGACTTCAGCATTGAACTCATCTCCCTTGTTGTCCTCATTTAAGGCATCATTTTCATCATCTATTATGCGTATGGAGTATATCCTTTTAGTCTTACATCTATGTCCTGGAACAAATTTCTCATTGCACCAGAAGCATAAGCCCTTGGCCCTACACTCACCTAGTTCTTTATTTATTATGGCTTTGGTGGGTTTGGTGTTAGTTTTAATGAGGAAGCTTTATGGAGGAGGAATTACAATTATATTTAGGGGTGTGTTTTGATTGTTTGTAAAGGAAGATAGATTTCTATAGAAGGTTTGAGGGGAGTTAATCTTTGGTTGGTTATGTGGGTTGGTGGGTATGATAGGGTGCTTAGTACCCCCTGAAAGGAATGTATGTGGTAAAGGTTATTAACCTATAAACAAGCTAAGTTATAGGCTTCATACAATGCTTTTGGTTCAAATATTTTCATCAGGTATTTGATCTCTACTTTTAACCCTCCTAAGAAAAAAGCTAAGGCCTGGTTCTCAATGATCTCTACTCTATTCTATAGTATATCAAAATCCTAGATGTAAGCTTCCAAATCACCCTCCTGTTTCAGGTTTTTAAGCTCTTCTAGTGGGTTTTTCTGCCCATCAAACCCGCAACATAATGCCTCCACATACTCCCTTAAAGTAACACCCTAGTTTTCCATGCTTCTCATAAAATTCTGGTGCCAGTATAATGCTCTACCATCTAAATAATATATTGCCAGTTCGAGTTTATTAGCCTCTTGGATTTCCTCAATCTCAAAGTACTGGTTGCACTCGTAAAGCCACTTGTGAACACCATCACCATCAAAACTTGGAAAGTCACGCCTTAGTTTACAAACCTTATAGGGTGGACGATGGTCCCTATAATTGCAACAAGCATTAGGGAACAGATTGATGCAACCATATTATTCGATAGTTTTACCCATATTTACCTAGTATTTTGCCTATGCTTTATACATAAAATGCCTTGATATTCTTTGTTTTATGTTTTGAAGGCACTTTTGAATGTAAGATTCAAAAAGAAGTAAAGTGGAGATAATTGACATATTTGACTTCCGATCGATATTTTGTGTAGAGCTTGAGCTTTAGAGGTAAAAACGAAGTGATTCTAATGGCATTAAAAAGCTAACATTCATACCTTTTTATACATATATGGAAAGAAAAATAAAAGGAGAAAGATCATGAAAATCGCAGCCTTCAAAGACAAATCTTGCATTCTGTCAGTGTTGATCTTTGATCATTCCAACTTGAATATCTTGAGTTAGAGAAGTCCATTTGATACAAAATCAATTTTTTTTTATTCCTAACTCGAAGACCTATCATCCTACCAAATTTCAGTAGAAAACGAGCTCATATAAGAGAGATATGATTTTCTAAGATAATATATAAATTATGTCATCAGACAGGTTTTGTGAAGAAACAAGTTCAATTTACTTCCTAAAGCATCCAAATTGACATCCAAGTTTTAATTTGGGAAATTTAACTCCTTTAAATCCAAATTCAAAGCTTGAAGATTTTATACAAGACTATTTCTTATTTTTTAGGAAAATAGTTATTGCACTACTTAAATATAAATTGTCTACTTAGAAAAAGACTATTTTGTAGGAAAGAGGGATTAGGGTTTCCTATCAAATAAAAAGAAAGAGAGAAAGGAAGAAAAGGGGTGGCCAGAAAAAGAAGTAAAACTCACCATTTCCTCTTATACCCGAAATCATGTATTCATCTTTTCTTTTGATTAGTCTCTCAATATTAGCTTGATTGTTTTGTTCTAATATAGCCTAGATAACCTCAAAACTCTCCACAATTGCATATCATCTAGCATAAAAATCTGAACTAAACCTTCCTCATGGGATTGACCCCTTACTTGCTTTCTACTATCTTGTTTATTTAAGTTAGGGTAATTAATTTGTGTGACAACGACAACGCAACACAAATCATCGTTCTAAGCACCTTGAGTGTCCATAGTTGCACTAGATTCCCCCACATGTAGTTGTAGTTTCTGTATAAGAGAATATTGTTGAAATGACAGTCCACTAATAAGGTTTTTTAGTTCATCAATCTTTATTTTGTTTCTAGTTCTAGTGTTCTCTAACTTCTAGCCATACCCTTCCAATAACATCATCACTTGTTCATATTTTTTAGTTTGCTCCTTGTTAGCTGATTCCAAAGAGTATTCTAGCTTCTTAAGATCTCGGGACCTCATGTTTGGTGTCATTCCCTGAGGCCAAATATCTGTTTTGATACCACTTGGAGCGAGTTGGATTTTTACAATACCAATCTAGATTTGATCTAGTAATAGGTTCAAAGGAAAATTAATTAACATGAGGGGGAAGAAAAAGCAGTTGCTCTCAAGGTCCAGCAATGGGTAGTGTTCAAAGTAGTTAGCAGGAAAGAGAGGGTTGTTAGGTTTCCTCATGTCATCATTTTTATTCATGGGCAATACCAGAAAAAGTTTGTTACATATATAACTAACATTTCTTCTAGAATCAATTCCCAGAATATATAAGAACAGGGGAATTAATTCATTCTAACCAAAACATAAAGTAAAAGACTAAACCAAAGAATTAGTTATTCTAGTCAAACAGTGTGTAGAAGGAACAATGATGAACCCATCAATTAAATGAAACAGTGTGCATTACTTCTTAGCCAAATGGTGAGTTTTGAACAACGGTATAAAGATAATGGTTATTTAAATCAAATCTTCTTCTTCACTACTTCATTTTGAGCTCTTGACAACATATCTCTAGAAAAAATCCAAAATCAAAACAATAGTAGAAGCCTTTCCTTCTCAAATTCATGCTATATCTCTCTGTAACAATTCCTTATCTCTTTTTATTTACTTGTTCTGTCTTGAAATTGAAAAAAAATAGTTAATTTTCTACCCTTTTTTCTATCTCTTTGTAATGCTTATTCTCTTTAGATTCCCAAGTTCTCTTAGGTTAGTGCTTCTCTCTCTATATCTTTTGTATGTACTTATAAATCTGCTATTTTCCTCATCTGGGTTATCTTTTTTTGGCTGTTTTGGTGTTATTTAGTGACTCAGTGAGTGGAGATTTGATTTTAAGATAGGTGGATTCATTTATTAGGTTGTTTCTATACGAGTGAGGAATCATTATTGTACAAGTTTTGAGGGTTTTAGAGAATTTTTTTGAATTAATTTATTAACTATACTATTGTCCTGATTGTTAAAAAGTAGTCCTTATTTCTAGGAGGTTAAGGTAGAAACAAATTTATATTGTTGAAATTGTATGATTAAGATGAGTATTGGCATATTGTTGGTATCATTGGTTTTGCACATGCTATGATTGAAACTAAAATGATATTTTTTAATCATTTTCAAGAGTACTCTTAGTTTGGTATAAATAAATTTCTAGCATTGATAATACTTTAAACTATGGTGGGAAAACGGAAATCAAGAGTTGAAATTAATGTTGATTTGATAAAATGTGGTGTTAGATGCTGCTTTTTTACTTGAATTGCTTTTGATTGGTTTTTTGGTTAATTGTTTTTTTTCTATTTGCAATAATCAACTCGATAGAGAATGAGTTGATAATCTGCGTACTCAGCGTTTTACCTAGTTATGCTCCATCTTTACTTGACCTCAATTAAAATTACCAACAGATATGGGTTGACACCAGGAGGTTAGGTGGCTGGATTTGTAAGGGGGTAGCTGGATATATGAAGGGGTAGTGGATTTACAAGTTGGTTCTGTTATATATATATATATATATATATATATATATATATATATATATATATATATATATATATAAAATAGAAAAGAAGAAATAGGGGGATAGAGAGGGTTGTTGGGTTTTTAATTCATTTGAATTTTCCAATGGGATTTCATTGGCATTACTGATATATCAAATAGCCGATAGAATTGCTGATGGAGTTTTTAAAGCTAGACTAGTTTTCAAAAATTACAAACAAAAACAAGAGATTGACTTTGATGAAACCTTCTTGTTGATAGCTATATTAAAGTCCATAAGGACTTTGCTTGTTATAGTTGTATACTATAATTATGAAATTTGATAAATGAATGTCAAAACTATATTCCTGAATGGGAATCATCATGAAGATGTGTATATGACATAACCTAAAGGTTTTGAAAAGCTAATGAATTTGTCAACAAAGTATACAAGCTATAAAAATACATTATATACTTAAGAAAGCTTCAAAGAGTTGTAATATATGTTTTGATGAAATTATCAAAAAGTTTGATTTCATAAAAAATGTGGATAAACCTTGTGTTATATGAGATAATCAAACAATTTGATTTTATCAAAAATCCATTATGAACTTAATCATGCTTCAAGGTTAGTGGGAATTGAGTTATATATATATATATATATATATATAGTATGTTATTGATAGGAATTCGTTCTTCTACTCTAGTCAATAAAGATATAGTTGACCAATAATCTCTTCATGAAGGATATAGGAGAAATAACCTATATACTAGGAATAAATATTTATAGAGATAGATCTAAAAGGTTGTTTGGATTATCACAATTCAGATACATAGACTAAATGTTAAAATAGTTTAGCTTAAAAGAATTTAAGAAAGGATACTTATCTATTTTTGCAAAGAATACGTCTCTTCAAGTATATATGTTCTAAGACTCAAATTGAAAGAGATGGTGGAAAGGATACCCTATGCTTTGGCTATAGGATCCATCACGTATGTGATGTTTTTTTAGCATAACGAGTAGATACCAATTTAACTCATGTGGGGTTTACTAAAAGATAGTTCAAATCATTTTTAAGTACTTTAAAAAAACTAAAAATATCTTTTTGTTCTATGAAGAAGATGAACTAGTAGTTCATCGTTATTCATATGCTAGTTTTCAATCAAATATTAATGATAGTAAATCCCTATAAAAAATATTTTTACTCTAAATTGTGGTGGTGTGAGTTGAAAAAGTTCTAAATAAAAAATCACAACAGATTCTACAACTAAAGTTGAATATATCTCTGCATGTTATACAGCAAAATAGGCTATTTAGATTAAGAAGTTTATCACTGAACTAGACGTAGTTTTTAGCATTGTTGATCTCGTAACTTTGCAAAACAGCTCAATGAATGCTTTATTTTATGCATGATTTTTATTGTATTATTATCAATTGAAAGACGCACCACTCAAGCTCTTATGAAGAAAATGGAACGAAAGTTTCACATCATATACCACCCTGGCTATTTTATTTAGAGTTGCCATGATGGTGATATCAGTTGTGGGAGATATTTGTGTTAGGGGTGCCTATGGAAACACCATGTATGGAAAAGAAACTACAAATCAGGAGCAAAACCCAATCCTCCTGGTTGGTCTAAGCGATAACTGATGGTACTTTTATACAAGTAGATACTGTATAGTAACTTGCTCCTGTTAGAACACACATTACCAGGTAGAATCCGATTGCTTCCGTTGCTTTGCAGTGCTGAAAGCAACGTTTCTGCCTTTCTTCATTGAACAACTAGGAGCACCTAGTTCCAAATGCCAACCCCCTTTACCATGTCTACCATTTACAGAAGTCCTGGCAAGCTCAGGCAGGTGTGTACAGGTTAACACGAGCCGTCCAGTTTCACCAGATTTCCAATCCAACAGTGTAAATCAGATTTGACAATTATATCCTCCGTATTTACTGCTTCCAGCTTCCAATGCAACATCCATGGAAAACTTTTTTCTCAACCAAACTCCTTGTCCTTGGAATGATGTAGCTTCGTTGAACTAAATTTGATTTGAAAAGGACTGATGCATGACAATAAGGCCAGAACTCTCCACTTCAACCAGTCAAGGCACCAGAATAACCCTGCTCTGGCACCCATCTCGTCCGAGGCGACCACCATCATCACAATCGTATTAAGTGGCGGAAATAGGCTGCCGAGAAATGTTATTGCTATTTGCAGGAAGAAAAGGTATCGTTTTAACGAAGCTACAACAGATAACTATTAATAGACCATACATAGCATTTCATAATCTACCAAAGCAAAATTTCAAGTGCTTCACAACCTCTTGTTTCTACATGAGTTCAACATGAATCACTGCAAAGGTGAAGGCGAAAATCTAAACAGCAATTCTGAACTGCAAAGTAGCTTTACTCATATCAAAGAAAGAAGTCTCCATTTGGAACCAAATAAAATCAGATCCTTCAAGATCACAGCCTTCTACCTCTTCTGCCACCCTTTCTACGAGTGCTATCCGTTGGAATTGGAGTAACATCTTCTGAAACATCAAAACAAGCCAAAAAGAAAAAATAATATTAGTACTTCCATATCCCATAGCTAACATATCTGAAAAATTAACATGCAAAAACAAAACCCAAGTCATACACAAATTGCTACTCTAGGCAACTAGTTCACTCTAGAAATTGAAAAACAACAAAAACCATAAGTTCAATTAACTAAAAGGTTAATTGAGGGGGAATCTGAAGGAGAAAAGGAAATCTTATAGTAAAGAAGCCTCCATTTAAAGCAAGCAGCTTATAAATTGAAATGTAAAACATTGGTATAGGAGACATGCACAAGGGCCAAAATCCACCAGAGAAATTTATCAGAGAAAGTGATTTGCCAATAAGCACAGCCTCCAACACAATCTAGGTGGATGGACCAATAAACCCAGGATTTGCAACAAAATCAACCGAAGAGGAACAAAACTGATTGATACATTTATAGATAATCTTGCACAATTCAAAGTCAAACACAGGAAAAAGGACTTGCCTATGCGGCCAATTCTCATTCCAGAACGGGCAAGGGCACGCAGGGCAGACTGTGCACCTGGACCAGGTGTCTTTGTCTTGTTCCCACCAGTAGCACGAAGCTTAATATGAAGGGCAGTGATACCGAGTTCCTGCTTGATAGGAATGAAAAACTGGATAGGTAATTTTGCAGTTCTACATATGATGCTTCACTATTTAAAAAATTCTAATGCTAAATAAAATTGTTCGATTGTGCAAGTTAACAAGGATAGTGTCAGATTTGAATATCTCAAAAGGAAATAAAGCCAAAAGGTTTTCCATAAATCACCACTTAAGTGATTGATGGCAGGCTCCAAAATGAGATCATGTATTTAATATTTAAATGAAAACAAAGTGAAGTGCTTCCCAGCTTTATGTTAAGACTGGATACAAACTGTAATTACTCAAGCAATTACAAATGGCATCTCAAATTCTGGGCCACTCATGTAATATACAGCAAGGGCACTGCTAAACCAATAAGATACTAGCCTCGAGTGCCTCTTGACACTGTTGAGGCAGTTTCCTAGGCACTAAAAGTCACCTCAAAGTTAGGGCACTGCAAGATTGTACAGCTTCCGATTCAATGGCATCTTCTCTTATGATCTTTCTAGTTAGCGCATAGTGGCTTAATTCGTATTCAATGAGAAAAATCAGTCATTCAAAACCACTGATGAAGGATTTCTTGAATTAAGTACGGTAGAAAAGCGAGGTAAAGAGAACCTCAAGGCTGCTAGCAAGGGTTAAGGAGAGGCTCTCTCGATAAGAGCCTTTTCTTAACCTCTCCTTATGCCTTATTTCTGAGGTTATGAGTCTCTTTTCCCTGCAGCTAAACAAC
>Ga0307517_10011165_pt1 | contig 12472 bp, 10 predicted proteins | sample 23_EM_MG_FD_194515 | JGI IMG/M metagenome (GOLD analysis project Ga0307517, IMG submission 194515) | Populus trichocarpa ectomycorrhiza microbial communities from riparian zone in the Pacific Northwest, United States - 23_EM | ecosystem: Host-associated > Plants > Roots > Unclassified | place...
TGAAAATCCAAGAAGTTCGAGTATAAGTTTCTTTACCCTCAACATCTTTTAAATTTCTTATCCATTTTATTATTAAAGTGAAAATTTCTCAGTTTAATTTAACCCATTTTATTTTCAAATTAAGATTTTAATATTTGCGAACTTGAAATTCCTTAATTTCTTTATCAGTTTAACAATTACTAAAAACAACAAATAAGTGATTTTACACCCTACACTAAAGATATTATTAATGAACCTATAATAGATAAACCACAAGAAATATTATTAAAAATATCTCAAAGATATAAAAACTCTACTGTTTTGATTATATGCTCACATATAGAAAATTTAATCAACTTCAAGTGAATGAATACTTAGATGCAGACCTTGCTAGCTGCATGGGTACTACGAAATCCATATTAGGTTATGTATTTATGTTGGCTGATGGGGTAATTTCATGGGAGAGTGCTAAATAATTAATTTTTACTTTACTTACGATGGAGACTTAATTTATAACAAGTTTTGAGGCAACGAGTCATGCTTTGTGTTAATATTAAAAATAATTTTTTAAAAATAAAAAAAATATTATTTGATGTATTTTCGAGTAAAAAACATTTTAAAAAACAACTAAAACTATATTTTCAAACAGTCCTACAGGATGTTGCTGAATCAATTGTGATAATAAAACAACAATTTTCTTTGAGTCTAGAAACAAAAAATATCAATTGAAAATATCAGTATCACTTATATGATTGTTGACCCATTGACCAAGAGATTGCCTCCTAAGGCTTACAAAGAACATGTTATTAGGATGGATCTTTTAGGTATTATATGATTGTGATACTTTTTTTATGTTTAAGTAATTATAGAATTAACACTTATACGCAATTATATTATATGTTTTTATCTTTTCTATTTTTTTTATTGTATGCAGGTACATATTATAGGTGTTTGATGAACAAGAAATATCCTAATAAGATAAATTACAGGATAAATTAAACTATAATAAATTGTATTAGTGATGGTTGTTAATGTTGTAATACATGAAAGGAAATATAATGTATTTATTATGTAATTATTGTGACTCACATTGATGACCTAAACTAATTAATATGTTTAAAATAACCACATAGAGGAATTTAAGGGATCATAATAGATGATCATCCCTAGTGATTATTTTCTTAACCTACTTCTCTTCTCTATAAAAGAGCACCAATTAAATCATAATTAAGACTAATAATAAGAAAATTCATATACACTTTCCATCACTAAAAGAATAGTGTTTGAGACAAGAAGGGAGCAATAATATTTTTTTTATAGTGACTCCTTCATCAGATATCATGGCTAATAACAGTACACAATCCGATCATACTATTTTATTTCTGCATCATATACAATTCGCTAATAATAGCATGCAATTCGATCCTACATATAGAATATTATAGCTTTCATTTTTACATGAAAAACTTCAGGTTGTGTTTGTTTTTGGATGTTGGTATGAAAGAATATAAATTTGGTGCCTACCTGTATGGGGCCAAGTGGAGGAGGGGAATGAATGGCCGGTGGAGGGTATAGACTGGGGTTGTGTGCTTCAGTGTTTAGCCATGGTGGTTGTGAGGGATAATTCACAAAGGATGAAGGGAGGGTAGAGTTCCTGACTTAAAGGAATATCATTCGTTTTGCATTTTATTTGCATGTGTAATCCAGGCATTCTGTTACACTCTTTATAACTGAATGAAAAACTCTACCATCCCACACCTACAGGCAGGGGCGGAGCTGAAATTATATAATAAGAAGGGCCAAAACTCAAGATATAATTTATTATTAGAAAAAATATCTATTTAAAATAAAAATATATTATATTATTTTATATTTAAACACTAAAAATATAAAAATTTAAAATATTTTGCAGGGACCTGGGCCCCTGCCCGCCTCCCCCTGGTTCTGCCCCTGCCTACAGGCGTGTGGCGTGTTCTTAATACTGGCACCATAACAAATTAAGTAAAACGGTGCGTAATGGAAAGTAATTAATTTGAATTCAAATCAGAAATCTTCTTCTCCCTCCTTTGCTGATAACAATTTTGTGCAGGGTTTTAACTCTACCAAGAACCCATTATTCAGGTTAAGTGTTAGTAGTAGGATCTCGATTTATGGGGGTGTATGTTAAATCTTTGGATTGTTCAAGGGTGTGCCAGATACTGTGGGTAGTGACTCAAGTAAAGTTGTCATGGATGCTTTATAAGCCTTGTTGGGCGCAAGTATTGGGTTGTTTGATAGCATCTTGGATCACAATCTTCTCTTATCTCTTCTTGGATGAAATGTGGATCACAACCTTCTCTTATCTCTTCTTGGATGAAATGGTGCTTGGCAGTGTGGTAGCGGTTGCTTTTCAAATAACTTTTTGTACCGAAATGCATGCCAATGATGTTTTTTTATTTTTAAAAAATTATTTTTGACATCAGCAAATCAAAACGATCCAAAACGTACAAACCATATTAAGTTTTAGCAAAAAAAAAAATTAAAATTTTTTAAGAACACGATTTGCACTGCGTTCCCAAACATGTTCGAAAGCTTGCTTCCCCTACTATAAATTTGTACAAACTCAACCAAGTTCATTCACTACTATTCCAATTGTCAAATAAGAATTGATGTTATTAGGACCTAGGCACCTTAGGTATATAGAGTTTGTTTTTTTAGTTTAAAGATAATATATAGTGGATGATATCTTGTGCCATGAAGGGCAAGATAAACTTGGTTAAATCGAAGAGGGTACCTTTATATTTCAATGAACAAGAAGGAATTATTTGCCAATGTATGATACATAATGGTAACTCAGGCCTAAACATCTTCTAAGACAATCTTTGTGATTGAAGTTCCGAGATTTTCAATTGTTCACGAGAATGCTGAGGCTTCGGAGAAGGCCTTTATGATTGATTTTGGAGGTGGCATCCAATTATTCTTCCTCGCTTCGCTATTGAACAAGTTCTTGACTGTAGCGATGATCAAGTTACCCTCAACGGCTCAACCTTGATTTATCCGTAGTCATAATTACCCTTTCCTTGCAATTCATTTTCTGTTTTTTGGTGTCTATGAAGATTATCATGTCCTCGTTAAAAGATTCCATGAACTTTCTCATTTTCTGTCAAGTCCTTGAAACAGAAGCTAATTGCTCGCCTGTTCTCTTCCCTGTCCACCCTGAAGCATACAAGCAAATGAAGGTTTGCGTGACAGCTAAATCATAAAAATAATGCGTGCTATATGTGTGTTGTATGTGCATGACAGAGAGAGATTTTCTTAGACAAAAGCAAGCAACTAGAGGCAAGAAACTAACCTTCCCTTGCTTACTGCAATTTCGTGCAAAATGGTCTTCCTCTCCACATTTGTAGCATGTAGTATAGGCTTTTGTGCTGCCAGTTGCTCCACATGACTTTGTGCATCAAATGTAGAAAAACATCCATTTGATTAGTCATTTTTCTCATTACAGAAAACCAATTATTATACTCGTATGATCTCAATTTCCACAGTTATAACAATAAACCTCTCTTGGATCTGTATCTGGAAAGTCAGCACAGCAGAGATGACCAAAGCTTCTGCAAACATAACACTGAATTTCCTGCATTACAAGAAAATAACACTTGCACTGAGCAGGATGCCAAAACCATTTTTATCTTGATAAAAAAGAAAGGTAAATGGACATTAAAGGCACGAACAAGCATCAGGATTGTACACAGACCTTGAGATCACTGGGCAAATAGTCAGCTGTACATGAAAACATATCATGCCCTGAATTTCCGCATTGTAAGCAAATACCATGACTTGATCTTTCTTGGTCCCTTTCTGGACAGTATCTGGCTTTGTGGCCTCTTCCTTTGCAAACAGAGCAGTATCGATTCTGTGATAGGATATCACAGAGTATATAAACTGTGTGATAAATCATGTCGACAAGGATTTGCATAAACTTTGCACAAACTAACGTATTATTGGCAATTTATAGTTCAGTGGAGAAGTTTTGAAAAGAAACCGATGAAGCGTGCTAAAACAGTAAACAAACATGACAGACCTTCATTGCATTTTCCCCCAAATTTCTGAAAGAAATTGCCACTGAGACTTTCATCTAGATTAGAGACGTTGCAAATTACCCAGAAAAAAACACAGCTACTATCGCCTGGCACTTTTTATAAGGTAGTTACTTTTGGATTACTTTTCCAGTACAATGATGAGAGTGCATAAATTATAATCTCTAGAATACATCTGTACTCTACCTTTCTACAACGCCTCCCAATGTGATCCAAACTCTCACAAAGGAAGCATAGTTTCTTCTTTTTCCGCTTCCGCATCTTGCATTGGCATACCATATGACCTTCTTGGCCACAATTGGAGCACATCTCCCAACTATTGTATGAAGGACCATCAAAGTACCTTGTTCTCCGCTAAAGGAGGGGGGATGAGCTTATAATAAGATCGAACATTTCAAAATTTTAATCAGAGAACAGAAATTTCAACTCACAAGAAGCTGACGAAGCACAATATTGTCTGTAAACTCAACTTGTTCTCTTTCCATGCCTTTTGCTGTATCTTCCTGCATTTCTTTGCTTGCCCTATCAACCTATAGAAGAGAAATCTCATCTCTATCTTTCTAAAAAAACACTAAAACTTACAATTACTTCCCTGTCCAAATAAAAGGTGGGTAACAACTTAGAAGTATCAACTATTCAAAGTAAGAAATGATGCAAGATGTAAATCTAGAGGAATGGACTATGACATAAGAAACTCAACGACCCCCATTTCCACTTCCAGTTATAACACTGGCGAAGAGGATATTACCTGGAAAACTCCCATTGCAAGCAGAAACCACATGATAATGCATGAGGGAACAAGAACTATTTGATCAAGCATACTCTACATGAGGCTATTTGGATTATAGTTCTTATAGGCTTTGGTAAGACTTAGAAGTCTGGACTGCGGCAAACTAAGCGTCACTACCCATCTAAGACTAGGACAATGGTATAAGTCATAAGGGTACATATATTGAAAAGGAGGTGAAATCAAATTACATTTACCTTCCTCTTCTGCTTCATCGCATTCACTATGAATGTCTCTGCTGGTACTGTTTCAGCAACACCCCTACAAAAACTAATATTACCTTCCAAAGAAGACAAAGAGACACCAATCGCAATGGAGGAGTTGACCCCATTTGTAGTTGCTAATGCTTGTGTCATTTCCACCATTGTATCCACCTGTTTATGTCCCGAAAAAAAAGGTCATTGGATATAAGAGTTCTAGTATGGGAAAGAATCTTGGATGCAATGTCACTAGACAAGTAAAAAGGCATAATACTGGTATCCACTCAATCTCTGTCTTGTACTTGAAACAATCTTAGATGCAATATCATAGTGCTGGTAAGAGTGTGAAAAATCAATAACCATGAGAAAGTGGAAATTATCCAGTCTAAGATACAAGCAAAGGTTTAAGGAGTGAATGAGTACAAAACCTAGCTAGAACTATAATTACATTTTCTTTCTCTATCCTCTTCTGCTCTGTTTCCTTTGTTGCAGAGCACTCCACCTACACCATTTCTGCTGTACCGCTGCAAGAAATCACTAACCCAGCAGAGTTGACTGTACAATCAACTGTTAATGCCTTTTCCCCTTCCACCATTGTAGCTTCTCGTCCCTTTGCTTTTGCAACATTAACCTAAAATCCAGAAAAAAGGGAGATGATTTTAGGGCAATAGCCTTCAATACAGGAAGAACCATTTCTAGGAGTTGGGATTGCTGTAATTCATCTGTTTACCTAAAGAACAGAAAACCATCAAGTAAAGTGTTTATATTTGATTAATAAGTAAGACTACTAGGAGAGATCACGATTCACAAGTAGATATGGAACCCAATCACTTCTTCAACTTCTTTCATCTAGATGCAACTACTACCCGTTTTATGCTTCCAATCCAGCTCAATGCGATTAATAATAGCCATTTAAACTGTATCTAGGAAGCTCAAAGGGAATACTCGCAACGTGTTTTCAGAAAAGCAGAGCAGTTTCCAAAAGGCAAAAGCATAAATATGAGAAATTAACATTTTCAATCTAAAACCCGAGCAAAGGTTTAAGGGGTGAACGAATATAAGAGCCAAGTCAAATACCTAATTACATTTTCTATCTCTTATCAACTTCAACTCCGTTTCCTTCCCTATAAAACTATCTGCTGGTAACATTTCTGCCGCACTGCTGCAAGAATTCATATTTGAAATCACCCAATCACCTTCTAACAATGGCAAAAAAAAATCGATCACTTCACCATGTTTTAATCCATCAACAGCTGTTAATGTTTTAGTCATTTCCACTATGGTCGCTCCTTATTCCTTTTCTTTTACAGCATTAACATAAAGCCAAGTAGGAAAGGAAACTGATATAACTTCAGGTAACAGATTTTAATATAACAAGTCAAGAATCCTTTCATGGATTCATCACAGACAAGATTTATTTTCTAAACTAATTGCAAATGGCAGTGCTCACTTTCCAAAAAGAACAGAGAACCATCAAATGCACAAGCTAATCAATTTCCAGCAACTTTTGGCATCATTGGTAACACTAATCTATGCCTCCAACCTAGCTCGATATTGAAAGATAAATAAAAGGTAATAAAGAAAGTGTTTTGCCTTTTTAATTCTTAAACAGTATATTATTAATGTTAATATATACTGTAACTTTACAACTGATAGTCAGATTCTCTAGGAGTACAAGACTCATAAATAGAGAAGAAGTAGGTGTTTGTGCTATACAGAATCATTACAACCTAAGACTTCATCAGCAGAGGCAACAATACCATATACAACAGAGGTGCCAGATATGATTGCAACTACTCTACTCCATTTATTGCACAAAAAGAAGCTGATTATTTAAAAAAAGATAATCAAAGATTCGAATTCAAAGTTGTGAAGAACAGTTGAAATAAAATCTAACTAGGAAAATCAAGATTTCATTAGTAAATAATTCAGAAATAATAAAAGAGAGGGAGAGAGGTGGCACATACAGGCATATCCTCTTGAGCTTGAAACTGAAAATAACCGTAGCTCTTCCTCTTCTTTGTCTTCAGTGTTCCTTTCCTTCTCCTTATGTTATCCTCTGCCCCCAACATGGCTTTCAAGTTATCAAAGCCAGTCAAATCAGCTATAATTCTATGCTCTTCTTGTTTGGATCTAAGCCATTCACATCCCACATTTCTTACAGTATTCTCCATTTCTTTCTAGCTCTGTCACTTCCCTCTCTTCTTCATTTCCTCAAGCTTTTTGGAAAAAGGTGAGAGGAGACAAACAAGGAGGTGGTTTTGTCGGTAGTTAATGTACAGGTTATGTCAGTTAAAGTACTAGGATTGTGCCTACTTTTCTTTTTCACCCTTTTAATTAGAATGAGAGATTTTCTCTTTACAGAAAAAAAAAGAAAAAAAAAAGATTGTGTGGTCAGCTGTGATTTGTTGGCTAGCTGGTTTGGCAGTTTATTATCATAATTAGGGTGAACCTCAAATTAGTCTTACAAGTTTGAACTCATCCCTTAACCTAAACTTTTTTCCAATTGGGTTTCCAAATGTCACTTTCTTTGATTAGGGCATTGAAAGTCATTTCCTAAAATTTATTTCTAAACTTTTATGTGATTCTTTATCATTATAAAAATTGGTTATTGAAAAATACTTTTCGATCAAAAAATAATTTAACTTGATTTTCATGAAATTATTTTCTTTTTATTTTGGATGAAAAATATTTTAAAATTATGAAAATTCTAAAATATTTTGTTATGTTGATTATATCAAATTAGTTCTCGATCTTTTGATTGCTATATATTTTCTTTTGAATCCTTTTTTATTCTTTTGTCTTCAATTTCATCTTTGATCATTATTCTTTTAATTGTTATTTTTTTCTCTTATCATTTTCTTAATTGAAATTCTTTATCTATCATATTTGGTCCATATTTTTTTATTACTATTTATTCTAATTGATTTTTTTTAATTTCATCATCTTTCAACTTTTTTATTTGTTAGATTCGGTCTTCATTCTTTTGATTGCTAATTAAAAAGTTATTTTTGAGCTTATTTTTCATGATATAACTAAACACAAGAAAGTGTTTTCCAACTCATTTTTCATTACATTATCAAACCTTGAAAAATAATTTACTTTTTAGAAATTCACTTTCCATGAAAATCACTTTCTAAAAAGAAACTATTTTCCTACAAACAAATAGGATTTGAATCTTCGATCTAAAATACTTCACTCATTTAAGAAAAAAAACGTACAGTTTTCCCCGACATCACTTTATCTTATTACACAATTTACATAATGGAGATAGAAAATACTATTAACCATTAATGTAAATCTTTTATTATTATTATATGATAATAAAAGATATTTTTTTAATTGCTTTTTATACGATGATAAGAGATTATATATATAATCTTAAAAGCGCATCTTCATGTCAATGTGTTGCATTTTGGAATATAAATTCTCCTGGCTCTAAAGCTCAAACATAAGAAATTAATGGAGAGAGTAAACATCTTTAATCATCAACATATAAGGGACCCAATTGAGGAAACTTGTAACTTGGAGACTTTGTTAAGGATTAATGAATAAAGAGAGAAGTGACTGGTTATTTGACCTTCCAGCTAAAATGAAGAGAGAGCGAGTCATGCGTGTTCATTGAAGGCGGAAACAAGGACAAAATATGCCCGCAATAAAAACCAGCGAAATAAGATGATTGTGATCAAGAACAAAATTAAGAATAATGTCGAGAACGTCGAGCATAGGAGACTCAGCGGAGCTGGAAGGAAATCTAACGCTAAGTGATCGCTTAAAGGTCTTCAAGAACTCTCATTTTGATCCCAATGCCTTTGTCACCTCCAAATGCCAGACTATGAATGAGAAGGTCTCCTCTTATTCTTCATGCTTTATGTTTTTATGTATGTATTTACAGGCTATGTCATCACTTGGGAAATAGAATGTGAAGGATTTTGATGATTGCGTTGTTGGTTAAATATGTAGGAAATAAGGCACCTGTGTTCATACCTTGTGGACCTGAAAAGGGCTTCTGCCGAGGAAATGAGAAAAAGTGTTTATGCTAACTATGCAGCCTTTATACGGTTGGTTAGACCACCCTGTCTATATATATATCTTCTTCTGCTTGCGTTTTTACATCGGAAAAAAACAACGTTATTGCTGTCATTTGTTGTTTTTCATTTCCTTTACGTAGGACATCAAGGGAGATTTCAGATCTTGAGGGGCAGCTTATTTCTATGAGAAATTTCCTGTCGACTCAAGCAGCTCTAGTTCACGGTTTGAGCGAACATGCTCGCATTGATTCTTTGTGGGCTGCTTCTGAAGACTCTATAGCAGATGACTTGTCCAATTTCGACGATGGGGAGCTTTCTGAGTCAGAAGATTGGTTGATTGAGTTCTTGGACACCTTTGAAGTTCTACTGGCAGAAAGGAGAGTGGACGAAGCTATGCAAGCCCTTGAGAAAGGAGAAGGATTAGCTAACGAATCCAGGAAGAAGCACTCTTTGAGCCCAACTGCACTCATTACTTTGGAGACAGCTATTAGAGATCAGCGACAGAAACTAGCTTATCAGCTTGCAGATACCATTAGCCAACCTTCGACTCGTGGACAAGAGCTTCGTTCAGCTGTTTTAGCTCTAAAAAATCTCGGAGATGCTCCCCGTGCCCATACATTGTTGCTCAATTCTCACCACCAGAAGTTGAAGTCTAGTTTGCCGAGTCTTCGCTCATCCAACAATTCATGTGGACGAGCATATACTGTTGCACTTTCACAAGTTGTCTTTTCCACCATTGCACAAGCAGCAAGTGATTCTTTGGCAGTTTACGGGGAGGAACCTGCATATACATCTGAACTTGTAACTTGGGCTGTCAAAGAGACTGAGGCTTTTGCTTTTCTTCTAAAGAGGCATGTCCTAGCTTCATCAGCTGCTTCAGGAGGTCTACGGGTTGCTGCTGAGTGCATTCATATATGCTTGGGTCATTGTTCTTTGTTGGAAGCTCGTGGATTGTCCCTTGCTACCGTCTTATTGAGACTTTTTAAGCCTATTATTGAGCAGGCATTGAATGCCAATTTAAAGAAAATTCAAGATATCAGTGCTGCACTTGCTGCTGCAGATGACTGGTTGCTCACTTATCCACCAGCAGGCGGACGTCCTTTCTCTTCAAGTGCATCTCTTGGTAGTGCAATGGCATCACAGCCAAAGCTTTCAAGCAGTGCTAATAGGTTCAATTCCATGATTCAGGTGACTAATAGTGCTTTCCTCTATAAGATCTTTTCCTTCACAAATGGAAAGCTTTTAGAATCTTTCTTGGCTTCTTCTTTTTTTCTTCTCCATAATCCTGATGATTGTTGTCATATTCGCTATTAAAATTGGCTTTAATTTGCCCTTTCCTTCGTGTATTACTCAAGAAGTTTTCACTTCACCAATCATGTATTGTCAATTCAGGACTTTCTTGAGGATGCGGGACCCCTTGAGAGCCTTCAGCTGGATGGTTCTGCACTGGGAGGCGTTCTTCAAGTGTTCAACTCCTATGTCAATTTGTTAATGCGTGCATTACCGAGTTCAGCAGAGACTGAAGAGAGCTTGGAAGGTTCAGGAAGTAAAATTGTCAGGATAGCAGAAACTGAATCCCAGCAACTAGCTTTACTAGCTAATGCATCATTGTTAGCAGATGAACTGCTCCCATATGCTGCCATGAAGCTCTTGCCATTGCCTCCTAGAATGGACGAGCAACCTAAAAGATCTTCAGAAAGGCAATCCCGTCTTCCGGAACAAAGGGAGTGGAAGAAGAAGCTTCAACGTTCAGTTGATCGCTTGCGAGATAGCTTCTGCAGACAGCATGCTCTTGATCTCATCTTCACAGAAGATGGTGACACTCATCTCAATGCATACATTTACACAAGTCTGGATGACAACGTAGAGGAGCCTGAATGGTTCCCGTCTCTAATTTTCCAGGTAGTTAGACTGAGTTGCAGGTCTGTTTTGGAGTGATTATAGGTTGTGCTCTATCCATCAAAGACACTTGGTTTAGTCCTCGTGTCTCAACACACATATAGAGAATACAAGTAATCGTAACCTGAATACATATTTGATGATTATTTCTGGTTTATTTTATTAACTTCATGTGGAAATGCTTTTCTTAGAAATGAATGCATCAAGATATGCAGATTTACTTGACTGCAATTTCTTCCAGGAACTTTTCATGAAATTGACCCGGATGGCAAGCATAGCAACCGATATGTTCATAGGCCGGGAAAGATTTGCGACCGTTCTATTAATGAGGCTCACAGAGACAGTGATCCTTTGGCTTTCTGATGATCAAACCTTTTGGGAAGAGATAGAGGAGGGACCAAAACCTCTGGGTCCTCTTGGCCTTCAACAGGTATGTATATTCAAGAGGATGATCATTCGCCAATATTTGATGTAGATTTTTCGCGGTAGATTATGCAGTTCTGCCATAATTAATTGTTCAATTTCTATGCAGTTATATTTGGATATGGAATTTGTGTTGCTCTTCTCGTCTCAAGGACGTTACCTGTCTAGAAATCTACATCAAGTTATTAAGAACATCATAGCAAGAGCGATCGATGCTGTAGCTGCTACTGGAGTAGATCCTTACAGGTACATCTTGTTCGCAGTAAACATAATACTATTTTGTATGTTACGGCTGATATGCCTTTTTTTCCAAATAAAAAAAGATCCTTTCAATTTACTTTACAAACGTTATCGACAAATCAACCTCAGAGAAATGTGTACCATAATAAAAATTGTCTTGCCAGTACGTTGCCGGAGGATGACTGGTTTGCCGAAGTTGCTCAGATAGCTATTAAAATGTTGACCGGGAAAGCAAATTTTGGAAATGTGGAACGAGATGTTACTAGCCCTACTGCTTCTGTGTCGGCAAAATCTGTATCTTCAATCGTATCTCATGGGAGTAACGAATTCAGCCATTGATCAGTACTGAAAGCTCATCTTCGAAGAAGAGACTAGTTATTCATCATCCGTACTTTATTATTATTTATTAATTAATAAAAAAACAAAATAGTTAAAATTTTAGTATGTATAAGTATATTAAACGATAAATGATATATATATATATATATATGCTTTATGTCGTGTGTAGTTATTATATTATATTAAAAAATATATATATATTTTATAAATATATTTATATAATATAAATATATATTTTGAGTTGAGTTTGAGCATTAGTTTTAACAGTACTTATTATCTATTATTCATTTATTTAAATTAAATTAGATCAATGTACATTAATTAATTAAAAGGTCATATCTCAATCACTTATGCGTTCAACTAATCAAAGTGGATTGCACTTGACGTCGTGGCCTAGCGGAGAAAAGAAATAACTTTTTTTCTACATCCGGGTTCGATCCTTTATGTGTATGTCTGTCATTCCGTGGTATCTTATCTGTCCATTGGGCTTGCAGAGTA
>Ga0307517_10011167_pt1 | contig 12472 bp, 14 predicted proteins | sample 23_EM_MG_FD_194515 | JGI IMG/M metagenome (GOLD analysis project Ga0307517, IMG submission 194515) | Populus trichocarpa ectomycorrhiza microbial communities from riparian zone in the Pacific Northwest, United States - 23_EM | ecosystem: Host-associated > Plants > Roots > Unclassified | place...
CCCCTCCACCACGCCGCTTCGCGTCGCGGTCCCCCTCCCCGTGCCGGGGAGGATTTTATCGGTCGGCTTCATTTCTGCTCCAGCATCAATTTTGCGGTCGCCTTGGCGCTCATCACCACGCCGGGAATGCCGGCGCCGGGATGCGTGCCGGCGCCGACGAAATAGAGATTGGGGATGTGCGGGTCGCGGTTGTGGACGCGGAAATAGGCCGATTGGCTGAGGATCGGCTCGAGGCTGAAGGCGCTGCCGAGATGCGCGTTCAAATCGTGCGCGAAGTCCGACGGCGCGTAGCTGAACTTGGTGACGATCCGCTCATGGATGTCGGGGATCAGCCGCGCCCCGATCTCGTCGAGGATGCGCTTTTCCAGGATTGGCCCGACCTGGTTCCAGTCGACCGGGAACTTGCCGAGATGCGGGACGGGGGCGAGCGCGTAGAAAGTCGAATGGCCATCGGGCGCCAGGCTGGGATCGGTCACCGTCGGGTGGTGGAGGTAGAGCGAAAAATCCTCGGCCAGCACGCCATGGTCGTAAATGTCGGCGAGCAATTCGCGATAGCGCGGGCCGAACAGGATCATATGGTGCGGGATGCCGGGCCAAGTGCCCTTGATCCCGAAATGGACGACGAACACCGACGGCGACCAGCGCTTGCGCTTGAGCCCGCCGACGGTGCGTTGCGCGCTGCGCGATCCCGCCAGCAAGTCGCGGTACGAATGCATCACATCGGCATTGCTGGCGATCGCATCGGCCTCGCCGGTCCAGCCGCTCGCCGTGGTCACCCCGGTCGCGAGGTCGCCGCGCGTTTCGATCCTGGCGACCGGATCGTTCAGCCGCATCGTCCCGCCGAGCCGCTCGAACAAGGCGACCATGCCGGCGACGAGCTGGTTGGTCCCGCCGCGCGCGAACCACACGCCGCCGTCGCGCTCGAGCTTGTGGATCAGCGCGTAGAGCGCGCTGGTCGTCATCGGATTGCCGCCGACCAACAAGGTGTGGAAGCTCAGCGCCTGGCGCATCTTCTCGTTCTTCACGAAGCCCGAGACGATCGAATAGACCGATCGCCACGCCTGATAGCGCATCAGCGCGGGGGCGGCGGCGACCATCTGGCCGAAATCGAGGAACGCGGTCGCGCCGAGTTTCTCGTATCCCTCGTGATAGACGTGCCCGGCATAATCGAGGAAGCGGCGGTATCCGGCGACGTCGTCGGTATTGAGCCGCGCGATCTCGGCATGGAGCTGGGCGTCGTTGTTCGAATAATCGAAGCTGGTGCCGTCGCGCCAATTGAGCCGGTAGAACGGCATCACCGGCATCAGATCGACATCGGTGGCGATGTCCTGCCCGGTCAGTTCCCATAAGTCGCGCAGCGCCTGGGGATCGGTGATGACGGTCGGGCCGGCGTCGAAAGTGAAGCCATGCTTCTGCCAGAAATAGGCCCGCCCGCCGGGCTTGTCGCGCGCTTCGACCACGGTCGTCTCGACCCCCGCCGATTGCAGCCGGATCGCCAGCGCAAGCCCGCCGAACCCGGCGCCGACGACGATCGCGCGCTTCATGCGTGCTTCCTGCGCATCGCCGCGATCGCGCGGCCGACCGGAACCGGGGGCTTGCCGCTCAGGATGCGGGCTTTGTCCATCACGCTCGATCGTCCGGCATAGAACCGTCCTATAAGGCCCGGGCCCAGCCGGTAAAAGCGTTCGAGTATGCGGTAGCGCTCTTCGGGTTCGGCGGCGCGGAACAGCATCGCGTCGAGCGTACGGTAGAAAGCACGATCGGCCCAGGCACCGCTCGCCATGCCATAGGTCAGATCGTACAGCGCCGGGGTCGACAGGTCGCCGGCGTCGGCGATCCGCACCGCCAGCCGGATCGCGTCGGGCAGCGAATAGCCGGTGGTCGGGTGGAACAGCCCGGCGCGCAACCCCGCCTTGGGCACCCTGACGCCGCCCGAACGCCAGAACGCGTCGAAATCGCCGCCGATCGCGACCGGCAGCGCGCCGCTTTCCTCGCGCGACACCGCTTCGGTCACCCAGCCCCGGGCAAGCGCATAGTCCTGGATACGATCGACCAGCGCATCGCGGTCGATCGTCGGCGTGTCGCTGTAATAAGTGTCCTCGACGAACATCCGCGTCGCGGTGAAGGGCAGCGAATAGACGAAGCGATAGCCGTCGAGCTGTTCGACCGTGGCATCCATGATCGTCGGCCGCGTCACTTCGTGGGGTTCGCTCAGCAGCAATTCGCGCCCGACGAATTTCTGCCAGCCGAGCTCGAGCGCCGACATGTCGCCCGGGCCGCGCGCGTCGATGATGCCCCTGGCTTCGATCCTGTCGCCGCTCGCCAGCACCACCGCGGTGGTGCCCACGCCGAGCGCCTTTTCCGCGATCAGCTGGCCGGGCGCCAGGCTGGTGCGGACGACGCGGTCGAAGCGTTCGGACTCGATCGAATAATAGCTCGTCGGCAGCGACCGGGCATGCGCGGGAAAGGCGACGTCATATCCGCGCCAGCCATAGGAAACGAGCGGCGCGGCCAGCCAGCGATCGGCGATGGCGACGTCGCGGTCGAAAAACGACCAGACATGGTCGCCGCCGATCTGCGGGCTCGCTTCGATCAGCCGGAGGTCGAGGTCGGGGCGCTTCCGGCGCAGCGCGAGCGCGATCAGGCCGCCCGCCAGCCCGCCGCCGACGATCGCCAGATCACAGTCAACTTGGCCTGCCATCGGGTTGCGCTACCCGTTTTGATCGAGAGCGCAACCCTTTGAGCCCGGCCTGGCAAATAGGCTGTGGAAAGATGCCGGATCGGGACGATCAGGCCGCCTGGCGCAGCGGCATCTCGGTCGCCATCGCCGCGGCGATGGAGGGCCGTGTGCGCATCTTGGCGCGCCATGCCTTGAGCACCGGCCAGCCATCGAGGCTCAACCCGGCATATTCGGTCCAGTTGAGCACCGCGAGCAGATAGGCGTCGGCGACCGAAAAGCCCTCGAGCAGATAGTTGCGCCCGGTGAGATGAGTTTCCAGTAACCCGAATCTCTTTTCGACCAGCTGCCGCGACCAGTCGCGTGCGCCATCGGTCGATTTCGGCGTCATCAGCGGCGCGAACACGCCCTTGTGGATCTCGGTCGAGATGAAGTTGAGCCATTTGGTCAGTTCGTAACGTTCGCGCGTGTACGGCGCCGGCGCCAGCACGCCCTCCGCCGCCAGGTCGGCGATATAGGTCAGCACCGCCGGCCCCTCGGTCAAGGTCACGCTGCCCGCTTCCATCGCCGGCACATATCCCATCGGGCTGATATCGCTGAACGCGCGTCCGTCCGGCAAGTCGCCACCGGGCACGACCTGGATGAAATCGGCATCGAGCTCGGCTTCGTTGATCGCGATGCGCGTTGCCAGGCTGCATGCGAACGGGATGAAATAGAGTTTCATGAGGTCCTCCTGGGGGCTTGTTTATTTCTGTACTAATCCGCATAAATATGATCCGCGTCAAGGATTGTTTGCGAGTTGGTACAAAAATCAGACGAGACGCCGCGGCGGCGTGGCCGGCCGCGTGGGTTCGATTCGGGAGAGGTGCTGGGCGCCGCCACCGAGCGCTTCCGCACGCGCGGCTATGCCGGCACGTCGCTCGATGACCTGGTCGATGCGACCGGGCTGCAGCGTCCCAGCCTCTACGCCGCGTTCGGCGACAAGCGTGCGCTCTATCTGGCGACGCTCGACCGCATGATCGAGCGCGCCGGGCGGGGCTTCGATCAGCTGATCGCGGCGGATTTGCCGATCAGACAAAGCCTGCAAGCGATGTTCCGCACGGTGATCGACGGCTATCTGACCGGGGAGACCGGGCCGTCGGGCTGCATCATGGTATCGACCTCCGCGACCAGCGCGGTCGACGATGCCGAAATCCGCGCGCGGCTGGCGGCATTCCTCAAGATGGAGGACGACCGGATCGAGCAATTGCTCGTCGCGCGCGGCGATCCCGCGGCGCGCGCTCATGCCCGCGTCGCGACCGCTGTGATCCACTCGCTCAGCGTCCGCGCCCGCGCCGGGGCACCGCGCGCCGAGCTCGAGGCGCTGGCTGCCGATTGCGTGGCCTTGATCGCCGGGTGACGGCTGGCGACCGTTGCTCTAGCGTCACGACGTGACTCGCTATCCCCTCACCGTCGATCGCCGCGCACTGCTTGCCGCGATCGGCGTCATCATCCTGTTCGCCGCGATCGAGATCGCCTGGGGACGGCCGCCCATCTGTCCGTGCGGTCATATCGCGTTATGGGCGGGCGATCCCAACAGTCCGGAGAACAGCCAGCAGCTCAGCGACTGGTATTCGCTCAGCCACGTCATCCACGGCTTCCTGTTTTACGGCTTCCTGTGGCTGATCCTGCCCGAGCGATTGCGCATCTGGGCCTTGCCGCTCGCGGTGCTGATCGAGGGCGGGTGGGAATTGCTCGAGAATTCGCCGATCATCATCAACCGCTATCGCGCGGCGACGATCGCGGTCGGCTATTCGGGCGATTCCATTCTCAATTCGATGAGCGACATCGTCATGATGTCGATCGGCTTCGCCATCGCGCGGCGGTTGCCGGTGTGGGGAACGGTGGCGCTGGCGATCTTTTTCGAGCTCCTCGCGCTGGCGGTGATCCGCGACAATCTCACGCTCAACGTGCTGATGCTCGTCCACCCGATCGACGCGATCAGGGTCTGGCAGGCAGGCGGGTAGATCAGGACGCTTCGGTTCGACACCGGTTCGCGTCGGCGCGGGGTTTGGCCTAGATGTCCATTGTGACCGCAGCGATCGCCATCATTCTGTCCGCCGTCGCGATGACGCTGATCGTCGGCGTGCGGTACCTGCTCAGCAGCGGCGCCTTCGCGCTCGCGACGCGTGCGGTGCGGCCAGGTCTGTATGCCGGGCTCGACACGCAGATCCGGCGCGAGATCGCCTGGAGCCTGGCGTCGGCGGCGATCTACGGCATTCCCGCCGGCGTGGTCGCCTGGGGGTGGCAGAATCGCGGTTGGACGCGGATCTACACCGATCTCCACGCCTTCCCGCTCTGGTATCTACCGCTGTCGGTGCTGCTCTATCTCACCCTGCACGACAGCTGGTTTTATTGGACGCATCGCTGGATGCATCGCCCGACCCCGTTCCGGCTGGCGCATGCCGTCCACCATGCCAGCCGGCCGCCGACCGCCTGGGCGGCGATGGCGTTTCACCCGGTCGAGGCGCTGACCGGCGCGATCGTCATCCCCGCGCTGGTCTTCGTGATTCCGATCCATATCGGCGCTTTGGCCTTTGTGCTTGGAATCATGACGCTTATGGGGGTGACCAATCACATGGGCTGGGAAATCTTCCCGCGCTTCATGTGGCGGGGAGTGTTGGGGGGATGGCTGATCACCGCGAGCCATCATCAACGGCATCATGCCGAGTACAGGTGTAACTATGGCCTCTATTTCCGCTTCTGGGATCGCCTCTGCGGCACCGATCGCGGGGTCGGCGGGTTCGCGGACGGCGAAGCTCGGCGCGGGGTTGTTGCTGGGCGCGCTGCTGCCCGCGGCGGCGGCGCCCGCCAGCCCGGCAACCAGCCCCGCAGTCGCCAGTCTTGAGATCGATGTCGCCGGGATGCGCTCGGCGCGCGGCCTGATCCGCATCTGCCTGACCGTCGATCCGAAGAATTTTCCCGGCTGCGTCGATGACCGCCATGCGACCAGGCGATCGGTGCCGGCGAGCCAGCATGTCATCCGCTTCGACGGCCTGCCGCCCGGCTTGTACGCCGCCGCGCTGATCCATGACGAGAATTCGAACGCGAAGCTCGACACCCTGATGGGCATCCCGCGCGAGGGCTTCGGGTTCAGCCGCAACCCGCCTATCGGCTTCGGCCCGCCCCGCTTCGCGGCGGCCGAATTCGCGCTGGGCAGCGTTGCCGAAACGCAACAGGTGACGATGCGCTATATACTTTAGTATCTGACCTACGGACACAAAACGCCCGGGTGGCGTTGCTTTACCCAAACGTCATCCGAATCGGAGCTCTCTGTGCGTCTCGTTCTTTTGCTTGCCCCCGCCCTGTTCCTCGCCATGCCCGCTTTCGCCCAGGATACTGGAACGCCGCCGCCGCCACCGCCGGCCGGCCCCGACCAGCTCGATACCGGCAAGGACAGTGTCACGATCGGCGGCGGCGGGGTCTATATGCCCGATTACGAAGGCGCCGGTCATTCGGGCTTTTCCGCCGCACCGCTGGTGATCGGGTCGGTGTCGGGGTTCAATTTCCAGCTGATCGGCAATCGCTTCTCGGCCGACCTCATCCCCAACAAGCCCGGCCCCAATTGGGACCTGCAGGCGGGTCCGGTCGCGGTGCTCGACCTCAACCGCTCGGCGCTGTCCTATATCGACGACCGTCGCGTCCGCGCGCTCGGCAAGCGCGACGCGTCGGTGGAGGTCGGCGGTTTCGTCGGCATCGGCAAGACCGGCGTGATCACCAGCCAATACGATCAATTGTCGGTCTCGGTCAGCTATCGCAAGGGCATTACCGGCGCTCAGCGCGGGGCGATCTGGTCGCCGACGATCAATTATTTGACCCCGGTCAGCCGCAAGGCCGCGGTCGGGCTGTTCGCTTCGGCCGAACATGCCGACCGCAACTACGGCCGCGCCTATTTCGACGTCGATGCGGCCGGCAGTCTTGCCAGCGGCCTGCCCCAGTTCAACACGCGCGGCGGGTGGAAGAGCTGGACCGTGGGCGGGATGGCCACCGTCGCGCTGACCGGCGACCTGCTCCACGGCTTCAAGCTGATGGCGGGCGGCAGCTACAAGCGCATGCTCAACGACTTTGCGGACTCGCCGATCGTCTCGATCGCGGGCAACCGCAACCAGTGGCTGGGCGGCGCCGGCGTGGCCTATACCTTCTGATGCCGCGGTCGCTTCGACGCGGATAAATGGTCGTAACGGGAGCAGGCTGGGCATCCGGTGGTCCGGGCGGCACCCCCTGTGCGGCGGTGAAGCCCTGACCCATGTTAAGATAAGCCGTGATTCTGGGTTAGGGTCACACCCCAAACTCGGCTAAGGATGAGGCACCCCCGACCTCTTATGCGCGTCGGTGGCTGAGAGACTTTGCGTGCGCTCCCGCCTGACGGAGCACACCATTGACCATGATTCCGCGTTTTTCACTGCAGCCTTTGGTAGACAAGCTACAGCTTTGGACCACGTTCAGCGACGAGGACAAAGTCGCGCTGCTGGCGCTGCCGTTCACCGTGCGCCACTTGAAGCCGGGATATCATGTCGTCTGGGACGGCGATAAACCGCAATATTGCTGTTTGTTGATCCACGGCTTCGCCTATCGGCACAAGATCGTGCGCGACGGCAAGAAACAGATTTTCTCGCTGCACATGGACGGCGACCTGATCGACCTCCAGAACTCGCTGCTCGGGCGGGCCGATCATAATGTCGAGACGCTGACCGATTGCGACATCGCGATGATCCCGATCGACGCGATCCGCAAGATCGCGTTCGATCGCCCCGCGATCGGCATGGCGATGTGGTACGACACGATGGTCGAAGGATCGATCTTTCGCGAATGGATCGCCAACATCGGCCGGCGAACCGCGCGCGCGCGGATCGCGCACCTAATCTGCGAATTCGCCATGCGGTTGAAGGCCGCGCAGCTCGGCGATTCCGACGGCTTCACCGTGCCGATGAGCCAGGAATGGATCTCCGACGCGGTCAGTCTGACGTCGATCCACGTCAACCGCGTGCTCAAGTCGCTCCAGGCCGATGGGCTGATCCACCGCTCGCGGCGCTGGATCGAAATCCGCGACTGGGAGGGGCTGACCGAGGTCGGGGATTTCAACCCGGCCTATCTTCATCTCGATCAGGGCGGTCCGGCGACGCTGTAGCGGCGTTCCCGGCCGGCGCCGACTGGCCGCTGGTTGTTTGCCTGATGCAATCGATCAGCACGCGCAGCACTCTCTCGGCCGGCGTCGGCTTCAACACGACCGGCACGGCAGGATACGATTTCACCAGCTCGTCGGGCAGGCCCGTGCCGGTATAGATGACGAACGGTGTGCCCTGGTCGAGCAAGTGGATCGCCAGCGGCGTGACATCGCGATCGACCAGATTGGCGTCGAGGATTGCCGCGGCGACCGGTTGCTCCTGGATGCATTTCATCGCTTCCGCGACACTCGCGACCGGTCCCACGACCCGCCCGCCCAATTCTTCCACGACATGGGCAAGGTCGAGCGCGACCATCGCCTGGTCCTCGGCAATCAAGATGGGAAGACCATCGAGCATGTTTTCTCCCGTCGAGCGGGAGCGCTGGGTCTCTCAGTCGGGAACGCTCTGCAAAGGACCCGATCCGCTGACAACAATCCTAATCCAGGTTTGTTGCGAAGCTTATCATCGAGTAGGTCGGCCTTAGCGCACTGCCTTTTCTTGGTCACTCGCGCCGGCTTATGTTCTGGCCGCATCCAGTCAGACCTTTTGAAGGCGAGTAAGTCGCCCGCGCCAGCCACTTTCAGCGATTGATCACCGAAATGCGGAACGGGCTCGGGCCTTCCAGGTCACAGATTCTTGTATGACAGGGCCTGGTGAACCAGACCTCACCTATCCCGATCATTCCCTTGCCTGTCCCAACGGTCCCATAGGGGCCGGCTCGCATGGTCGCGAGAATGGCGGGCGTAAAAATGCGCGAGAAATTCCGCTCTATCGACTGCTTGGTGCGGTAATAATGTGTACGAACCGTGCGCCCGCCCGTGTTCACGCGCAACGGCAAGTCGATCAGCCTGAGCAAAGCCTTGTGATTCGGGGAACGAGCGGCGGCGCGAGCCAGCGGCTCGAACTTCCGCAGGTCCTGCTCGTCGGTCGTTAGAACCGGACCAGCCGCCGACTGCAGCAAGAGCAACAGGGACAATCTTGCGATCATTTGGAAAACGTATCGCCGTCAATGACAATGTCCAGATCGCGGTCTCGGCCATGCATTGCTCCAACCCGCCTCAGGTTCCGGTGGCGTCCATTCGGTACATCCGTATCATGCGCGGCTATGAATGACGGCGGTTATCGGGGAGGAAGCACGCCCGGCGGAAAATGGGGATGTGCCCTGGCGTCGCTGATCGGCATTCCGCTTTTCTGTTCCCTGTTATTGATCGATGCGCTCGGTGACTGCGTCCCCGGCACATCGTGTCACCACAGCTTCTGGTCGATGGTTCTCCTGCCGTCTCTAGCGATTGCGTTGCCGATCGGGTTCGGCGTCCGCTGGTTGGTGAACAGGCTGCGGAGCGGCGATGGCTAACGCCGCTCGCGCCCTCCAGAGCAAAACCGCCTTCCCTTCGCGCGCTCAAGCGCCTAGCGTGCACGCCATCCCCGGGGGAGCGCCGATCCGCGCTTGAGAGGAGGGCAGGAGCCCTCGACCCGTCGAACCTGATCCGGTTGAAACCGGCGGAGGGAGTGGGCGGCTTTCATCCGAAATCCGTGTGCTCGCTCCGGCATTGGAGTGAACACGAATGGCCGACATCCCCGCGCGTACCGAAATCGGCGTGACCACCGGCCCCATCCGGGGCAGCCGCAAGATCCATGTCGGTCCGCTCAAGGTCGCGATGCGCGAGATCGACCTCGACCCGAGCTGCGACGAGCCGCCGTTGCGCGTCTACGACACGTCGGGCCCGTACACCGACCCCAACGCCAGGATCGACATCCAGGCTGGCCTGCCCAATCTCCGCCGTCCGTGGATCGAAGCGCGCGGCGACGTCGAAAGCTATGACGCGCGCCACCTCAAGCCCGAGGATAACGGCCAGCTCGGTCCCGACCGCTCGGGCGGTGTCGATCCCTTCCCCAACGTGGTCAAGCGCCCGCTCCGCGCCAAGCCGGGGATGAACGTCAGCCAGATGCATTATGCTCGCCAGGGCATCATCACCGCCGAGATGGAATATGTCGCCGAGCGCGAGAATCTCGGCCGCGCCCGCCTGGCGGAATACATCCGCGACGGCCAGGATTGGGGAGCCGCCATCCCCGATTACGTCACCCCCGAATTCGTCCGCGACGAAATCGCCCGCGGCCGCGCGATCATCCCCAACAACATCAACCATCCCGAAAGCGAGCCGATGGCGATCGGGCGCAATTTCCTGGTCAAGATCAACGCCAATATCGGCAATTCGGCGGTCGCCTCCAACGTCGCCGCCGAAGTCGACAAGATGGTCTGGTCGATCCGCTGGGGCGCCGACACGGTCATGGACCTGTCGACCGGGCGCAACATCCACGACACGCGCGAATGGATCATCCGCAACTCGCCCGTGCCGATCGGCACCGTGCCGATCTATCAGGCGCTGGAAAAGGTCGGCGGCGTGGCCGAGGACCTGACCTGGGAAATCTTCCGCGACACCCTCATCGAACAGGCCGAACAGGGCGTCGACTATTTCACCATCCACGCCGGCGTCCGCCTGCCCTATGTGCCGCTGACCGCCAAGCGCGTCACCGGCATCGTCAGCCGCGGCGGATCGATCATGGCGAAATGGTGCCTGTCGCACCACAAGGAGAGCTTCCTCTACGAGCGGTTCGACGAGATCACCGAGATCATGAAGGCGTATGACATCGCCTATTCACTGGGCGATGGCTTGCGCCCCGGATCGATCGCCGACGCCAATGACGAAGCACAGTTCGCCGAGCTCTATACCCTGGGCGAACTGACCAAGCGCGCCTGGGCGCAGGACGTCCAAGTGATGATCGAGGGCCCCGGCCACGTGCCGATGCACAAGATCAAGGAGAATATGGACAAGCAGCTGGAAGCGTGCGGCGAGGCGCCCTTCTACACGCTCGGGCCGCTGACCACCGACATCGCGCCGGGCTACGACCATATCACCAGCGGCATCGGTGCGGCGATGATCGGCTGGTACGGCACCGCGATGCTTTGCTACGTCACGCCCAAGGAGCATCTGGGGCTGCCCGACCGCGACGACGTGAAGGTCGGCGTGGTGACCTACAAGCTCGCCGCCCACGCCGCCGATCTCGCCAAGGGCCATCCGGCGGCGAAGATGCGCGACGATGCGCTGAGCCGCGCCCGCTTCGAATTCCGCTGGCGCGACCAGTTCAACCTGTCGCTCGACCCCGACACGGCGGAGCAATATCACGACCAGACCCTGCCGGCGGAAGGCGCCAAGACCGCGCATTTCTGTTCGATGTGCGGGCCGAAATTCTGCTCGATGAAGATCACCCAGGAAGTGCGCGATTTCGCCGCCAAGCAGAATTCGGGGGCGGAGACGTTCATTGCCGCCGAGGAAGCCGAGGCCGGGATGGCGAAGATGAGCGAGCTGTACAACGAGACTGGGCGGGAGTTGTACATGGGTGCTGGCGGGCGGGAGCACGATTGAGGGGATAGGCCCCGAGACGCTCCAGCCGGCCGGACCCAAGTCCGGCCGGTCTCCCTGCAGCTCAGTGAGTGACTGTTAGGTTCGCCAAGCAGTCTGCGGCTACAGTTCCCGTAGTCCGGGTGCGATCCACGGACATCGAGCGTTCCTCGTTCTTCCGATACTCATATCGCGGCATTTTGACGTCGAACACGACCTTCGGTTTGCCGGCGCCCTTAGGTTCCTGTGCCATTGTCGTCCTCCACGGGATTGAGGCGGCGCTCGAAATAATGCTTGCGACGCACCCACTTGAAGCCTTCGTGCTTGGTGACAACGCAAATATCCGTGTCGCCACCTACTGTGTCCGCGCCTGGTAGGAAACGTACATATTTTTTGGTGGTATCAACCAAAAAATCTGCAAGCGCGATCGCGTCTTGAACGGGCATTGCCGGCGATATCAGCGGCGCTCGCGTATAAGCCTCGATGTGCGTGAGCACAGCATCCAAGCTTTCTGGCGGCAAACCGATATCGAGTAACGCCCTAGGCAGAAACTGGCTGTAGCCGTTTACGATCCGGTTAATGGCTTCGGGCTGCCCATCGTACAAAACGTCGAACTCACCGGTATCTGCAAGACGTTCCGGATCGGGGCTGGTTCCATTGACGATGCGGACGCGCCAAATCTCCCCATGCATCGCGCCGGCACCGTTTCCTCCAATCCAGAATTGAAACTCGTGATCGCCCGCCGGCTTTACCGGCAGCGCTTGGTAGTGCTCATCGAAAAAGAAACTGCGGGCCTTTACCGCGATTTCCTCAATCGTGTACGTCTCTTGATCAACCGTCCACGCAGGGTCTGTCGAGCAAAAGCGGAGTCGCAAGTCTTTCGCAAGGGTGCTGATTGATACGGCACCGATGTTCCCCATGCCGCAAGTCATTCCAGCAATTGGGAGGCCTTTTCGGAGGTTGAAGACCTTATTCCCGTGCGCGTAGACGTTTGAGATCAGAGCTTCGCCGTGCGGGTCCGTTTCGACCAGCGAAGAGGCGCTGTCGGCGGCAAAAACGATGCAGTCGTGCACCTTTACGGCAACGCAAACTGTCATGCAGTCTCCTTGGCCGCACAGAATCAACAAGATGTAGTATGTGCAAGTTTTATCGACGCCATATTGGCTGATTAAAATGAGATGTGGCTCTCG
>Ga0307517_10011169_pt1 | contig 12471 bp, 5 predicted proteins | sample 23_EM_MG_FD_194515 | JGI IMG/M metagenome (GOLD analysis project Ga0307517, IMG submission 194515) | Populus trichocarpa ectomycorrhiza microbial communities from riparian zone in the Pacific Northwest, United States - 23_EM | ecosystem: Host-associated > Plants > Roots > Unclassified | place...
GAAGGACAAAAAGTATTTCTGCGATATGTCCGCGTACGGGTCGTGCAATCCCAAAAGATGCGTGGAAAATGCCAGGATATATTGGCAATCTCTCGGAGACGGCAAGTGGGAAGCTTTCGTTGGGACAAGGAAAATCGGCTTCAAGGACTGCTACGATTTCTTCTTGTGCCCAAAGGGCCCTAATTTATTCCCGCAGTTGGGTGCTCTTACTGCATACCTTCTAACGGCAGATCTTACATATTCCGGCGTCGTGGAACCTCCCACCTTGGACGAAATGTGCGACACGATCCGCGACCTGAACAAAGGCGCTGCCAACGCGTTACGGAAAATGCGGTTAATACCGCTGAAAGACAGCCATGGTACAGCGATCAAGGAAGCCTATCGACAGGCATTCAAAAGTGTCCACGCGACAGTACTCAAGCTCATCCCCAGCGAACAGCACGCTCCACTATTCGTTGATTATATTCTGATTGAACATATGTTGTGCAAGTTTAGTCGATCATATGATAGACTCGAGAGCGCTCAGTAAATGACAAAGATCATGCACGGGCGTAAATAGTGACAAGTGGCTCACATACATCTTTAGTATCTTTGTCGTTTAGCCAGCTGAGGTCCAATACTTCGGCGATATTCTTCTCTTTAATGCACACCGATCCAGTATCCCTACCGTCATGAAACCATACCCAGCCGTCTCCATTGATGATGCGACTGAAGAAATGTTCGTGCTCTCCATACACCACCCCGCAAAGGTCATACTTAATTTCAAAGTTATCCCTTTTATATACTAGATGCTTGTCGATAATAAATCGCGAAGACTCAAATAAAAATGCCAACAAGTATGGCATACGCTCCATGTGAACGGCAATATGCAGCAATGGGGTTGGTTGTATACCGTTCGTTTCACAGGTGGAGCAAAAGATGGCGCTTTGGACCCGATCGTCCATCACATCCCAACTGAGAGCTTCAGAAATGCGGCCTCGCATCAAGCTGTTGTCGTGAAACCTCCCTGATCTCACTAGCCGCGTACACTCTGCAAATTTGAGAAGCGGGGGTAACTGGGGGTGAGCGCATCTTTCACATTTCAATGTGGTGTACCCGCATAATTTTTTGCCCATTATTGTGGAGCATAGGATGTGTATGGAAGCATACTGAGATCCGAAAGGGAATTGATCTGGATGGTCGGCATGCAGCAACGTGCGCACCATATTTCTTGCCGTCTCGAGTGTTATGCGACCATTGATATATTGACCAAAACCATCCACCAGGCAACTTGCGTAATCTGACATATCGCCAAAACGACGAGACCAGACACCAGGATCGCTCACCCATACATTGAACAAAACAGTGAAAAGTGCGTCGTAGGCACAACTATAGTTGACGTGATCCCAAATAATGCCACGGGGAACGGAGATGTGAGGGCTGGTAGCTTCATTCCTCGATCTTTTTTCAGCTGCGTGAGTGTTAATAGAAGCGTCGAGTGTCCTCTTCGATCGCGCTCTATGTTTCGGGGCAGGCTTAACAAGGGAAATGTTTGTGTCCCACAGCGCATTCACTTCGACCGGCCGTAACCTTTGATCAAAGTTTGTATATCTTATAGATTCGTGCCACTCAGCATCATCTCGGCGATCCTTCATCCAGAGATAATAGGCGCGTATGGTGGGATTACGCAGTGAACAGTGAATGCCACCAGGAAGGAGGCCTTCATATTTGAGGCGAGTGATTTCATCCAATGCATTGAGCTCTCTAAATTCTTGCCTCAACCATCCAGAAATCCCACCGGTTATTTTTGACGGATTGAAGTCTTGCACCAGTACGGTTCCCTCTGCACTAGCGCTTCGGGAAAGGCAGGTGTAGTACAATAAATGATCGCGACAAAGCCCGAGATCAACAGGATTGTTCGGCCTAGTTTTTCCCTGCGCCGAGTAGTCCGTCATACCGAAATTGGGGAGGACAGGAATCTGCTGGTGGGAGATTGTAATCTTGCGATCGCTTTTCAACATACACTGCTCCGTGGATGTCGTTCTCGTTAGCGGAACGACGTTAATAGGGAGTTCGCCAACCTTGACATCCTTGGGCGGATTTTCAAGACGTACGTACAGCGTATTGAGCGTTTGCCTGCCGTAAGGTGCAGAACCTGCATCCCAACCGACCACTACGGCTTCCTGGCCCTTCGTTATACAGAGCTCAGTAGCCTCATTGTTCCGGATGATAACGGGCATGCCTACACACAATGAAAGCTTCGCCGCCACCCCCCCACTCATATGTGGACTGCATTCCCACAAAGCTTCTTGGTCCTTCCGGCTGATCCCAGAAGATAATGTGTCTGCGGTACCTCTTGTCTTTTTCCTTCTTCTCCCTTTGGTTCTAATGTCGTCGGATGACCCTGCACGTGCATCGACAGAATAGAAGTGTTCGAGTTCCAGGCCATAATCAGCTGCAAATCTCTTTGAACCTTCTTCATTCATGGCATCTTTCTGATTGTTTCTTGCAGTGATAATAGAAACATTTCGAAACCGAACATCTCCCAAATCAGGGCTTCCCTCACCTTTACCAGCAATACGTGTTCGCAAGAATGCAATGTCATCGGGTGTGCATGCTGCATATCGCATGTTCTCTAGACAAGTACGGAGTTTACTGTCGTCTTCCGTTTGAGTCAGCTGCCTCATATTTTGTTTCAAGATGACAACAGTGTTAAATTGATGCCATATCATCTTACCGATCACAGATTGCTCCTTTTTTGCGGACATCCCGACGTCCAAATATTTCTCGACCGAACTATCATATAGAGGCGAGCCAAAAACTGGAGCCAGCTGAGCAAAATCGCCGGCTACTACGACGTTCTTTCCACCAAAAGGTACGTCATGAACGCCAGTAACTTGAGCAAGATGGGCACTTACGGTGTATAAGTCTGAGCATGAAATCATAGATACCTCGTCGATAAATACATAATCAACCCCTTGGAATCTCTCACGCACTTCGTTCACAATAGTGGATGTGCTTTTGGAAAAGTCCTCACCGACTTCGTTCTGACGATTAACAGCCAACGCTTTGTGGTACGTACATCCATTTAGCAGAGCAGCTGCAGTTCCAGTGGGTGCTAACACCATGAAGCGATGGCTCTCATTCCGCTGCTTAAATAAATGCATAAGGGACTTGATCACTTGGCTTTTGCCGGTTCCTCCCATACCACCTAAGTACATCAGAAGTTGATCCGGGGCTACTGAAGAAGCGTGGTTGGCAATTAATCGAAAGGCTCGCAACTGCTCTGCATTGAGAGAGAACGCTGACGCGGTTTCATCGATAATTAGGTTGGACCTCTCTCGAGCAGCCCGGAAGTTCCTATTAAAATAGTCTGATGATAACACTCGAACAATATCTGGTTTGTTCGGTGATGAAATTTCATTGCTTGCTGGTACGGGCTCAGGAGGTACGTAGTTTTCAAACCTCTGTTTAAAAATAACATCTTTGCACTTTTTAACAAAGTTGGACCAGCCTCCAGAGGGTGCCGCCGGAGGCACAAGTCTTTCACACAGTGGCGCCAATTCGCCTACAGGTTTACCCGACCATCCGCACGCAGAAAGAAATCTATTAGCAGCGCTGATCATGTTTTGGTTCGAGAGGTAGATTCTTCCAGCGTGTTCGTAATCGTCGTACTCACGAACTTCAGGAATATAATTTCCATCTTGCTCTTCGTCTGTATCTCCGTGGTCGATGAATTCACCTCTTGAGTTGCTTTGTGACTTGAGCTGAGCATGAAAATCATCACGAGCATCTAGACATTCATATCGCAAATTGAAATTTTTCATAAGGCGATTTTGGTTCTCTGCGAACTGATGCATGCGAAAAGCGTCGTCCCAAGACTCTCCATCACGTCTCAGACATCCGCCAGTACGCCAGTTCTTGAAAAGAGTAAGCATGGTGCAACAATAGTGTTCTCGATCGCCTTGGTCATGTCTAGGCAGGGCACCTCCTACGATATTGGGAACCACAGAAGATTTTCGCTCAGGATCACACCTAACTAAACGTGAAGAACGTAGAGGATAACCTTCTTCATACAAAAGATAGGTCGACCTGCCGGACGTATAAGAACCGTTTTGAATTGATTCCGTTTCCTTTTTTGTAGCGCGCCGCCAGTCCGACGTCTGAATCCATTCGTACAGTGACATGGATTCATACATTGCAGGTCGAAATTTGTAATCATCTGCCTTGGATGTAGCGACATATGCATCGTCTTCCCGTCCAAACAACACATGGTCAATGTCCTGACCACGCCCTTTGAGGTGTTCTAACGTCTCAGTGCGATGTTCATCCATATCGGGGGGTACATCAGTTTGATTGTCCAAAGGCAACGAATCCGAAGCGGCGTCACGGCTGGGGCCTCCTGCTACATCCTCACTCTGAGCTGCAGCCGGCGCCTCGCGTGCAGCCCAAAATCTTTTCACGTCGTTAACATAAGTTTTCCACCAAAAAGATATGAACTCATGACCAGTGTAATGATCGGGGTTACCCAATAGATACATTGCGGCCATAGGCGATCCAATCTCCAGTTTAGATGACAGCGAGTTTACAATTTTGAGAATTAACCGCCTCGCACCGTCCTCTTTGTCCTTCGGATTGGTGGAAGAAGTATGCTTCTCAAACACGTCGTACATTGAAGCAAATATTTGATGCGTCTTTAAAGTGGGTTTCGTTACATAGTCGGTTATATACGAGACTATCGCTTTTATAGAGGTGCCTGATAACAGGCTGGTGATATCGGTATTGCAACGTAACAGATAAGTGACGCATGGAGTGAAGGTATTCAAAAATCTCTCTCTTTTCTTCATGTTAACGTGCCCATCTGCAGGGTCCACATGCGTCGTTTCGTGTTGTTCACGAGGAAATCTTGCCCGGCAATTCCCTTGTGAATCGAGGCAACCTTTAGGACCCTTGTTAGATACTCTTTTCGCCTTCGAAGAAGAAGGATCGCCAGAATCCGGAAGTTCTGGATCTGCTATAGCCTCTGCCCCACGAGAGACAGTACAGCGATGGACATTAGACTTTAAAACTAGGTCATCGACTGTTTTTTTGAAGGACTGCCACCAGCTCTTGGTTTTTCGACAGCTATCGCATCTGTCTAGATTACAACCAGTGCACCTAGGAGGCGGCGGTACAGGAAGTGTCATGGTTGGATCCTTGTAGTCACTGATGGGAAGAGCCCCGGGCAGTTCTTTGGGATGCATAGCATGAATGCCACCTTTATGTTCTGGGATCATGGGAACCGAAGAACGCACTGAATCTATATCTCCAGTTATGAAATCCCCTTGATGCACGCTTTCGAGATACTCTGTGAGTTCGCGCTGGAACTCGGAATCTCCAGACATTAGTCTATCACGAATATCTTGGGGCGACAGAGCGCCCTTGATCCAGAGCAAGAGATGTAAATGCAATGTAAGTCTTCCCTGCTGTTCTACTGTCCCATAATAACCAGATGTTTTTCCATACAGACCAGTATGATCCTGATCCACGCCAAGAACATTCTTGATGAAAGAACGTACCATCAAATCGAAAAACCTAGCGGCGGCTACAGGGTTCGATGCTATAAGCCTGTTCCTCTCGGAGGAGCATCGGATTTCAGGTGAAAATGTTTCGCCGGTATCGGCGAAGTATAAACAAATCGGATGCCGGTTGTCCGCTGGAGAGAGGGTGATGAACCACGATGGGGCACCGAGGAAGGATATGAGTGACCAGATCTCATTACGCATGTACTTTTTACTGGTCAGTGATCCCTTAACGTGACCACCGACGTGATCCAGAACCTGCAGCACCTCAAAACAAGCCTTCTCCTGATCAGTCGCAGGACGAACATTCTCGCCATTCGCCAGGCGTTTGGTCACATCAGATAACACATCTTTGTCTAGCGTCTGCAAGCGACGAGATATGTTTTCGAAATTTTGCCTTTTTGCCATAAGAAAACTGCCAGTAATACCGCTTTTCATTTGCTCGTGATTAAAGGCAACAATAGGGAAGTAAAGATCTTGTTGAAACCTCTTGTCATGATACATCAAAAGCCACCGCTTGTGTTCCTTTTCAGACAGGAAGCGACGATGCTGAGGCTGACCCAGACCTCCGTACCCATACGGGAATAGCCACGGGAACATCTGAGGATAAGCTTGTGGATTATCGTACATGGACTGCGGCTGATCCTCGTGTCCTATTCCCAGGGTTTTGCCTTGATTTTCTAGATGACGCAGCGCCCTGGCTTTTAATCCGTTCATAGACAGTTTCGTGAACTCATCTCCGGTCAAACCATGGACTGTAAAAGCACAAGGGCCATCTTCCGTACCGGCTTCGAGTTCAACGTCGTGGACGCTCGTTGCAGCGGCAAGTTTGTTGGTGTCTTCTACACTGGTATGTTTGTAATTCACGACTACTGGGACGCCAACAAGGGGATATGAACTCAGATTTTCGGTGGACTTTTCAAGATCTCGATAGTCGCAATGGTTCAGCATCAGCCAATCCAATGCGGCGCTAACTTTGTCGCGACGGACCAGCATAGGTGTGCGTTTGAAATCTTCTTCCGTTGGCTGTGTACTCCCGGTGAAGATAAAAGCCAGTACCTCAGTCATTTCTTCTCTGTTTGGAGGAAGCTTGTTATACACCTTCACTGTAGGGTTCGAGAACATGATGCAGTTGGCGACCATTTTAGCTCTGCCAGAGGACACTCTGACCACACATCGATTATGCCGGATGCGAGCGATCATCATTCTTTCAGCGAAAGTAAGGTCCTTGAGTACGTCAGGAACGTTACCAATCCAAAGACCATTTGCCATTGCTAACTTTGGCCTTTTTTTACTCAAAAGTGATGACTCACAGTCAGCGCAAATACGAGTGCATTGCTTGTCAATCACAGGGCCGGGGATTGCTCGGATTTCCTCAGAAACACTCGTACGCTCCGATCGGGTAACGGCAGGCTGTTCTAACAACGACAAGTCATCCACTTGTGATAATGGCTTGAGACTCGACAACGGATGCAACTGCCCGCACACAGCGCAACCGGCCTCTTCGATCAACGAAGGATTAGTGTCTGCACAAAAACCTTCTATGATTTTTTCAAGCAGCTCTGGAGATGGTGGTGAAGGGGGAAACTTTGGTGCGTCATTTTCCATGGGCGCTGGGTGAGAACTTTTGTTCTTTTGTTTGGCACGGCTTTCCTTCTGACGGTCTCTTGCATTGGCCTTTCGGATCCCATCTGCGTCGCAGGCCATAAAGAGACTCACATACTTGGGGCACACTTTGCATTCATGACCCTCAAATTTTGAGCTCAGCACCTTCATGTTATCTTTTCCACGTACGGTGACTCCGTGCATTATTGCGAGGTTCGACAATTCTTTACGTGAAAGGAATTCCGCCAAGCGAGTGAGAGGCAGATCAAATGTTACCAGATTATCATTGACCTTAATATAAGCAGGTGCATCCTCTATCGGAACGTACTGCACAAACTGAAAGTCCATTTCATTATAGTCTTCAGCCACGCTGCTCGTAGAAGAGAGAAATGGCATTAACGTTGAGCCTTTGACTATTCGCCTGGCAATTGCACGACCACCGCCATAAAATTTTGATCGGTTGCGAAAGTATCGATAGTGATCGATCGCATGACCAGCATAAACGTTACCATGATTGTGAAGAATGCAATAGTAAGCTGATAGGCTGCTTTTCAAATCCACAAAGAAATTTATGATATTGGTAAGGTGAACACATACAATTAACAATACGATTAACACCCATATCTTTACCTGGATGAAATATATGTCTATGGTGAGAGGCAGGACCACATGATCAGATAACCTTAATGAAATACCAAATAAATCATAAAACAGTGATCGAAAATCATGTTTAAGGTATGTATTTCGTGATATAATCAGACGGAGCATGATAAATGTCCTTTTACGTCGGAACCAACATGTCATCCAGGTCATTGACAGATCAAATGAATATAAACTAGGCGAAAGACTTCGGATATGGCCCACTGTGGAAGATTTACAGTGTATCTGATCACATGCATACAAAGTAAATCCAATATGAAGACAGCCCGATGGAGGTGCTGCACAAAGAGTAGGTGTAGACATGGAGGAGAGGACTGGGGTCCCATGCATCAGAGATGCCATACAAAATGTAAATGTAGACGTGGAAGAGAGGACTGGGGTCCCATGCATCAGAGATGCCACACAAAGTGTAGATGTAGACGTGGAAGAGAGGACCGGGGTCCCATAAATTGAACAGTATTTTTTAAACTCTCCAGAAGGCAGAGCGGGATTTAACATCATTTGTGCAGAGAACATATAAGTTCCATGTTGAGGAGATGGAAATACTTCCACATAAGACCCCACACACGGGGCATTGTAAGACCCAGAGGGCACGAGAACTGAAAGGTCAGCAACCACAATCTATTTACAAAATATGTAGACTCACTCAGACATATGTTAATGCAGAAGAAAGCACATAAAATAGTAAAGCACAAGAAAAATGAATCCAGGTGGTACATGGCGGTGTAAAGTTCACAACCAACGCGAATGCTTCATTCAACCTTGGTTCATTTTCCAAATATCAACAAACACACATGGGATTTCACACGTGATAATCACCTGATCACAATTTAAGCAACATTTCGATAGTCAAAAGATTGTAGTCAGGCAGCTAAATATTCATTGAAGACATAATATGAACTGTAAATGATTATAAACGATTGTACAGGTGTCTATTCTGGAGTGGCAAAAAGTATTGCAAACTGGATATTCATGGACAAATGCCAATCCCTGTTGGGATCCTCTGCTTTGGACTTTTCCCCTTTCTTGTACTTGACATAGGAAGACATTGTGTAGGCGACTACCACAAAGGAACCAAGCGGGATCTCTCCTTGGAAACGAGGAAGGCTATCTAAAATGTCAAAGTCTGAGGTGAAATTGAACCCCCGTTCGCGAGCATCATAAACAGAAACTGCATCGCAAAATGTAAGAAACTAATTTTCCTAAGAGCATGAAAAAATAACACCTTCATCGTTTGCTGCCAGCAGTGCCTTGACAAAATCTGATCTTGGCTTAGTAGGTGATCTGGCATGGGAAGGTTTAACCGGTGACCGGATAGACGATGAGCGGATATAGGATCTACTAGAACCTGCACTCGTTTGGGTGTCGGGGGCGGCTAACAAGACTAAGGTAAGAATGTTGATCAGAAAAAAAAAATAACAAATTGTGCATACCGGCTGCAGTGGTGAACACCAACATGTCTCTATCGAGTTGAGTGTGCATAACGGGCTGACCAAACACATCACAGGTGGCTCCAATCAGACGATCAATCTCCATCTGGTGCGGGGTTCCTTTGAGAAACTTGTTGCGCAGGCCCCGGTCAGAGACTTGGAGCAGACATGAGGCATCCACCATGATGACAGTAAGACAAACGGCAATGCGTCGACCACCATACTGAGCTTCTCCTTGACCAGGGACGGCAGGTCTATGATTACCGGAGCCTTCCGCAGATACAGAGTGCACATAGAGTTGTGCTCGTGAGCGATCTGGAGTGGTGTACACTACATGGACCTGACGGGGGTCGATGCGAGAGAGGTTAATGAAGCGCTTGTACTTCTGAAACCGAACAGCGGCCAAAGCAACGCTGAAAAATATGAGAAGTTAAGTTCAAGTAGATGAGCAGCTAAATGGCAGGCACTAACTCGACATCCAAGGAAGGTGTCTGCTCTCCCCAAGACGAGAACCAGACATAACCATCCCCAACCGAGCTGTTCCATGACAAGAAGGTTCCACTCCTAAATTTTAGAGAGCACAGGTAAGAGTAAATATTGACAAAAGCAACAAAAAAAAAAAAAAACAAAAAAAACAAAAAAAACGCACCGTAGATTACAAAGGTCTGCATAATCGCTTGCGAGCATGTCATCATGTTTGTCTGGATCATTGACTTGGCAGTCATCGGGAAGTTCACTAGAGGAGGTAAGAGTCCAAAAAATAAAAAAAATAAAAAAGAGGTGCACATACGAGATGCGACGACCTTGCAGGGTCTCAAAATATTGCTGGAGTGCTTGATCTTCAGGCGGATTGGATTGTTTGGGCTTTTTGGGCTTTTTTTGAGAAAGTTAACATAAAGTGCATGATAATGGATCATAACGGCGCTAACCTTTACAGAGACAGGGAACCTTGGCTTTTGTATAACATCACCACCAAGGGATCCACCAGAAGGTTCGAAGTCATCGTTCTCGTGGACAGGTTCTTTATTCTTCCCCTTTGCAGAACAAGACATCAATGAACCAGGTTGATCAAGAGACAATAATTTGCTGGTTGAGTTATGAAGTCGAGCAGCCGCGGACGCACGGCTAGCTGCAAGCGCCTGTCTGATAAACATATAAAGGTGAGATCATGTGATATCAAAGAATAAATGAACGAACTGCATGTCCTCCTCCTCTGCTTCAGTCAGGCCTTCTGACGAATTAGCACCATCATTAGGCTCGAGTTCACGATGAATGCGCTCAGGATTCTTTCCTTTACCACCTTTCCCGTCATTCGCCCTTTCCTTTGAGGACCTCAGAAACTCCAATGCAGTTTTCCGCGCCTTTTTCTTCCTGCTCTCAGTGTCATTCCCCATATCTGACATCGAATATCTGTTGCTATCCAAAGTGAGCTAACGTAGTGCTAAAGAAAGAACGAACGAACTGCGTATCCTCTTCAGCTTCGGTGAGGCCATCGGATAAAATGAAATTGTCTTGCACAACTTCACGAGATGGGCGCTCAGGCTTCCTGGAAGAGGACTTAACTTTTTTTTCTTCCTCAGATTTCTTGGCCCGTTCCTTGGAAGATTTTAAAAATTCCAATGTTGCTTTGCGGGCTTGTTTCTTTCTGCGCTCAAGGTCGCTATCCACATCCATCGAGTCTTCAAAGCTATCCGCCTGGCCCTTGTGAGGTGGGACACGCTTAGCTGATCCCAATTTCAATGGGGAGATTGACAATCTAGACGCAAAACATAAGTATTCAAGTGTGTCAGAATTGGGAAGATTGGACAAACTCCGGACTGGATTCCGACCGCCGATCAGGTGTTCGAGGAGCGCTAACATTAAGCTTCGTGGTCTTGATATCACCCAGAATCAAATGAGGCGGACTACAAAGTAAGCACATATAAGTTGACAAATTATAACAAAGTTGAAAGGCACACGCACGGAGGAGACCAATCGGCTGCCGAAACATCGCCTGAAGCGTCTTGTGCCGGAGATACCAAGCGACGAGGGCTGCGCGTCCTCCTGGATTTTTTTGAAGGTGAGGAGTTTAACCTAGTATCTGTTGATAAGCAAATGGCCGAGGATACGCCTCTACTTGAAATACGCACATTTCCTCCTGCTCATCTGACAGAGTTGCAGCATCTTCAAGGATTCTTTTCTTGGTTCTATAAGGGGTGAGTTAGACGGTTCAAATTGTGGATAATTGTTTCGACAAACATTCCGTTGGAAGCCCGTGTCCTGATTCCATCCAGGGCACCAGAGTCTGGAATTCGAGCTCCCAGAGATGGGAACACACTACGATGTATAGTGGTCAGGTAGAAATATAAACCAGATACAAGGCAATAACATACCTGGTACGTTTGACAGGCGAGGAGGCCCGGGGTCCAACCTTTTCATCCTCGGAAGAGCTTGTGATCTCGATGATGCTGAAAATATATCAGGCATGCCTCTATTTTGGTAAGTTCACATACCTATTAGCGGGAGAGATAGCCCTCATGACTGAGCGAGGCGGAGAGGGGGTAGACGCAACCTCTGCATAGGTGCGTTTGGTGGGCGAAGCAGGGGCAACCGGTCTGACAAAGGGTATCAGAAGGTATCAAACCAGAGGAGATCAATTAAATACGTTTCCTGCATGGCATTGTTTCCAACAGCTGCAGCATTGCGTCGTGGACGGGGACGAGGGCGGGGAGGAGTCGCAGAAGCCATAGATCGAGGAACTTGTATCAGTTTGAGTACAAAAAAACGTAGGTGGGAGAAGGCGGGGAAATTCCAGAAAACGATCGACTTTTTATACCTGTCAGACCAAACCAGAAAAAAATAAAAAATAAAAATCACAACACACAAAACATGGAACACATTCGTACACCGAATACCCGAATAGATACGACACAATAAACCCGATAGGCCGAAGAATATCAAAGTTATATGAGATCCAAGAGCCAAGAAATAATCATGTGGTATGTGGTCAACTCACCAGGCACAAACGTGCCATGTTTTTGAGCTGAACGCAAGAGCTCCACCTCGCAATCATCATGGACCCATTGTACGATGTCGACGAAGCAAGTAAGTACTGCATATCATGAACGGGCACCATACACTTAACAAATTGTCAGAAATTACATTGGAGAACATATCAAACAGGCGTATTAATACTCTGAGCAAGATGGTTCATCTTGCAAAGGTTGAAGTAAGCATTGACGTCCGGTTTCCACAAA
>Ga0307517_10011170_pt1 | contig 12467 bp, 9 predicted proteins | sample 23_EM_MG_FD_194515 | JGI IMG/M metagenome (GOLD analysis project Ga0307517, IMG submission 194515) | Populus trichocarpa ectomycorrhiza microbial communities from riparian zone in the Pacific Northwest, United States - 23_EM | ecosystem: Host-associated > Plants > Roots > Unclassified | place...
CAAGGAACAGGTTACATTTTTGGGTAAGAGACAACCTCATTACATCCATAAATGGGATTCGCCTCTTATATCTTCCCAGTGACGGAGACCTACTGTCAATGCGTGTGTGCATCACATTTAGCCACAACGTGTTGCCCTTATCCCACCCACCATAAGCGTTCTCAGCGCAATTAGCCTATGGTCAGTTGAGGTTGTTACCGATACCGCATTCATGACTGAGTATCGATTCGATTGGTATGGATGTATTCGACGCGATCGAAAGGGGGTTCATTCCGCTCAAGGACGGATTCAGCGAGGTCAACGTAGCATTCGCCACACCCGTTACCACAAGTTCTAGAAGCTGATAGTACGACGGATGGGCATAGAGAATCGGACGTAGAGAAGGCGGAAACGGACGACGATGGGCATCGGCCAGGGCATACCAATAGAGACGCATTCCCCAAATTGGGAGAGCGACACATTGGGTAAATAAATGATACATTCCTGTGTATGTATCAGTAATCATAGATGTGCGACATAGCTGCATGCGGACATTCCGCTGGACTTTGTCCAAAAATTATTCTTCTAAGTTACTACTAGAGATGATTTATGAACAGCGAAAATTCAAATGTTTAAATGGCAAATGTATAGTGGGATGTGTTGAACACATGTCAAGGGGTTCTCTTGATCGACTTCGCCTTTGTTGTCGTCAGCCCCTGGCCCCTGGACATCATTAATATAACTATTCTCCAATAAAGCGGCAACACAGTTGGGGAAAAGGTGTGAGGATGAAAATCATGTTCGCAAGATATTGCATAATTTTCCCACCGTTTACTATGATCCAAACCGGTACCTACGCGCACTGGCCCCTCCATCACGGCACATGAGCTGCCCCGGGTGGTGTTCAGCTGCGGAAATGATATACTTTAAGGAACGGAAGATTTTAACCACCTAGAGTTGCTGATGCTTTTGTTAAGCGGGGACCGTAATTTTTTTGGACTCAAAAATTTCTGACAGGTTTCCCCCTCGAAGAATGGACGCCAACATACCCGGCGTTGTGATTTCCATCAGGGCAATACTTTTGAAGGAGGGACACTTGTTGGTAACTTGTTTAGGTATTCAGGGCTGTGTAGTTATTTGGGACGGGCGGCATCTTGGTTCGTTAACTTTGCTTCCATTTTGGGATCTTTACACCACAAAACCTATTTTGGTTCTCAGCGGGGTTTGTTGCCGAATGCTCTCCTCTTCCGAATTTCTTCCTCCGTCAGCTCTTTCATATTTTTTGGAGGTGGTATTCCAGTTCACATCTGGAATATCACCCGAGAAATTTATGAAAGGCAGGACGGAGGAGAGAGATTGGAATAGGTGAAACTTCGGCAACAACAAGTTTTCAGAAAAACTAGTACAAGACAATTTGCAAGGCACTGTAAAGCCGAGGATGTCAGCGAACATTGGTCGGAGATTAAAAGCCCGCTTTACAAAATCGGCTATGCATGCCCGAGCTCGACGATCTTCATTATAGGAACGAAGCGGACCTATAATTTACAGCCGAGGTCTGCCGTGTCAAGGAACGATCAATTTGGTCCGATGACTCGATCAATACCATCCAACGCTCTCCATTTGGCATCATTTACTTATTCTGCGTTCAAAGGTTTACTATCCCTGAATTCGATGAAACTATAAAGCACAATGTATTCCTACCACTACCCCACTACCACTTGCCCACACAAGAACGATGACTACACCACCTTGGTACCAATATGCCTGCGCTGAAGCCAGTATCGACCATGCGAAGTCCAACCTTGCAAAAACCGACGCGAATGACTCCGGCCGTCTCAAGAAACGCTCTGTTTTTGTTAGGTCTGACCGCATGTGGGAAAATGGAACTGTACGTGCCAATGTTGGTCTTGTAACACCTTATAGTCTAACATATCTTTAGACTTTGGAATATGGTTTCGTCGACAAAACTGATACCCCCGCCCTTCTCATAAAGAAAAGCAAAGTCCACCGCACCATCAACGAGTGGTCCAAATATGCCAACATTGCCTTCCATTTCCAGCAAGAAGGCACGCCCAAGATCCGTATTGCCTTCGATTCCCAAGGAGGCTCTTGGTCATTCGTAGGAAAGGATAACATCGATATCGATGTAAGCAAACCGACGATGAACTTGGGATGGCTTGATGGTAGTTCGGACACCATCACTGATAATGAACGCGGTGTCATCCTGCACGAATTTGGACATGCCATTGGTCTATTGCACGAGCACCAGTCACCTTTGCGCAGTGATAAAATTACCCTCAAGGAAGATGGTTCGCGCCGTACTTCATCTCTTCCTTTTTCCCCATCTCACAATCCTTTTTTGAAGCTGTCATCGACTTCTACACTACCGGTCAAGGATGGACCAAGCAGGAGGTCGAAGAACAGATTATAAGGGTTTACAACAAGTCAGAAATCAGCAACTTTTCCGAAGTCGATCTAACGTCCATCATGATGTTTGTCCCCATTATTATTATTCTACATTTCTATTTCTAACCTAGGCTCGTGTCAGGTACTTCATGCCTCCTGAAATGAACAATGAAGAAATACGTATTAAGCCTAACAATCAGCTCTCCGATACCGACAAAGCATTTGTGGCCATCAATTACCCAATTTTCACCACCGATTCCAACAATGTTTCTTCCGAATCTTCCATCCAAAAGTTCGAAGACGCGCTTGACATTGCTGGCGTCGCAGGTAATACGCGCAAAGATATCCTCAATTATTTCGCGAAAGGCGACTGGAAGGAAATCCGATGCGCCTTTATAGACTGGTGCAGTAGCACCCGCTTCGCACGCAAAGCAGCACAGGGTGCCAAGCCCAAGGACTCCGGCGAGCTACCGGAGGGGTTCACCCGAGGATGCCTCACCGAATCCCTTAATGATGAGCTCAAACCTGGCATCTCTGGGCCAGGAGCAGCGCGTGGTGTAGCAACCGAGTTCGACAACCTGTGGACACCTGGGCAGACTGTTACTTATACTTTCCTCCAAGGATCTAAATATGCCACTCCGTATCGCATGAAACGCGTCAAGGAAACTATGGCCGCGTACGCGGCGCGTGCCAATCTTAGCTTACAGAGGGTCCCGTGGGACCCGAGCGTCCCAGCCGCCCACATCCGTATCTGGTTCGGTGATATCCCCAAGAAGGGTGTTCTTGGTTGGAGTTATGTTGGGAAGAACAGTGTTGGGGCCGCCCGCACCCAAGGATTCATTGACACTCGGGGAGGAAGTGTTGACTCCTCCATCTGCTTCTCACTGGAGGCCATTCCAGGTGATAAAACGCCCTCGGATAGCGACGCTAAGGAGCTGGAATCAGAGGTACTGTACCACGAGATTGGTCATGCACTTGGTTTGGAGCATGAGCACGAGTCGCCTAACACTATAACGACGGATACACCAACGAAGGATGCGTCGATTGCGACGGCTTTCGATCAGAAGTCAGTGATGCTCTACCCAGGCCTCGAACTCCGTCAATCGGCTTCGGCTTGGCAGAAACTCAAGCACTTCTTCGCTGGTGTTAATTCAGTTCCTTCGAACATGGATTATGCATTCCTTTCGGTAAGCATATAATCTCACTACTAAATTTGATGACCAACACTGACAATACATTTATTAGGCCATCTACCCGTTCCCCAGTGGCCATCAGAATGACAAGCTGAAAACCGATCTCAAAACTTTGGCCTTGAGCAAAAACCACTCCGAATCACTTATACGCCTTCGAGATGATGCGTTCAAAGTGCAAGGCCTCGACGAATTTGACGCTCGTATCAAGACCTACCGCGATATGCTTAAGAAATTCATGAAAGCCTTGACCGCCCCGAAGGCCGCTCGTCCCGCGAACATGCTAGTGCCTCCTTCGCATTTCAATTCTTTGCGAGATGCACAAGTCAAACCTCCAGCCGAGGCGACGACTGGACCCTTCCTGGACGTGTTGATGAAGACCCTCTCAGCGTTCTTCAAGCCTACCACTGGCCAAATCTTCGCACTGCAGTTCCCTGGACGGTTCCTCCAGAAGGATTTGTACGCATGGGACACAAAGAAGGCTGGAATATACGGTCAATTTGTGAAACCTACGGTGGTGAACGAGAGCGAGTTCCGCCTTGTCGACCAGCTTTACAACGTCGGCCCAATCGTCGGTGCTCCGAGCGGCATCAATCTCTCTATTGTCTATGAGCAGTGTCTCAATAACCTGATCCCTGGCGTGCCAAGCTCTGCTATCGATTTCCAGAAACAGCAGAGCAAGATCCGTGAATGGTTGCTCAAGGACGTGAAGACGACTGGCTGGATCAAAGAACTCATCAAGGCCCAGCACAACATAGGTATTGGAACTGATAAAACGTCATCGAAAACTCCCACTGTTGCTCCACCTGGAATCAAAGCATCGTCTGCCATAAATCCAGATTCAAAACCTCAGTTCGCCCTTGCCGACAAACTCGCCGATGACAACAAGATCAACCGGATGGAGCTGTCCCAGGCTTTGATGCAGGAATATCTCGCGGCGAAACAGGCTTGGGAACTTGAGCGGGACGACATGATCAAGAACGCGAAAGGCGAGGATCTCGACGCGCTGACCCGCCGCCTTGCTCATATCACCGCCATCCGTGAGTCGCAGCTGGCCTCCAAGTATGCTGATGCCGTCGTTCGTGGTTACTCGCATGTCATTCGGCAATATCTTGGGTACATGGATATCAAGAGCCCGGCTGAGACACTCCAGGACGCGAAGGATGCCCTCCGCGAGTCTGCGATGAGCTCCCTCGATGGCAGCATGAAGATCTACCCGATCCAAATGACACCCGTCGATTGGTTCCAGAGCTTGTCAACCTCGTTTAATATGGAGGATCTGACGTCGAAGCAAGACGTGATCGAGCAGCAACTTAGTATCAAGTCCAAACTTGTTGAAGACTTGAACTTGCGGTTGGCATTGATCCAATCGAATCCCAAACAAAGCGTCAAGGAACTCCAGCAGAAATTCGACTTTGCTCAAGAGGCGTACGACAACGCCTCGGCCGATCTCTCTACTCGTTATACGAGCAACGTGATCTCACTAGCCAAGACATTCATCAACAAGAGTAACGTGTTCGCGATAGATGACTTCAAAAAGGCCGCCGGTGTAGCAAATATCGCCGACGCCGCGATCAGCAACATCGAGGATGGGATCAACAAACTTACTCAGACTCAGCTGACTGTTACCCAGACGTCACGCGCCCTTACAACTTTGATGGCCGCCAAGTCTCTTGCAGAGTCCAGTGACACTGCGCAGGAGGTCGTTGAGCTTCAAGTTCAGATCACAGCGCTCCAGAAAGACATCGCTGAGTTGACAACTCGGCTTCAGAGTCTTCGTTACGCCTCCCCTCCTCCACCTGCGAAGAAGGACAAGGATGGGAATGAACTACCGCCTTCCGTCAACGATATCGACCTCTACCCACCCGAGAGTAGCTCAGGCGGAAGTAGGTGGCAAGAGATGTACATAAAACACACAGTAAACAGCACGTACAGTGCTTCCTCCAATCAAAGTTCCGCCTCGGCTCAGAAAAACGACGTCTCTCTCTTCTTTGGTTCCTACCACTCCGAGAGCAAAGCGTCTCAGGCGGGTTCCGAGAGTACAAGCTCTTCATCGTCTGTCGACGTCGAGGTGGGATTCCGTGCGACGATGGTTACCGTTGATCGTGGTGGGTGGTTCCAGCCACAGTTCTTCAAACAATCTGCTGGTTTCCACCACATTGACCCGAAGATCACTTGGTCCAAGTGGCCGGAGAACATCACTACGTTCCAGCAGCTCGTGGATAGCCAAGACAAGAGCGTCTTTGACACTCTCAACAAGGGCCTTCTTCCGGCCTACCCAACTGGTTTCATAATATGCAAGGTATGTTACCGTTGTTTTTGCTCGTTGCAACACTAATGTCTATTATTCCAGGACATCACGATCCGAATTCTTATGACAGGTTCCGACATTCAGACAGCTGGAAAGGAGATGGAGAAGTATGCTGAGAGCTCAGCGGGCGTCCTCTGTTGGTCAACGAGCTCCTCTGACCGCAGCACCTCCTCCGAAAAGTCCTCTTCCTTCGTGCAGAAATCGGATGGCTGCGTAATTCGCATTCCTGGCCCTCAGGTAACTGAATCTATTCCTGTGGTAATGATATCATGCTAACTAGTTATTCAAGATCCTCGGGTACATGCTTCAAATCACTGACAACGACGAGACGACGGTGGTCCCCGACAAGCTCCCTGACGGCTTCCTGTTGTCCGACGCTGATTACGATTTGGCGTTCGCTGACAAGACGGCTGGTCATTCGGTCAATCCTACCACTGCGAACCCCACGCCAACCAATCCTACGACCAATCCTGTCTCCAAGAATTAGTGAGCGGTCCAGCACAAAAACATGATTTGACTGATTTGGCACCTTGAATACTACCACACTCTTTATGCCCCACGCTCCTTGCTCCCCACTACGCCATAGCTTTATGTATCGCATCCTATGCCCCACGCTCCTCGCTCCCCCCTATGTCGTAGCTTATATCTCGCATCTTCACTGTTGACTATTTATTGTGAAGAATATATATATATAATTCAGAAAACGGTTACCTCAAGCAAGGGAGAACAAGTTTTGCGATTATGGCTTCCTTCAAATATTTCCAGAGAATACGTACTACCAATCATTGGTGTACCAGTGCAGTTTGGATCTGCTTCCATTCTTGCTAGAGCAATCTGGGATTCCATTGGAACAGGTCGAAGTGCATGGTTGTACTTTCACGGTGATGGTGATGGTGCTTGATTGCGCGCTGAGAATGAGGGCCGAGGATGCAACAATGAAATAATTTTTACGAGTTCAGCCTGCGAAGAGCGGCCTGACAATCCTAGTATAAGTCGAATGCGGTAATTCACAGTTTGTGACGTGTGAACTGGCGGGGCGATTCACAACAAAGTGTGACCTGTCCTGAGGCGCGGGAAACCCTAGGAAATATTTGTCCTAAATTGGGCACAGGAAAATCGCCGTGGTAGAAGCGTGCCAAGCATGCAGGAGCGTTCCACGGCCTAGCGTGCCAACGTGAGAAGCGTGCATGTGTGGGTTAGTAGTGTGCACCACCAGGCATGTTGTTCAACCTAGCGTGCATGTTTCATCAGGTTGCGTGTGGCCTTAAATCAATAACGTGCAGTATTAAGTCAGTAGCGTGCAGTATACAGATTAGTAAAAGTAATACTACAAATAGTATCGAAATGACCAGCACCGGAGATACAGTGACTTATGAAAGTATTGCACACCTCTTGATAGACATGAAACTCATCATCCACTGGGTCGTTTTTCAAAATTAAAAAACTGACCTGTAGCTTAGCTTCTTATATTGAGATCTGTATAGTAATTATTTGAAAATATAAAAAATCTGGTTCACATGGCTAAAATCCGTAAAAAGTAACTGTTCACTTTTCAGAATAAGCTATCCAAAAAGTCTGAAAATATTTAAGGAAGGACCCCCTTTAAATCTAAGTACAACACAATTTAAATCTCAAAGTAGATAAGCAAGATCCTGAGTTATAAGAGCAGAAAGTACCCCATTTTAGTGTAATAAGTGCAATATTCGAGCATGAAGGTTCGATCTTCCCCAAGGAGGTGTAGAAAAATAACCGGGCTAGAAAGGTCTCTACAGTTTAAGGTCCAGCTGTGGATGGATCACTGGGTGCCAAGTAGTAGAGGTGTCATGGTCATGCAAAGAGAAAATTGCAAGATCCATATTTCCAGAAATTTTTCCAAACTCACAAAGAAACTGGCCGATGGCGATATCTGACAACTTTTGGAGAGGGTTGCCTGTAAGCCCTCAGTTGTCCACTGGTAAAAATCACCAATGACTGCAATATACATATATATCTCCTTAAATAGTCTTACTTCAGTTGCAACTGAGAGAGCAAGGAACTTGCATTTTTTATGTGTAGAGAAGAGATCCATTCTGGGTAATGTGACTTGCCGCGGTGCCGGCGGTGTTTGAAATACTACAGGTAACTGTCGACTACTTATACGTATGCTTCCTGCAATGACCATGCCAATTCGCCAACGATGTCATCACCGTTCCCGACAGGTGACAATGTCAACCCCTTTTATGTCCTCAACTCAACCATTGTTTCGTTGTTTTTTTGTTACATACAGTCGAACATACTTAGCAAATGATACGGTGACTTTCACAACCTACACAGCCCCATAACCCATAGGTTTACGCTGCCACCAGACCCAGGAAATAGACCTCTCAAAACCGATAACAATACCATGAGCCGTCCACTAAGAGGTCCTTATGGGCTCTGTCGCCTCTTCCATAACTCTGCCATTGTCGATGATGATGACGACGTGTCATTCTGGACCAACCTTCCTCCACGCAGAACCACACACCGTCGTCTCTCCAGCTACCTCACCATGCTGCAAACGGCGAGCCTAACAGATCCATCTTCGTGATATTCTTGGTGCCCCATCCCATCATTCGTATTGTCCACATTGACTGCAACATCTACCGGTTTACCAAGTCGTACCTCTTCAGCGGTATCGTTCCTCAATTTTCCAGTTTTTCTGTGATCGGACACGCAAAACGTCCATTCTTATCCCCACCCTCTGGCCCAATTTTAACGCAACTAGAGGATACTTCCCACTCATCCACCCCCTCATCTAAATCAACATCTTCAATTGACGGCGACACCATCGTTTCATTATTCATCCACATCTCGCCGATTGAATCCATGGCGCCTGTATCAATGATCGAACACCGGCACGTACCCTTTCCCGGGGTTCCTATGGGAGTCCGACAGGGCTTAACTGTTAAAGAAGCAAACGATTTCGGGAGTGCGGACGAATCCACCGTCCGAGAATTTATTCAAGGTCCCCCGTCCCACCCGTCTTGTCAAAGTCGGGCAAACCTTTCCAACTCGTCCAAATCATCTTTGTGCGCAAACACCCTTCTGATACTACCTTGGTGGGTATCATGCAGAAGCGCATTAGCAGCGCTTCCTCGAATGATGACACCAGTTTCAGCTGACGGGGGAGCGAACGAAGGAGGTCGTTTATGTGGTGGAGAGTTTGGAGTGAGCAGAGAAAGGGAAGAAGAGATGGGGCACGATGAGGCGTTGGATGAGAGGAGTAATGGTGGGTATGATTTGGGTGTTATAGCAGGAGAAGAATGAGGACAAGGCGAGGATTCGAGTTTTGGAGTTGGGATCTTCATCTAAGGTTTCCATGAGCTTTTTTGTGCTGTGTTTTTGGAATTGATAATTTTATCCTCGTTAAACATACATCTGATATGAGCTTGCTACACCCCAAGTCGAAGTATTTAGCCGTGGGTGTAGCATCGCTTCTGGGTGGGTGGAGAGTATTGCGTGTTGATTCGAATTGTATGTGTATTTTTTATGGGTTGATCAGATTCACACCCGCAAATTTTATCAACTTTTGGCTTTTCTTTTGTTCTTTGCTCCTTGCTTCTCATCGCTGCTGATACTCCTGTTCCTTCTTTGCTTGCCTATAGTTTGACATGCATTCATGGCTAAAACTGAGCGATTTAGGATGTAGCCATCAGTACACAGTTTTTTTTTGTTCCCTTTGATTTTCCATTCGTTAGGTTCTACCTTTTGTTTATGTAAACCCTCGTTCAGTGCTAGGTTCACGATTTATTTTGAGTAGTTGGCGACAATTGATCATTTGTTGTTGCTTTTTCTTTCTTATTTGACCTGAACTATTTCTGACCTAATGTCATGTTGTTTACTTATCCCGTTCTTTATCTCCCAGTTCACAGTGAAAATAAAGACGTCCATCTCTACGAAGTCGCCGCCTGAGAGTAGATAACCTCACCCCACCTTGTTGATACTGAAGGCCTGGGCCACTAGGATGCCTGGTTCTGGTTCCAGTCATCAGCATCATCGGTGCCCACCCCCACGTTCCCTCCAGCGTTCTTGAAATATTCGATACTTCACCCGACGATGGCGACCTGCTTGATGATTGAGAAGAGCCTGACTCGGAGGAGGATAACTTAGCTTGAGGGCCATTGCCTTGCATGGCATTTACGAGTCCAATTATTTTGTTATCAACTTTTAAATATTGCAGCTACAGCTTGCTTTCCTCTACAATATGACATATTTGGAGGATTTGGAATAATTGAGCCATTATAAATTAAGTTTCTTCCTGTTTCAATTCCATCATGGAACCAAATCTGTCCATCAGATAAAATTACCTGTGCAGTGAAGTGTTGTTGTCCATAATATATAACCCCTGCCAATCTCATTCTATGATGTTCATTCTGAGGTCTAAGGTCAATTAAAAAATTAATATGTAATACTTTATTTGCAAATTCAAATACAAGTAATGGAGGCATTTCAGTAAAGTTATATTGAATAAAAACCCTCTCATCACAAGTTGCACACATCTGGCGTGTTTTATTCTCTCTTTGTAAGGACCATTCACTTGTTGATTGATAGTGACCTGCACCATGCATTAAAACCAATGAATAGGAGTTATTCATTCGGCGGACATGATTGTGCCTACATGTATATATGACTGATTGCACTTGGTAGACAGTTTCAAACAAGGCTGCCAAAATATTTTCAACACTAGTAAAATTTCCAAATCCCATAGTTTGAGGAAAATATAAATGCAGAAACCGTCGAACACCATCCCGAATTGTTTCCAAAGTTTTTCTGTTGTTGTCTACATCATTAAACCCATCTGTTAGTGCTTTAATAAATGGATTATCTATTTCCTGAAAGTTGTAATGCCACAGATTTTTATTGCCACACCAAATTGAAAATAGCACTGTAAAGATAGAGTCATATGCACAACTATTATTGCTCCAAATCATACCCCTTGGGACTAAATAATGATTTCCACTTTCTATTGAAGTAGAAGACAGACACACTTTTTTAGCTTTGGGTTCTATAATTTCTGCAGTGGTTGGTGTTATATTTAGCTTGCTAGAAATATTATCTTCCATTTTTCGCTTCTTTTTATTCTCAACATTTATCGAATTCTGGATTTGTTTGATGTCAATAATTTCTGATTCCAACAGTGGATCATGCTTTGACCACTGAATTGCTGGATGAACCATATTTGGAACATATTGCTGGCCTTTCCATTCACGGAAGGTCTGAATCAGGGTATTTCTAATATTACCATATACCTTTGATGACAATTTTCCTTCATACCTGAATTTTGTGATATCATCTAATATCTCTAACTCACGAAATTCTTGACGTAAAGCTCCAGAGCACTTACCAGTAATTTTTCGTGGGTCAAACCCTTGAAGAATTAATGTTCCCATTGCAGATGCACTTCGTGACAAGGCTGTATAATAAGATTGATGTGTTGTTAGATTATTCAGATCACAAACATTATTTGGGCGGGTTTTTCCCTGGGCTCCAAAATCTGTCATTGCAAAGTTTATTAGTACTTCAATTTGTGTTCTACTAATAAGGATTTTATCATCATTTGGAAGGCTGGCCTGAATTGTATTTGTGGTTGGATAGATTGGTACAACATTTTTAGGAAGACCATCAAACTGAACTTCTGTTGGAGGTTTTATTAATTCTACAAATAAAGTATCAAGAACCAGTTGTTTTTTTGTGCCAAGTTTACATTGCCAGCCATGTACATATCCTTCTTGACCACGTGTCATGCAAAGTTCTGTTGCAAAATTATATCGGATCATGACAGGAAGTCCAATACATAGGCTTAAATTTCCAGCAATATTTTTATCTGTACTAGAAGGAGGTTGTGACCATAGAGATGTCTGAATTTCATCTGTGATCTCTTTTATATAGAGGACACCAGAGCTTGATTTCTTACTGTTCTTGACATTAGGCGAATCTTCTGAATAAAAGTTTGTTAATTGCTGACCAGTTTCTTGAGCAAATCTATTAGCTCCAAGTTTGTTGATTTCATCTTTGTGCAGGTTTTTTGCTGTTATAATAGACACATTTCTGAAATTATCATCACAAATAGATGGTCGACCTGGTAAATTTGAAGAGATACGAGTTCTTAAAAATTTATCTTCAGGTGTACAAGCTTTATAACGCATATTTTCCAAAGCAGTTCGGAGTTGGTTATCTAAAAGACTTTGGACTTTCTGTCTCATATTTTGTCTTAAAATAACAACTGTTGTAACCTGATGCCATAATGCCTTTCCAATTGCTTCTTCTTGTGATTTTGTACTACTTGCAATAGAACCAATTGAGCGAGAATACAAAGATACACCTTCTCCACCAACTGCAGGAGGAAGCTGTGCAAAATCTCCTGCAAATACCATATTAAGACCACCAAATGAATCTTCTGGAGTATTAAAAACCTGTGATAATTGATTACTTATGTGGTATAAATCTCTGGCAGAAAGCATAGACACTTCATCAAAAAACACATATTCAACACCAGCTAATTTTGCCTTTACCTGTGATTGCTGAGATTTGCTGTTGAAGTCATTTATTCCAAACATTGAGTG
>Ga0307517_10011171_pt1 | contig 12466 bp, 9 predicted proteins | sample 23_EM_MG_FD_194515 | JGI IMG/M metagenome (GOLD analysis project Ga0307517, IMG submission 194515) | Populus trichocarpa ectomycorrhiza microbial communities from riparian zone in the Pacific Northwest, United States - 23_EM | ecosystem: Host-associated > Plants > Roots > Unclassified | place...
CCCCTAGTTCTACAATAAAAACCCCCCCCCCCCCCCCCCCCCCCCAAAAACCCCTTCTTGCCTCTCCTTGGAATTTGCATCACTGTTGCGGAGGAGCTTTCCGACTGGTGACAGCCAGAGCCCCTGCCTGCCGGGAGTGTCCCGGCTCCCACGAGCAGTATTTACTGTTGCTTAAGAGCACGGTAGCACGCCTCGTACTGAGGTTGCCTGACAGGAATGATACTTTAGGCCATGTTATAAGAGCTTGTTTGCCAAAAATAGGACAGTTGCTTTGGGCGACCTTTTCCGCTATGAAAATGACCTTCCCTCCGCTCCGAAACGGAAGGGAAAGGGTCACCCATATGGGAGAACGGAACGGAAGAGTTATATCTAAACAGGCTTTACCAAGGTATGGCTATCATCCATCCAACGAGGGTTGGCTAATCAGCGGATGGCTCGTGGGGCCCCAGCGTGGTTGACACCTTGACATGGTGTTGGGAATTTCAAACTAAGATCAACCATCGTAGATTTGGTAAGGTATATTTTCTTTGTCTTTAGATGTCTGGTCTGGAAGGCCGTTGAGTAGATTTAGTAGCCCCATGAAGGTTCTTTGGATTCCGTGGGAGTATATTACCGTGTTCGAAGAGCACTTGTTGCGAATTCAAAGTGTACTCAACATAATTTTCTACTGGTTTCACAAGAGAGGTCGCAGAGGTCATATATTTATCTCCTCTCAATCCTATGGAACCGTACTGTAGCTACCTTTAAAGATATGTGTGTCTCTCAGGGAGCTATATGCTCACCAAATCTAGCGAGAAGCCTTAGTGCAAGTGTTTTAATATTTTCTGTCATCCCCCTTCTTGTATGCCTGCCCAAGTAAACAGAAGCGTATGCTAGAAAGCAATTGTTGCCGGGGCCGAGCAAAGTGTTGGAAGTTCCCTGATACATCCAAAAATTGAGGTATACTAAACAAATCTCGACAATTTTTAAGGACTATAGAATAAGGCATGATAGTATACTACAGCCCCCGGTAGAAAAAATCGGGAAACGGTGATCGGGCCTCTGGGTCTTGATTGGAGGGTTCGGTGTGCTCGAGGCAATCGAGCAACCGTGTTTCTGACTTTTAATTTCCACAATTCCCGATCTTTTCGACCGGAGGCTGTACTATGGCTCGGGCAATCGAAAATGGCAGGGAGGCTTTAAAGTTGCGCTGTGTGGCTGTTGGCGTGCCAAGACTTCGCTCAAGGAGAATACGCGCTGCCTCTGGCCAATCTCTTCACCATCAACAACTACTATTTGGGCCTCACCTCGCTAAGAGAGAAAACAAAAGAATCAACATCACAGCACTCTTCAAGAATATTCATGACCTGCAGCTCCTTCCCCCGTCCTCTCACCCAGTCTACCAAATCTTTTCGGGGGTCGTGGAAAATTACTCCATTACAGATACCTTCTAACAGCTACTCCTCCGCTAACAATATTCCTCCCGCAAGCCCGTACATTAGACCCCCAACCGAACCCGCGATGCTACACTCAACCACTCCCACCTCATAGTTCTCTCAATCTTGCCGGCACAACACCCCGAGGATCGGGCCCACTACCTTTACCATCAGTCTTCCCTTTGCAAATATTTCCAGCACGACAGCAGCCTCCCTTAACGCAGTAGCTTCCGGCGGCGCAGTAATTGCCATCGCGGCAGCACACGGTATTCTTCGGGATGCAGGTCTTGCTTGAGCAGAGCTTCTCCATGGTCAAGTTGCAGCACCGTGTCCTGCCGTCCTTGTCCGGGAAGCATCCGGAGCCGGCCTCCGGACAGCACCCAGCACCCATTGGACAACAGGTCCCCTTCATTGGGCAGCAGGAGCTGTCCTTTCCGCAGAAGCCGAGGTCTTTTTTCGGGCAGGAGTCGGCGAGGAGGTCTGGTAATTCATTTGGGATGGTGAAGGGGGCGGGGGTGCCTTCTAGTTGCTCGCCGAGGCCCGAAGAGGCAGGGTCGTTGTTACTAGACGGAGATGTTAGCTTTAGTCGGGAAATTTGGGGGTGTTATTGTTACTCTGGGAGGACACCCGGATGGCGAGCATGGAGGTGGTTTTTGGGCGTTTGATGTTTATGGGAGGAGAAAGCCGTGCTAGCAAAGGTCGCTATGATGAGGGTTGAAAGGAACTTCATGGTGTGGTTTAGTGAGGAATTAGCAATGGGGAATTGGAGTGAGAGGTATCGCTACTTATTTGATCTACCAAGGGGAGAGAAGGGGCTTCGTGAAGAGATGCAAGGGGTTTATCAGGTATGAATGGAAGCAAGGTTTCGCAATGTCCGATGTCTGTTGAGAAAAGCAAGGGAGTTTAGCTGCTAGGTACATTTTGAATTATTGCCTCGGGAGAATTATATGGCAATCATGCTTTTATGTACAGTCGCACCTCGCTATCACGGATGGCCATTTTTCGCGGATTTCATCCGGGACAACGGGGTATCCGGAACAGCGGGGTATCCTGAATAACAGCAAGAGATTCAGAGGAAGAACTTTAATTCCCATTCTCTTAAGAAGGGTTGTCTCAGTGAATATTCATACCCAGAATTGACGGCACGGTTTGTACTTTTGCAAAGCTGTCAATCTGGCTTTCCTTGTTGACTTTGTTGTAGGCATAATGGCAATTGAATGAATGTAAGATATCATAACTTCCTACTCAGAAACCAGATTCTCTACTGGTCTTGCCCGTAGATATACATCAGAATCCGGCTGCTGCCCTTTCTCCAAGCCTGCTTTCCTCGTTTTCCATCAAGTTCCCCCTCATACCCCTCCCTATTCTAGACCCTTCTTTCCCTTTCAGGCTTAGCTCACCAGACAGCCCAGAAAGGATCCGGCTCAGCAGATCAACTTTCTATGGTGACCAGGGGGGTATGCTCCCAGATATGATACGAATCCGAAACTTGCCTGTTTCCGGTTCAGCGGGGTGAATTGTATGGTAGTCCGGAGCTGCCACGGATTTTGTCCGGTTCAGCGCGGTATCCGGTTCAGCGCGTTCCGAGATAGCGAGGTGCGACTGTATTATAGCCTCCAATTCCTTCTTAACTATTTATACAGTCATATGTACGGTCACTAACAGTACACAGGTTTTGTTTTGAAATGTCCCGGTATGAGACCACCCTTTCACATAGTGGTAACACATAGCTGGTCTCCTGGTGTTAAACCCTTGCCTGGTGTAGGCATTTCCACAGTCGCTAGCACTGTTGAGGTAGTAGCCATGTGAGATACTACCAGTCAAATGTCTTCATAGTATGAAACCTAAAATACCTAGGACTAATAAGGATTAGTCATGTGAAATCTGCCTTCGTTAGTCACGATTTGTGACACCATATCATAAGATCACGAGGGGGGCTCTTCCGAAGAGTAAATCGCACTAGTCGGACTGGGTACCAAGAAGCCCAGATCTTGACAGGGCCAGGAGAAGGTTCTAGCTGTGTATGCAAGGCAAGGTCATTTTTCCTATCCTGATCCGCAGATCCTATCTCCACTCCCAAGCCTTGACAAAGCTCATAAGCGCCTAACAGCCGTTTTGAATACAGCGCCTACATCAGAACCCTGAGCCAGAATAGTGATTTATATCCTTTGTGCACCCTCGGCTGGGTTATATTTACCGAGTAGGCATCACTCAATCCATTGCTAAGTGTTGCCTCTGAAAGTCCCCCCTTCTCCAGTGAATGGCCACCCCTCCTGGAATGGGGCCGATGTTGAGTAAAACAAGGAGGAATCTACACAGAATGTTAGTAAGTATACATCTTTGAGAGAGTTGGAAATACCCAATGCCCCTACGCACATATCAGACATTTTTTCCACAATAACTCTTACAATATCTGCCCACAAATCACTGCCCATCGCCGGTGGCTTGGAATCCCGGTCTAACCTCATCTCTAGTTAATTCCGGGTGTCATCCATGTTAGGGTTGATGGGTATCACAACCGCCTTGGTGGAATCTCTCAGAATATCTTCCCTAAGATAGGGCCTCCTGGTGCAGAATATTCATGTGGAAATTCCCAAACAATATCTCGCGTAGATTGAAGACGCTCTAACAGGTGCTTGGGCATCAGCAAAAAAAACCCTTTTCACCGAATGTATCGCATCAGCAAAGAAAAAAGGTTACACGCAGATGCAGAAAGGTTCTCCAGACGCAACCCAATAGGATAGTAGAATAGTGGAAGTACTCAGGTGTAACTGGCTATCATCGGATACCTGCTAAGTGAACACCTCTACCTTCGAGGAGGTTGAATGAGTTAGTGAAAACTGTGAAGAATATCCAAATTGTCCAGAAAGATCCATCCAGTATTACTCATGTTTACTTATTTGAGTCATTTAGATACTAAAATAGGTATATATTTATTAAAGCTAGTTTAGAAAACAGTAGCACTCCGTAGCTAACAATTTGAAAGTACATTCCCAGAGAACTAAAGTACAAAAGGATAGATAACGCTTACACCAGTGGTCGGACAGTGTCCGGACAGAGTGCGTTGGTTTCGGCTCGGCGAGGGGAATTGAATGGTATAGCTCTTGAACCATCCACATAGCTATAGAGGTCAGCAGGGTGAAAAAGGCAGATACCTCAGCGAGCAGGTGTCCGCCAGAGTCGGGAAGGGTCCCATTGGGGTCGGCCCGGCAAGGGGAATCAGATGGTATAGGCCTCGAAGCGTCTGTATGCCTGTAGCACCCAGGAGACAACAATTTGAAAGTACTTGCCCGGGGAACTCATGAACAAAAGTATGGATAGCCATTCAACCAGGGGTCGAACAGCAACGGGACAGGGTCCGTTGGAGTGCGCTGGTCGAGGGGAATCGAATGGTATAGGTTTCGAAGCGTCAGCATGGCTATAGAGGTCACCAGGATGAAAAGGGCAGATACCTCAGCGGGCCGATGTCCGCCAGACTCGGGAAGGGCCTCATTGGAGTCCGCTCATCGAGGGGAATCGAGTGGTATAGATCTCTAAGTGTCCGCATGCCTGTAGCACCCAGTAGCCTACAATTTGAAAGCACTTGCCCGGGGAACTTACGTAGAAAGGTTTGGATAACGTTTCAACCACCAGTCGTACAGCATCGGGACCTGGTGGATTAGAATCCGCCGGTCGAGGGGAATCGAATGGTATAGGTTGCGAAGCGTCCGCATGGCTATAGAGGTCAGCAGGATGAAAAAGGCAGATACTACAGCAGGCAGATGTCCTCCAGAGTCGGGAAGGGTCTCATTAGGTCTGCTCGCAGAGGGGAATCGAATGGTATATGTCTCTAAGTGTCCGCATGCCTATATCACCCGGTAGCCAATAATTTGAAAGTACTTGCCCGGGAAACTCAAGTACAAAAGTATGCCTAGCCATTCATCCAGTGGTCGGACAGCATCAGGACATGGTGCGTTGGAATCCACCGGTCGAGGGGAATCGAATGGTGTAGGTTTCGAAGCGTCCGCATAGCTATAGAGGTCAGCAGGATGAGAAATGCAGATGTCTCAAGGGGCAGATGTCTGCCAGAGTCGCGAAGGGCCTCATTGGAGTCCGCTCGCCGAGGGGAATCGAATGGTATAGGTCTTTAAGTGTCAGCATGCCTATAGCACCCAGTAGCCGATAATTTGAAAGTACTCGCCCAGGGAACTAAAGTACAAAAGAATGGATAACCCTTCAAACAGTGGTCTGACAGCGTCGAGACCGAGTGCGTTGAATTCTGCTCGCCGAGGGGGATTAAATCGTATAGGCCTCGAAGTGTCTGCATGCCTGTAGGACTCTGTAGCCAACCATTTGAAAGTACTTCCCCAGGGAACTCATGTGCAAAGGTTTGGATAACGTTTGAACCACCACTCGGACAGCATCGGGACATGGTGCGTTGGAATCCGCCGGTTGAGGGGAATCAAATGGTATAGGTTTGGAAGCGTCCGCATGTCTATAGAGGTCAGCAGGATGAAAAAGGCAGATACCTCACTGGGCAGATATCCGCCAGAGTCAGGAAGGGCCTCATTGGAGTCTGCTCGCCGACGGGAATCGAATGGTATAGGTCTCTAAGTGTCCGCATGCCTATAGCACCCAGTAGCCAATAATTTGAAAGTACTTGCCCAGGGAACTCAAGTACAAAGATTCGGATAATGTTTCAACAAGGGGTCGGACAGCATCAGGACAGGCTGCGTTGGAATCCGCCGGTTGAGGGGAATCAAATGGTGTAGGTTTGGAAGCGTCCGCATGTCTATAGAGGTCAGCAGGATCAAAAAGGTAGAAATCTCAGGGGGCAGATGTCCGCCAGAGTTGAGAAGGGCCTCATTGGAGTCTGCTCGCCGAGGGGAATTGAATGGTATATGTGTCGAAGCGTCCGCAAGGATATAGATGTCAGCAGGATGAAAAAGGCAGATACCTCATCTGGCACATATCCGCCACAGTCGAAAAGAGTCTCATTGGAGTCCGCTCCCCGAGGGGAATCGAATGGTATAGGTCTCTAAGTGTCCGCATGCCTATAGCACCCAGTAGCCGATAATTTGAAAGTACTTGCCCAGGGCACTCAAGTACAAAGATTTGCATAACATTTCAACCTGTGGTCGGACAGCATCGGGACAGGGTGCGTTGGAATCCGCTGGTCGAGGGGAATCGAGTAGTATAGGTTTCAAAGCGTCCGCATGGCTATTGCGGTAAGCAGGATGACAAAGGCAGATACCTCAGGGGGCAGATGGTTGCCAGAGTTGGGAAGGGTCTCATTGGAGTCCGCTCAGTGAGGGGAATCGCATGGTATAGGTCTCGAAGTGTCCGCATGGCTATAGAGGTCAGCAGGCAGAACAAGGCAAATACCTCACCGGGCACTGGCCGATGTCCGCTAGAGTCTGGCAGGGCCTTATTGCAATCCGCTAGAGTCAGGATGGGCCTCATTGGAATCCGCTCGCTTAGGGGTAATGAATAGTGTCCTTCTGGCTGCAAGAGCATGCCCCTCTCCAAAGGCTGATAATATTCAATAGTTCCACTGATTCGATCATGAAGCCTGATACGAGGTGTGCAAGAACTTAGAAACCTTTTGCGATAGTTTTTAGCAGTGATCAAATAAGGGGTATGTTTTTGGTCATTACCGGGACAATAGATGCTTAGTCATCCTATGTTTAGATCCTTTTTCGTCTGAACAGCCTTTACCTGGTGATAAAGTAGTCCGTTGTAAGTAGAGGCCATCAGGGGCAGGCAGAGTTCCCCAATGCAGAGCCCTATGGGTCCCTTACCTTGATGTTCTTCGGGAGATTAGGGTGTGAAATGGACCATCCAGGTGCACTGGGCGGACAGGATCTGGCTTGTATTGCATCCAACGGACTAGGATGCAACCATTGTGCTGGGGCCATCTGATGGTAGGCTTGGCGGCCAGGATGCTCCAGACGGATTTCCTGGGTCCGGACGCAATGCCTATCCGTTTGGACCAAACGCCTTTTTTGCTGATGCCAGCCCGCCTCCAGACGAAGCCAGTCTGCTCTTTGCCTCCCATCCTTCTGGATCTCCTGTGCCCTCTTTGCCTTGCATCTCCCGTGTCTGGTGTGCCCGGACGCCCCACTTTCCCTCCAAAGCGTCTGGCGCGCTCCTTCCGACCCCACCCCCTCCCAGTGCCTTGCGATTGTATCCGCCCCCTTATCTTCTCATCTACAGGCCTCCTGCCTACTCTTACCAACTGTTTGCATCCGGCACCCCTCCCAGATTCCCTCTCACCTCTAGCGGACTAGATATGTCCACTCCCGTCCGCTGACATCCTACGTTGCGCTTTTCTTAGCCATCGCTCTACTGTCACTTCCATAATTCCCTTACTGTTCACAAGACGCCTGGCGCGGCCGCCATGGAGACCCCCTATTACCCTAGCGGGAATAGCTTGGATAATTATGCGCGAGGTATATGCCACCATGGGGGAGAGCATATATCCAAACCCAAGCTTCCTGAGTAGGGACTTCCCTGAGGCATCTGGGAGACTACACAGGAACCACAAAGAATTCACGTTTCAAGATATGGCTAATTGATTGGAACGATGATTAGAGAACCAGTTCTCTACTCTTACTAATGCACACACATTATGCATTGATAGATGAATATCGGACTTGATTACTTCATATTCTTGATTCTATTGGTATATAGGCATTTAGACTGCATATTGGATTATAGTCTATCAGGACAAAGAGATCGAAGACTGACTACTGGTGGAGTGGGGACACCCTCAAAAGATATACCAGTCGGGACATTCTCAGAGTCGAGCTGGGCAAGATTCAGGGTCAAACAATGTTCGCACTTTGTTCTGACAACTGAATTTCTAGAAAGATACTTCTTGACTAGAGAAGTTAAAGTATAGTGAACATTAGTATAAATAGTAGGGCTCTCCCCGATGGTTGAGAACATCATCAAGCAAAGAAGAAGAGATCTTAACAATATTATAAGTTATTGTGATATTCTTCTATTACTTTCTCGAACGATTGTTCTTGAGCCTTGCTGACCTATAATCCGTTGTCTCGAATATCCTCGGCCTAGTTAACCCGGAATCCTACGTGCTAGCCATCCGATAACACCCCCTACTTTGCTTGACTTCGCCACAGGAGATAATAAATTGGTATTATTAATCATCTGCAGAACTCACGCAGCGGAGTTGAAGCCGGACACTTTCTAAGGGAATCTCTCGCTTAAGTTGCCGGGTTCAACTCGGCTGCCTACTCATTTCAACCTATTAAAAATATTCCTTTAAACGCCCGCAGATCGTATATTACTCCCGCGGCCGAGTTGAAGCCGGAGACTCAATATTGTAACAGGGTCTTGGTACTGGACGTTAGTCCAAGGCATACAACGGCAGAAAGGTCCTAAACGATAACACTCGTTTAGTGTGAGGATTCGGAGATGACAATCTCAGGTCAAGGCTGACCATGTAACGATAGATCAGGGTCAGGGTTCGTGGGTTCTTGGCGTGGAACTTGGGTATCAGAATAGAAGACGTTATATTCTGAAGTACAAGAGTCGTGAAAGAAATACCAGGTAGCGTAAGGAATCAAGGAAATAGGGGGCGAAACCTCCCTTATATAGAAGGAAATCCTAGCACAGCCTTTGCCGCCCGACTGATACCCCAGTATGAGTCGCATATTCGCGTAACCAAGGAAACAATACAATTTGTGGTAAACCTTACAAAGGAAATCGCTCATAGCAACCGTGTAACAAAAGAAAGAACACCAAAGTTATCCCAACAAGTATCTCACTGGCATCAGGGGACCATGAGAGCAGGGCCCTCCCCAGGGCCGAAGTCCCCTGAGGCCTATTCCGGATCCTCTGGTAATGGTCCAGGCTTAAGTGGGTACTGTTCGTGGAACTTGTCAACTGTTCTTAGTTTGTTGATCGACTCTGCTGGCTCCCATGTCGTTTCGTCGTAGCCTTCCCATTTCACCAGATATCCTAGTCGGTTCCTGACGAATTTGGAATCCAAAACCTCCTGAACGTGCCGCTCTTCTTCTCCTTCAACTTCCACAGGTGGAGGTGGTGGGATTATTTGTCCTTCGAGTGGGTCGTTGGCTGCCAGGTCCAACAGTGACACATGGAAGACGTTATGTATCTTTATGGTATTCGGTAATTCCAGACGGTAAGCGTGTGTTCCGACCTTGGCTTTAACCTCGTAGGGTCCATGACGTTTGTTGTCCAACATCCGTGAAGGTCATCGTGTCCTAATGTTTTTGGCATTCAGCAACACTTTATCACCGATTTGGAAAGAGGTAGCTGGGATTCTATGTCGGTTAGCGTTTTCCTGTTGCCTTTCTTGAGCATAACCCATTTCAGTTGTAAGATGTGGATGAAGTTCTGTCATAGTGACAACGAAAGATCGTGCCTCTTGGTCGTCAGTCGGGAGGGTTTGTTCATCGAGAAAGTCCATACGAGGATCATAGCCGTAGTTGGCAAAGAAGGGAGAGGTGCCGGTAGTTTCAGATCCATGATTGTTTCCCATAAACTCCGCCATCAGTAACCATTGACACCAGTCATCCTGTTGGTAGTTCACATATGACCGTAGGTACTGTTCCATGATACCGTTAACTCGTTCTGTTTGACCGTCAGTTTCAGGATGGAAGGCAGTAGATCGACGTAGGTCAATCTTTAGTCTGCAACAGACGGTTCCCCAGAATTCAGCTGCAAACTGTGGTCCTCGATCGGATATAATCGTCAGCGGTAGCTCATGGTGTTTCCAGATGTTATCCAGCAATAGGTCGGCCAGAGAAGGTGCATCAATAGTGGTATAACAAGGGACAAGATCACGCATCTTGGTTAGCCGGTCTACCACTACCCAAATCGCATCATTACCGTTACTCCAAGGCAGGCCGGTTACAAAGTCCATCGATATATCTTGCCATGGTCGATATGGAATAGAGAGTGGTCGAAGGATACCAAACGGGGCGTGACGAGTCGTTCGACTTCGTTGACAGATATGACAATTGGCCACGTATCGTGCGATCTCTTTTCGCATACTCGGCCAATCGTATCGTCGGGTAATTAGCTCATGTGTTTTGGATCTGACGGGGTGACCTGCAGCAGGGGCGTCGTGGTTTTCCCGTATGATAGCCAGTTTCAAAGGTTCGTGAGCGGGAACATAAAGACGGTCTCAATACCGCAGTCAATTACCATTCTTGGTACATTCGGCTAGGGATATCAGACGGCTATATCGTACCCCTTGTTCCAGCATCGTGAGTATCTGGTTTGGAAGGGGGTCAGCTTGATAGGCTTCTGTCCACAATTTATTCAAAGAGGACGCTCCAAAGTGAAGCGGGATATCCGCCAACAAACCCAGAGACTTGGACTTGAGAACCACCTGTGTCCTATGCGTTTCGTCCTCCAATACCTCTTCCTCTGTTTGTCCCGCCATCCTTGTCAATGCATCCGCCTTCCCATGTACTTTACCAGGTACAAATTCAATCGTATAGTTGAATTGTCACAGGAATTCCGACCATTGGGCTTGTCTTTGATTGAGTAACCTTTTCGTGGTAAAGTATCGCAGGTTCTGATGATCCGACCGTACAGTAACAGGTCGTCCAACTAGGTAAGCCCTCTATTCTTCAAAAGCCCGTGCCAAGGCCATCAACTCTTTGTCGTAAATGTCGTAGTTGCATTCGGCTGGTGTGTGTTTCTTTGAGAAGAAGGCGATGGGATGCAAAAGCCCGTAAGATCCAGGTTGGGATAGTATACCGGCAGAGGCGATGTCGGAAGCATCGGTTTCCACTACTATCTCCTTATCAAAATCAAAGTGGATCAGGATGGGGGCTGTTGTAAAGGCTTCCTTCAATCTTTCGAATGTGGCTTGACAAAGATTCGACCATATAAATGGTGTACCCTTTTTGGTTTGCTGGGTTAGTAGCCTAGCCAGATGAGAATAGTCTTGGATAAAGCGCCTGTAGAAGTTTCCAAATCCTAAGAAGGAGCGAACATCGCGTACTTTCTTGGGCATGGGCCACTCAATGATCGTGGTGATCTTTGCGGGATCCATTCGTAGGCCTTCCATCGTGATGATGAAACCAAGATACTCGAAATTGTTGGTATGAAATTCGCATTTCTGAGGTTTGACCTGGAGTCCAGCTTTCGTTGAAGCTTCCAGGATTTGTTTGACGTGTTCGATATGTTGTTCCTCATTCTCAGAGTATATCAAGATATCGTCAAGATATGCTGTACAAAACCTATCCAGAAATGGGCGTAGCGCATCATTAATGTACGCTTGAAAGGTAGCGGGGGCATTGGTAAGTCAAAAGGGCATGACGAGGGATTCAAAAAGCCCGTATCGTGTACGAAAAGCTGTTTTCCACTCTTCACCTGCTCTCATACGGATTAAGTTGTAGGCTCCGCGGATATCCAGTTTAGTGAATATCTTTGCCCGTGAAAGCTGCATAAAGGTTTCTTTGACCAAAGGCAAAAGGTAATGGTTTTTGATCATCCTCTCGTTAAGTCCTCTATAGTCAACACATAAGCGTAGAGAACCTTCCTTTTTCTTAACAAACAAAATCGGAGAAGCAGCAGGGGAGGAGGATTCCCTGATGAATTTCTTATCCAGATTTTCGTCTAGCCATTCGTATAAGGCTGATAAGTCAGGGGGGCTAAGACCATATATTGGTCCGAAAGGAGGGACAAATCCTGGGCGCAGTGGTATCTCGTGATCAAACCTTCCGTGAGGTGGTAGTTGATCTTCTGTTTTCTCGAGGAATAATGGAAGGAATTCGTGGTATTGTTTGGGAAGTATCTGAAGTACTTCGTTCTCGTTGAGGACCTTATGTCCGAGAGCACATTGTGCAGCATAAGCCCGTAGGAAATGTGGTAAGTCTTCCTCAATTCCATAGGCCGTTGTAACGTCGTTAACGCAATTCTTCAAGAAATATTGGGATTCAAAAGTAAGGGAGTTAGAAGCGAAGTCAATCTTGACATCGTGGTGTTTTAACCAGGGTATACCGAGTGTTAGATGGTATCCCCCAAGCGTGGTAACAAAAGCAGGAATCATTTCATGGTGGTTGTTA
>Ga0307517_10011172_pt1 | contig 12466 bp, 11 predicted proteins | sample 23_EM_MG_FD_194515 | JGI IMG/M metagenome (GOLD analysis project Ga0307517, IMG submission 194515) | Populus trichocarpa ectomycorrhiza microbial communities from riparian zone in the Pacific Northwest, United States - 23_EM | ecosystem: Host-associated > Plants > Roots > Unclassified | place...
GTCTTTTTCCCATGGAAAAGTATTAGATGAGGATTAGGGAGTAAAGTGCTAGGCATAACTATAAAACATTGCAAATAAATCTATGAACACCTAATTAGGCAATAAGCTGGTGGCTGAGCTCGCTCGAACCAGCTTAGAGCTGTGCCTGATAGCTTGCGAGCTGTCAGCTTTGTCGAGCCAGTGGACTGGCTCCGCTCCGCTTTTCCTGGCTCAGCTCGTGCAGCTCGTGCAGCTTAGCCAAGCTGAGCCAAGCTGCGGCAACACTAGTCCCAGACAAGGCACCAGAGCCATTTTCGCACACTTTCGCTTTGGATTACATACTCTTACGGGCATCCCCGATAATTAGTATGGCCCACCCATATAAAAACAACGTTTTTGTTGGCATATGTTAATTAAACGTTAATCGCACGCGATTGCAAGCGATTGCATGCGGATTGCAACTGATCACAACTGATCACAAGTGTGAATATTCTATTCAATGTCATCTTTCCTCTGATTAAAAAGGCAGTGTTGTTGATCCTCATGTTGATACCTGCCATCCGAGCGTGTGAGAAATCCCTGTTTTGACGATCTGCTTCAGTGCATGCTCAAAATCTCAATATAAGATAAAGATACGGATAATAGCACCCCAAGTAAAGCGGTTTATCGTGATAGCAAGTTTTCGGGATCTATTTGTGACGGGTGTTAAAATCCTAGATGAAGCACAGACGAGTCTCAGCGTGAAGAATGAAAGGCTGATATATTAGTATACCTAGACGAAGCACAGACGAGTCTAGGAACGAAATAATAAGCATACAGTCAAAGAGAACAAAAGGAAACTGTACCTCAGTGTGAAGAATGAAAGGCTGAGGTACGAAAAAGCGAAACAAGGCTATATAAAAGAAAAGAAAATAGGGGCTTAACCCCGAGATGTCCGTTAATGTATCAAAGAAGTGAAGGACGATGTCCCAAAGATACGCTGTAAAAGAAGCAAGGAAGAGCGTCGATAAGGGCGCTTGATGGAGTCACGTGCCGATTTCCAACAACGGGTCCACTCAATTTCGCCGTTCTGGAGTCGCGAAAGCGAACGTGTGGTTTCTGAAAGTGTTCATACAACGCGTGTCTTTATGTAGGTTGGCTTTTCATTTTGTCCTGGATTGTTTACCGATTGTTTACCCGTCCTGTTCTCTCTGACTTCCTCAGACTCGTCGTCAATCATTGACCATTGCACACAGGTCCGGATCGTCATATTACACTATAGCTAGCCCTCATCGATACCATATTTACTCTATTCATGGTCTTCCCTTCTCCTGCATTGCACGCCCTCCCCCCGTTGTGCGGGAGTCGACTGCCCCCTTATGAAGACTTTCATTGGAATTCTCAGAGTAGCAAATAAGGCGCAACTTGAATAAGATCACTGCATGAGCAATGGCGACGGATTTTCTACCTCTGCATGATTCATGCTTCGCTCTTGGACATCCTCTTCCCATCTTAGGCACCATTTCCCTGTCCCTCCATCTGCATATACGATGGAGCCTGTTGGTTGTGACCGCCATTGTCCATCCCCACACTCCAACAGCGGCGACGCGTCCTTGGATCGTCAGCGGAAAAGAACTGGACGGCAATGGGACGACTTACGGAATCCCAAACCACCTGAACCCCATCACCCCCATTGATTCTCTCCGCCGAGTTAAGAGGAGCACACGGACAGGGGGGAGGGGGTTCGCGAAGCCGCTCTGTTGGCGAAAAATCAATGAAATTCGTTCATAATGGGTTAGTGGGGTTGCCGCGCCAATTAATTCTGTCTCATTTCTAATTACATATTCCAGACCAAGACCAATATCGTTAGCGGGGGGGACAAGACCGTCAACGCACTCAAACAGCGACAGCGGTACCAGAACCTACACATGGCCATGTGTAACCCATTCAGCGTAGGGTGAGAAGGTGAGGAATCTATATTTACAGTGCGACGGGATGAGCAGGGGTGTGCACTGGAGAAGCGGAGGGACATAAAAGAAATGTGTGCCCTAGACTCTAAGGAAACGAGTCGCGGGTGGAGCCGAAAGCCCATTGAATATGGAGGTGGCTGCGGAAGTATATTGATGGGCGTACGTGAGCGGGGACCACGATAGTGTGTGTGCTAAACTTATTAAAACAATACCACCGTAGACGGAAGGTGGCCAAGTTCTTGAATGGATGAGAGAGCAATTGCATGGGGAAACAATCAGGAAAGAACGAATAATGTGCTAGTGGAGCACGCGCAAAGCCGAATATGTGAATTAAATTGTAGTAGAATAAAGGTAGTCCGAAGATTCGGATTCAGATGAATGCGAGTCAGAACTGGCGAGGAATCGCACGGAGAACCAGATTCACGTCTGCGAGATTTCTTCCCAAGCTTTCCAACTCCCAGGAAACCTTTGGGGGCTATCTGAGCTTCGGGGCCGCGGCGTGATTCGATCGGCCTAGTATTTTTAGGCACTCGAACAACACGAGTATTCGAAGCACGCTGCGAACGTGCCGTATTATCCCCACGTCTTTCCGGTTCCGAATGGACTACAGATGAATGAGGCGGTTCGTCACGCAGCTTACGCTCAAACGGTTTGTTCTTGGAACGAAACGAGTCCAGGGCTGCTTGTTGAGCATTAATATTAGCCTCATCCTCATCCAGTTGGACATTACCCCAGTTCCTGGGGTCAATTCCTTTACCCTTCGAACCTGAATGACCTTCTTCACGAGGTACTAACTCATCAGGCGGGGTAATATTTACTTTCTTCTGCCTCAGAGCGATAATCTCCTTTTGGGCAGTGGTTAAGGACTTTTCTGCCTCCACAATAACTGAATCGACGGTTGCAGACATGTGTAACGGGCGCGGCCCCAGGCCGCACTCGCAAACGAGACTTGACTGAAGTTCTAGCTTGCTGGTTCACGAGGGGAGGTCAATCTATTCATTTATTATCTACAGAATACAGTTAAGTGTACCTACGAAAAATACAAAGCCGAGAGGGAGACAAGATGGCGCGTTCGACCCGCTCGAAAGCTACATGCAGGTGTTGCACACCAAGTATGAGTTGAGAAACTGCCATCTCGCCTGCGAAGGCGAGGTAGGCAGCGAACAAACGAAATCAGCACATTTGGTTGAACAGACTTGCCAACCGCCCAGAAGAAAGCACCCAGGAGTTACGCTCCTCGCATGGGGCGAAAATCCTCCATCTCGCCTTCGCAGGGGAAGGAGGAGGGAAAATAGAGGGTGTACGCGCTGCTAACGCGACCATCCCGCTCGTAAAAAAAGCTACATGCAGAAGTTTGACCTCTGCATGAGCTAAAAAGCCACACGAGGGAGGCGGGGCCGAAACAAAAATCGGGGCGAACGTCTCGCCGTAGCGGGACATTCAGGTCCTCTTTCCCTGGAATTAAGCACCCTGCGGGAGTTAGAGTCCTCACATGGAGGGAAATCCTCCGACTGGTACTTGCGAGCGAGGGAGGGGGATGGACAGGGGAAACCTGCACGTCTGGTTGAACAGACATGCAGATGGGCTAACGCGCCGCTACTGCGACGCGTAGAAGCCCGCCTATCTACGAAAAATAGCACCCAGCAGGAGTCTAACTCCCTGCTGGGCGAACATCCTCCGTCTCGCATTTGCAAGCGAGGGAGGATGAGCGGCGGCAGGCGGTATTCACGTCGAACCTGTGGAGATGTCGTCAGCGCAGAAAGAAGAAGAAAAAAGAGCAGAACGAGCTCGCGAGCCCGTCCTGTTACTCACCTTGTCGGGCCTCCCACTTCACGGGTCCCCCCTTCGTATATGACCCAGCAGAGAAAGGCCGGCCCACATCCCTCAGAAGAGGGGAGGGGCTCGCAGCCGTTGTTCCGGGTGAAAGAGAGAGAGACGAGAGGGAGGCGGTGGCGGTGGTGGTAGTGGGAGACAAGAGAGACCGTTCCAAAAATTTTTGAGGGTAGACGTCAACGACGTGGTGGGTGGAAGAATGAGAGCCAATGAGCGCGCATCAACGAGAAAGTTGAACATCACGTGAATTATTCGGAGTTTGAATGGACTTGAGGAAACAAAATTTGCTTTCGATGTCTCCTTGATCGCTTCTCATTGATATCGAGTCAAGTACCACCCATCTTAGGGTTAGCGGATAGTTTACTAGGTCGAGTACCTACCTGTGAATGCACTTCTATACAAATTTCGGAAAGTGAGAAAAGGTCTCCAAGCGATAGAAGGTACTAAAAAGATGACGAAAAATGAGATGTAAGCGGTTGTAAAAGCCGTGGAAAAGTGGAAGGGATAAAAATCTCCCAAAAGCAGCTCAAAAAGTGGGTGTTATTTTACTGATGTCTGGGGCGATACTTCACACCATCTGCCCATCCACTAGGCTCGCCTTCAACTATTCTAGGCTCGGCTAGGACAAGTGGCCTGGGATCGGTAGGGTCAAATTCATAGCAGCCTCCTCTCGACCGGGAAACCGCTTTAAGGATGACGGCTAAGGAAACGAGGTTGAGGATAGTCATTGGTATCAAAAAAACGATATTCACGGGCTTCGCGAACCAACCGATTACCTCGATGCTCAATGACCCGTTCACTGTGCGAAGGACTTGAAAGAATCAAGTTAGCCATATGGAAAGTCACCCAATGTTGACACGCGAGGGCGATTTGAACGACAGTTTGATATCATAAACCTTAGCAATTATGACCTAATCATGGAACCTCCATGGATGTATCAGCATCAAGTTTGCTTGGGATTTAATCCAGCAGAGTCTGTGGTAATTGGGACAGCCACTGCACTACCTATTAAAAAGGGTGCCGATACCAAATTAATGGTTCCGTCAAGCAATTGACGTGGGCACAGACGAGCTAGAACAGGCTTGTGAGGAGCTTCGGCAGTATGCCGAGCCCTTGTACAAAAAAATGGAGGAAACGGACCTACCGCCGGTCCGCCATTTCGTGCTATCAATCATACAATTCCATTAATTGATGAAAATTAAAAATATCCATGGCGTCCTTCGCGGTGTCCAGAGCCGTTTCGAACCCAATGGACTGAAAAACGAGACGCTTACTTGAAAACCGGCCATTGGAAAATTACCTCGTCAGGAAACACAACTCCCATGCTCCTGATCCCGAAGCCACGCAAGAAAGATATGCCATTGCTGCTTCGAACAGTCAATGATCTTCGTGAACGCAATGCGAATCCTTACAAACTTACCTCGCCATTACCGGATATGGAAGGGATGTTGCGGCGGGCGGCTCAAAAAAAAATACCGCTCATCTATGGACTTAGCGGATGCCTACGAGCAGATCTGGATTATACCAGAAATGTAGATCGGACATCAACCCCAGTGAAATAGTGCTGGGTTTTTTTGCTAACCCGGGCTGTTTGTAACGTGGTGATGGTTCAGGTGTCCAGGTTATGTTGGTTACTTCGGTTTTAAACGGTTATTTTGCCACGTAATCATGACGTCATGGCCGCGCAGCGCAAATTTTTTTGGGAGGTTAATAACATGTTAATAACATGTTATTAACCTCAAAAAGAGGTATATAACGTGTGATAAACTATGACAGGCCAAGAAAACTCTCAACGCTCCATTCTCCGGGTTTCCCAATAGGTTTGGCTTGCTGGTGTTGCACCCCCTGGGTCAATGAGGCTCCCGGTCCATCTGTGTCGACCTTAGTAATCAACGCTATAAGTTTCGGATCGTCGAATTTGATATATTGGGCAATGTCGAAGGAACTGGAAGACCTGATGATGATGGGCCCAGTGAGAGCTTCGTCGACGCGGTCTGTCTCCTCGAGGTCATAGGGATCCGGGTGATTGAACAGCTGCTGTTCTTGCCCAGCAACGTCGATGTCTGCTGGCTCGATGTTGTCGGTGTTGAGGAGGTCCATCAACGATGGGGCAGAGCGAATGGTTGGGTTTGCAGAAGGTTGGTCAGGTTGAATTACTGGCGTGAGGTGGACACGGGATCTGGGATTGCCGTATTGAGGGCATCAAGGAGGTGGGCGAGGGTTACATCATCGCCGCTGTTGATGAAGCGGTCACAGAGGGCGATTAGACGTTTTCGGGTATCCTTGGAAATCCGAGTCATCTTCGAGACTTCGAATGCCGGCAGCAGTGAGATTCAATGCGAAATTCCCAAAAAAAAATCTCAACATTAGGACACGTGATCTGGGTATTTAACAGTAAATCACAAGGCCTTTGGGACCCCCTTATGTTTTTAACGTTAAATACATGTTAAAAACACGTGATTTACTGGGGTGTTTTTAACATAGTAATACAGTGATTTGCATTGCCGTCTGCACAACGAAATTGCGAAAATCGCATTTGTACATGTTGATTCTGACCTGAATATGTCCCGGCCAGCTGCAAGTTACTCAATTCGTAGCGGATCTGTCAGGATCTGACAGTTCCCTGACAGAATACACAATTGCCAAACACAGTTTTGCCAACCTTGTTGTGCAGACGGCAATGCAAATCACTGTAAAAAACCCAGCCCTACAGTGAAAACCTGCTCTGCACCGCTCCGCTACAATCGCTAGCGACCCTTGTCCAGGAAGCTCAGGGTGTGGGCAATAATCGGTTAGCCACTTCGATCCTTCTCTGCCGAAGTGCCGGATGGATACAGGTACGAAAACTGTCAGGTGGCGCTTTTCAAGAGGTTTCTAAACCTTAAATCTGGAGGAGGGTTGCATTGTGTAGACGTCGGCCAACATCCGCTCCGGTGATAAGAAGTGTTGCAGCCAGGTGGGCGTCAAACTCTTCCTCGATCTCGTACCCCGTAGTCTCCTGCATGAGCAAGAAAGCGGCTATTCTGTGATGGAAGAGCTTCTTATCCGATGACAACCCAATCAGAATTCAAGTTATATAATTATTTGCTTTGAGATCAGGTCCTTGTGGTTTAGGGAAAAGCTAAATATTCGTTGCCAGGTACACTTTTAAACTCCGAAATATGACTTTTGAGACCCTGTCACCAATTTGGAGCTGAAATTTCAAGTTAGCCTTATGGAAAGTCACCCATTACGAACTTAGTTTTTGATCAGAAAAGAGCGAACCGTGGGAGGGCTTAAATACAGCAAGCCTGAATGGGCGTGTACTCTATAGTCTCGTACCAAGATCGTCCACGCGTGGACGGTCTTGCTTGAAAATCCGTCACACGGGGGGGGCAGCGCAACCAGTCATAATCATTAGATGTCAAATTGTAGTCTTTTACAGCTATCGGCAAAACGCTAGGCCACTTCCAATTTTTCGTCTTATCGCTTATATTTGGTACAAACAACCGCTTTCGGTATAGCCTCGCGACGGGAAGTGGAGTCACAGTTGTCGTCGCGCAGAGCCATCGTCTGCTTGTAAGAATACTATCACCACCAACACACTGCTGAGGTGACTCGTCCTGACATGGCTGGAGACTTTCACTACATCCCAAGCCTAAGAGCGAGAAGGGTGGGGCGTTGTCACTTGCGAGGAAATTATGCTCACGCCACTCAAACGCCACTGTGCTTTACCGAAAACGGTTGTTTGTACCAAATATAAGCGACAAGACGAAAATTTCGAAAGTGGCCTAGCGTTTTGTCGATAGCTGTAATTAAGGTACTAGTTACCGGGCCTGACATAGCGTGACAGAAACTAGAATTGGAGCGAACAAGATAAGGAATATGTGCCTGCCAGCATGAGCATCTGAAATGCACACAGAGAGACCACTACGTCGACTAGACAACCTTTCATTCAACTGAACACCACGCACCACATTAGTCCATTCAGTACACCGCGTCATCGAAAAAATACCCCTAATAATCCTTCACCTTCCGGGACCTCAGCCCCTGTGTGATACTAAGGTGCATTTTATCCTTCGCATCGCCAGAGGGAACGTTGGCTATCCAAGCCGTCATGATACGCTCGGGGCCATAGCTAGAATCTGGTTGATACCGAAGAGTTTGATAGCTTCGAAAGTTTCTATGATCTTCTGATCTCGAGGCTTCTAACCAGGAGCCATAGAAGATGGAGCAAGGGGTGTACGATATCGAGGCCCAGAAAATACTATTGGGGCCGATGTGACCCACCTGTGACGTCGGTGATCAAACGATTTTGAGACTACAAAATGAGACGACTTTTTGTATCGCAGCCTGTCAAACCTGGGTGAGGTTATAAATTGCAAAAAAATTATATTTAAGTACTTTCGATCCTATTAAATATAATTTGTCTATGACGTTGGTCTCATAAATCATGTAAAACGATGGTAGAAATTATTTGACCAAAGTTGACACTCCCCTGATGAAATGCGGACCGTGTGATAAGCCCCTCTCACGTTTTGAGAGGAGATTAAATTGAGCCTAGTGCACTCGATTCTATCCCGTTTAAGGTGTCAGCGGTTTATATAAGAACAACCATGCGTTGACGTGTGATACGATAGGGTTGTCCTGGGGTTGTCGCTCACCACCATGAGTTCCTCTCACAAACAATCGTTCCATCTGCTAGGGAAAAAGTTGACGACTCGATTCTCCAGGTGAGTGCAATCAGATTCGAATTGATCCACAAAGAAGTGATCCGGTCTTCAGGCTGTATCTCCCTCTCGTGTTTCTTTCAGCAGTTGGAGTTCTCTGGTTGTTGGTCGCCAATTTCTCGCCATACATTTCCCAAAACCTCAAAGATGTTCCTCCAACGAATACGAGTGAGTATTCTTTTCTTGCGTGACTGGAATCCGCTCAGGACAGTCTTTTAAACTTCGCAGCTGTGGATGTTACTGTCCCACGAAAGCAAATTGTTGTCCGAACGGTGACTACCAACACTGCAGGACTTGGCTCCGTGGTCGCCCAGCTAAGAAGTAGCGCAGCGTTTGCAACCATGTTGGGGGCAACGTTTGCAACGTTCGGCATTATATCGACACACATTTCAATGTATAAAGCGGCTTCATTATTGCACCTCGACCTCCTAGAGACTCCATTGGAGGCAGGGGCAAAAGTCTGCTCTATAGCAACATCACCGAACTATGCCCTCTCGATGGAGCTGCTGACAAGGTGGTGCGACAATGTAGCCGAAGGTGACGCCGAGGTTCTTGCATTGAAGGGATTGTGGGACGACTGCGACCTCATACTGGACGACAGGGACTGGGACGTACACTACGAGATGAGCAAGTGCACATGGAAATGGGTAAAACACGTCCTCACCAAACTCGGTCTCAAAAAACGCACAGGGGGCATTGGGTTACACATACGATGGGGTGACATGTCCCTCCCCCAGAACCAAAATTTGGTAGGCGACCCATTGACACCCGACCGATCCACCCCGGTAGATAAGGCGGCCCACCTGCTCCGCAAGATGCGCGAATGTGGGGTGCAGGACGAGCTCAGCGTGTACATGGAGTGGCACAACGCGACGATGCTCGAGGGGCTCGGTGAGCCGTACCGTCTCGTAGACACCGGAGATTCCCTCGACGATCTTCTTGATCTTGCTGCCAACAGGATCATGATCTTGGATATTAGCAGCTGGACCGTCTTGGCGCACCAAGTCGCAGAGGGGGGGATCACGATCATTCCCGACATTGACCGTTTTGGAATTAGCTGGCATGATAATGGGGTTAATCATGTCATACGATGGCAAGAACTACTGGATATGCCATGCTCTGAACTATCGATTTTAGGCATGTAATCATTCGGGTAGTCAGCGACAAGGTTTCTCTATTTTGGACATTTTGTAGTGTACGTCGTGAACATTTGTGACGGTCAGGTCTTCGGACCAAGGTCTCTCTCAGATAGTCACGGACTCTTTAGCACGTTTACGGACTGTTATCATGTACTCACGGACTTAGTATTTACACGACTTAGCACCGCGGACACAGACTCTTTAGTTACATTTCGGGTTCTGGTCTACGTGTACTGTTGGCGTGTCAGGTCTAAGTTCTGGAACCAAAATGACAGATTTACAACGATTGGGGGTCCTCACCGCCATTCCCTGCGTGACCCGAGCTGATGGTATACTTCTAATGGTGCGACACCAGCTGATTTATAGTTTTCGAGCTAGTAAAAAGAGGATTAAGTATGCGGTACGTAGCTGTCTGTCCGACAAAAAAAAAAGAAAACTTATGTAACAGTGATGTATTAGATAGTTAATAATCTCTACACCCCTCATACGCACGGGTTATCCTCTCGTTCAATAGAATTAGAAACCTAGGTGACTATGCAGCAACTATGCAAGCTCTTGGCGCTTAAAATAATCCCCATCGAGCCTACATCTCCCAAATTCTCCTGGTCCAACTGGTCTCAGGCCAGAAATCAACCATTCACAAGCTGACATACCCTTTCACCCTTTCCCCGACTTATGCACGGGAGGGCGCTAATGATTTCCAGTCGGGTTGCAGTTTCAGGACATGATGGGGGAGAAATTTGAGGTAATATGAATATTCAATAGAGGTGGGTCATGTCTGGTGGCTGGTATCTAGATATGAGAATTTAATTTGTGTTTACCGACTCCCTTCTCGACTCCTATTTCCTTGTTTTCGTATGAAACGCGCATCATTTTCTGTTATTTTTTAAAATTTGATTTCAATGAGATACGGGGGTCTGGATTTGCTGTGGAAATTACAAAGAATGGGAGGCGCCCAGATGTCAAAAGAGAGCATTTGCCTTGGTACTGGGCAGCCGATATGAATTGGGAGCCGTGATCATGAAACTCCACGCCAATACAGCCATATAGCGATACCTTTTAGAGGGCCAAAGGGTCCTCAATGCTCATCTCACTCCTTGTTCGTTACATACTTCAAGAAATACAACACGTAGACATCTGGGATCCAATTTCCAAACTTGGTGGACGCGAGAGGATGTCGGCTCATCACCAGGAGGGTGGCGATGATACGCAGCTCAGAGCATCCTCTGTAAACCCGCCGAGGTCGTCCGCGCGAATACTCTGCAAAAGGTTGTTATTCATTTCATATTCGCTTTTTATAAATGTAAAGCATTCACATTACGTCTATGCATAGAGTCCCCCCCAGCTTCTGCGTCCCTCCGCAGCCATGTGTACCACCACTATGCGCGAACCACCTCTCGTGGCCTGCCCAAAGGCTACAAGCAGCGCCCGTAGGAGAGGATGCATGAAGAGCAACTATATATCAGCAAGCCCATTAATGAAATTCAACCACAAGTCGAAATCAGTCCTCGAAGCTCGACTTACTCTCATCGTTCATTTGTAAAACCAGTTCGACTCATCAAACATCCCGAACTTGCACACAAATTCCCACTACTACCGCCCCTATCGGTAGCCCTTTAACACAAAACGACTGGAACAGGGGCCTCCGACATTTCCTCCGCCGATGACGCTGGTGTCGCTATCCATGTCCCGTCCAGACGATACGGTGGCCGATACTCGCCACTTCCCCTGTTTTTCCAACGTTTCAGCTTTTCTGATGATTCAGCCTTGAACACTCGCCATCTCGCGTTTTCATGGCCTTTTAAACCGACCCCCCAGAGTGCACCGCCCCCATGGAATATGAGAGGAGGGCCACGTGTTGTATTTGGCGCTGTATGGCTTGGGGAGAGTTCGAGGAGTTTTGTCGGTGTCGTTGGTAAGAGTAGGCGGGATGAGGAAGAGGCGAAGGGAAAGGAGACCTGAAGAGCATGAGTGAGGCATCGCGTGTTTCGATGATTAACGCGCTGCTTTGAACGCTGCATCTGCAGCTGCCTCGAATTCTACCAACCCATTCCTGGGAAATGAAGAAGAGGCAGAGGAACCTCGCATATCCGAAATGTCTTCCTCATCCCCATCCGACATACACCTCTCGGCGCGTCGGCATCGACATGTTCCTCTTCCTCTCCAAGTTGTCGTCCTTGCACCTATTTAGGTAGCGGGGAAGCTACGCTCAGCTCCGGGTTTGCCGCCATCTCCTTGTATCCATCATACGCCACTTTGCACCAGCGTTTGGAGTTCTCCAGAGACATAATATCTGTGTGGCGGCCGCAAACCGCAGGTGGCCACTCTCAGAGAGCACCAGCAATCTGGGATGTGATCCGGTTATCTGGGTTCGCGTAGCGCTCTGCGATGACGGTGGAAAAAAAATTAAGGATGAATCGATGACCTGGCAAGGTATGTTCATAGCTCATCATTCTCGTTTGGACTCGGAGTCTGACTGAAAGGGACGAACTGAAAAGACCCGATAGGTTAAGCTCCATGGAAGGGGGTGAGCAAATAAGGTCAACGCATTTCGACAGTGAGATTTGTCGTATGGTGAATGGGAAATTTGGAAACAGCAATACTGTGGGAGCTCGCGTTCTGAACAAGTTGACCGGTGTAATTGAATTTTCGAACGGGATTTCGGGTAAGCAGGGATTTCAGATCCAGACAATGGAAGCACTACGTAAAGAACCAGCATGACTGATTTTGGGAAACAAAGTTGTAACAAAGAATGACGTAGCCTTCGGCCTCCGGGTATCGGCAGTGATGGCTTCCCTGTCAGCGGAAATGAAACTTCCTTCAGATTCAATCTCCGACATTGATTCTCCTTGGCTCT
>Ga0307517_10011173_pt1 | contig 12464 bp, 17 predicted proteins | sample 23_EM_MG_FD_194515 | JGI IMG/M metagenome (GOLD analysis project Ga0307517, IMG submission 194515) | Populus trichocarpa ectomycorrhiza microbial communities from riparian zone in the Pacific Northwest, United States - 23_EM | ecosystem: Host-associated > Plants > Roots > Unclassified | place...
GGGAAAGGTGGTCCACTTCTTTCCATCTATTCGCTGCGCTGTAATCTCCTTGAGAGTTACTTTTTATTTTATTTTTTCGATTCCGTCTTTGCCTGGAGAATGCTCCCTCCCGCGTAATGTCCGCAGGTTAGGCTTTCGGGCACCTGGTATGAACTTATAGCTTTCAAAAATATCGTTATTTCTCTGCTTATTGTCCTTTCCACCTTTCGAGCCTCAAGTGCCAAGGAGACGATACCCGGATCATTTCGCCACAGGGACGCGGGTCGCTTTCGCTTTCGGAAATCTAGAGCATGTCTTATGCCGATTGGCCCCTCATTCTCGGGAAATGGACCGATAGTGGTTACAAACGTTCTTTGCTCAGCACGTTGGATCACGGGACTTCGATTCTGAATCTTGCCTCTGATTCTAATTTCTGAAGAAAGCGACAGAACCATGACAAAAGGTAAGTGATGGTTTATGTTTAGTATATTGTAATGGAATGAATAATAATAATAAGCGAACTCGATAAGATTGTATTGCGTTTGCCAAATTTGTCTGTTCCGCTGAGGTAAGCACTGCATCATAACCCGTGCGAGCTCTGTAATCTATGCTGGGTAAATCTTGATCCTTGACCTCATTCACCACGAAAGCCTCACCATAAAAGTCAACATTTTTTGTTTCCAAACCACCACCATCGACACCATGTCTAATTCTCTTGACCAACTAAAAGCCACTGGGACCGTCGTTGTCTCCGATTCTGGTGATTTCGAATGTAAGTAGGCTGAACTCGCTCAATTTTCGGCCGAACTCACCTCATCGATGCAGCTATCGATGTTTACAAGCCCGAGGTAACGTTTTCCACCACCCCCGCCCAAGGCGTGAAATAACAGCGAGATTGCACTTGTAGGATGCTACCACGAACCCTTCATTGATATTGGCTGCGGTCGGAAAGCCTGGATACAGTCGCCTCGTTGATGCCGCCGTTAAGTTTGCAAAGTCAAAAGGCGGTAGCGTCCAGGATCAGACCGACGCCGCCTCGGATCGTTTGGTGAGTGGAATTTTCTCCCGTGAGGGGCTTCTTCCCTTATAACGTTTTTAGCTGGTGGAATTTGGCAAAGAGATCCTCTCTATCATTCCGGGTCGCGTCTCGACAGAAGTGGATGCCCGCCTTTCTTTCGACAAAGCGGCCACCAAGGCCAAGGTTTGTCCCGGAGGTACACATCAGTAATACAATTGAATCTAATCATTGTCCTTAGGCCAAAGAACTCATTGCTCTTTACGAGTCTGTTGGCATCAAGAAGGACCGAATCCTGATTAAGATTGCATCCACATGGGAGGGTATCCAGGCTGCCCGCGAGCTTGAGCGTGACGACGGTATCCACTGCAATCTCACTCTCCTCTTCGGCTTTGGACAAGCTGTCGCTTGCGCTGAGGCTGGTGTCACTTTGATTTCACCGTTTGTCGGCCGCGTAAGTCAACCATGATGCTCCTGTTTCCTTTTCATTCATACTCGACTGCAGATTCTCGATTGGTATAAGAAAAACACTGGAAAGACCTACGAGGGCGATGATGATCCCGGTGTCCAATCCGTGAAGAAGATCTACAATTACTACAAGCAGCACAACTACAAGACCATCGTCATGGGTGCTTCTTTCCGAAATGTAAGCCAAGTTTAATATTTTTGAATGTCCTTGACTGATTATTCCATAGGTTGGCGAGATAAAATCACTTGCCGGTATCGACTTCCTCACCATTTCCCCCGCTCTTCTCGAGGAGCTGAAGAAATCTACGGATGCCGTCCCCAGGAGACTCGAAGTTGGCCTTGGTGCGTATCTATCCGCTCCGGCCCGGCCCGATGATGATATTGATCTATTTACAGCCGCCCAAGCCGATCCCATCCCCAAGGTTTCCTTCATTGACAACGAGCCAGAGTTCCGCTGGGCACTTCTTCAGGAACAGATGGCCTTCGATAAGCTCCATGAGGGTATCAAGAAGTTCGCTGAGGACGGCGAGACTCTCAAGTCCCTCCTCAAGGCTAAAATCACTGCTTAAAGCTCGATAATTTTCTCGGCTCGCGACACCAATTGCCGAATTTTTCTTTCATCCTTGTCCTTGTTCCTTTCCTTCCTTCACTCCTCCTTTGGTTGAAATGATAAAGCGTAAAGAGAAAACTAGATCCAGCTTTCTTTGTATTACTATGTAACCAATTGTCAACTTATGTTCATCAAATAGAAGGAACGATCGCGATTATGGACCTCCGTCGTCGATCGCATTCAACTCGATCATGTTTCATCCCAGACGGACATAATTATAAAAATCCCCTGCATTCGATAAATTATTCTTTTAAGTCTATACCAGTCGAAATCCCTCAGCTTTCATTCAGGCTTCTAAAAATATTCAGATCGCGGGAAACAATTTCTTCGCCCGAGTCAACCCCCAAAAGGCATGCAGCTCTTTGCGCAGTGGTAGGGGCATCACATGTCCCACCAGGGAGGTCGGTATAAATACTCTTCAAAGCTCCGCACGGCAAATACTTTGTACAAGAGGATAACAATAAGGATGGTTACTTCTGGAGACGCGACCAATTCATATAATTGAATGGACTGTCAGATGACAATTGGATTCATCGAAGTAGCGAACCTAAGGGCGGGAGAAATCAGCCAGATCATCAATACCAGCCGTACGATGAATTATCGGACTGGGCTATGATATACGGCACTGCCGGAAAGGTGAGCGACGAAAATAGCCAAACCAAGAACCTGTCGATCTGGCCGACAATTTAGCTTAATAGTCTTCATCATCTCAACTCTCTGACCCTGCTTATTGGGCACTGCGTACATGCCATCAGGACTGGAATGAAGGCTTGTTGCCATTCCACGACTCGCATCCCCATATCCTTGATCTGATCTGGGCAAAAGGTTTTCAGCGCACGGTAAATTGAAATCAAAAGAATCATAATGTAGGTGCAAGTCAAGAGGTAACCATCCAAGTCAACGTTAAGGGCGTATAAACGTACAGCTGCGTTGATAGAGATCCCGATACACGCAGGGGGGGAATTTGACTGTGGGCTGTAGTACACCAAACTTAGAGGACCATGTTTCTGTTTAGAGCTAGTAGCGCCCGTCAGGTATCTGCGGCTGCGAGCCATTCATGAAACCTAGAGGCCAATGATGATCTGTCAACATAAAAACGGACAATTGACTTGATAAAGTGATGCGCTTACTGTTCGTCGTGCTCGGAGCTTCGTGGAGCTGCGCCCATCCCTCTATCAAAAAAGATTCGTGGCCGTATTTCTGAAGGAACGCGTTTCCTCAAAGGCGGATCCACAGATCTGACATTTTTATCTCATCTTCGATGATTGGAAAGATACTTAGCCACCTTGAGTTTGTCCTGGAGAGCGGGCCCACGTTTATGTTGGCGAGTCGGTTCGCCAAAGCCTCTTTTTACAGGGTCGTTTGTGTCGAGACACCATGCGAAACATAAGCTTAGTTGACACGGTGAATGCAGGTTTCCGTCAAAACGTGACATGGCATATATTATCAGTATGTCGAGTAGGAGATCTCTTGAGAAGCATATCAGGATCGGCACGCCTATTGGGTCCATGGGGCAACGTCATTTGCAAAAGTTTTTTTTCTTTCCTTTGTATTACTCGTTGATTAGGATGGTGCTACCATATGATATTATTTAGTTTTAATCAAGCTCACCTCGAAAAGTTCAGGGAATCCGGGTACAGATACCCAATTGGGTAGAAAAGTCGAATCATATCTCCCTCCGACCTCGATAGTCCGACAGGATCAGGACCTATTCTATACTCGTATTTGGCCCTTGTCCTCGAATGAGTTGAATTCGTCGGTGTTTCATGTCGTTGTCAGCCCGCCTAAAGTTCGCTTAGACAATAGAGAGAAAAATGCCAGCAAGGTACAGATCTGGCGAACTTGGAGGTGGGGGGAATGTACATTTGGGCGCTCAGATACCGTGACGGCAAGTCCAGGCTGTGTCGCCTCTCAAAAACGTGGCAGGTTCGTTTGAGTCAGATGTCTTTAATAAAGAACTGCTGTGTCCGTAGAGTATTCATATGACTTGGTTGTATCGATTGGGTACTTTTATCGTTGCCAGATAACATTTGGGAGACGGAACAAGAGTCGGAAGGCAAATTGCCCTCATAATCGTGAGAAGAACTGTATGTAATGCCAAAAAGGAATTTCGGTATTCCTTCTCTTTCCACCACGCTGCGCACCGCCTCGTCGTTCAAACGTTCACTACCCATGATGTATCTGCAGAGCCTTGGGGAGCCATTCTGGCAGAAATATCCAACTCGATATGCAACGACATTGTTAATTAACAGACTGAGATAACTATGTGCGCCTTTGCCTGATGTGGAGCCGCGCCCCGAGCTGCAAACGCCGTTAGGCTTATTGATTGATATCTCGTTTTGGGTTATAGGTAAAGGGTCCCACCCTACCAGTATATCGGTGAAAGATCTGGCCGCGCCTTCCGTCTGCTAAATCCAGAGATCTCTCCTGTTTCTGGCCAACGCTCATGATCATTGCAGAAACACAAAGTATAGGTTTCGCAGCTCTTTGCCTGGCTCGTTTCTATGACTGAACGTGACTCTAGAAACGAATCATGATCGGTTTTCCGAGGACGTGTGACGCTATCTTGGGTTTCTCAGGTATAGGGCTTTATGGTTTTAAACTCGACTCGAGCAGAGCCGAGATGTTTATTAATTGACTTTGGGTTCCCCCTTCTCATTAACCTCTCCAACTACAATGTCACGGCACGGGAGTTCACGTCATCCGCACACGATAACTCTTTATGACGTCCCCGGACGTTCATCTCCACAAGCGTGGATACCCAACATTTGGAGAGTTAGGTATATCGTTTTCATCGACGAGAAAGCTTAGGGTTGCTGACCGAGTCATTTTTTTATAGATTCATCCTCAACTACAAACGACTACGATACCAGACTGTTTGGCTAGAATTTCAAGATGTCGAACGCGAGCTTCGAAAGATTGGAGCTCCTCATTCCGCCATGCGTGACGGGCGGCCAGTCTATACCCTCCCTGTTATTCTCGATCCTTCACGACACCCCCAACACCCACCACAAATTCTCTCAAATACCAACACCATCGCGGAGTATTTGGAATCAGCATACCCAGCGCGTCCAGTATTTCCAGAAGGGTCGAGGGCGATGCAAACATTATTCGTCCACTTCATCCAAGAGGTCTTCTCGAAGCCTCTTCTTCCCATTATGGTTCCAGTCAGCCACATGCAACTACCAGACCGCTCGCAGGCACATCTTCGTGGACCTTATGGGCCTGTACAGACTCTTGCGGGGCCACAGCGCGAACAAGCGTGGATGGCGGTCAAAGAGCAGTTCGACTTTCTTGCGATGATCATGGACAAGAACTCCGGTGACGGAGATGGGGTCGTGTCCATGGGGCATGATGTCACTTATGCGGACTTTGCACTGTGTGCGGTTCTAATTTGGATCGAGCGCATGTCGGCCCATGATGTCTGGGCGAGAGTCCGCACGTGGAACGGCGGACGGTGGAATCGTCTCTGGGAAAGATGCAGAGAGTATATGGATGAGTATTAGCCTCGTTCTATTTTTTCAGTCATATGGACAGTCTGGTTTGTAGCAAGTATTTTTTGTCTTTCTCTCCGTTTTCGTTCTTCTTCTGGATATACTACTAAAAGTTATTTTGCATAATATCCTAATAGTCGCAGACAATTATGTTTATTGTTAGACTATTTTTGGATTTTTCGTAGCACATTGATTCCAGCGTAGCACATTGATCCCAGCGTAGCACATTGATCCCAGCTCCGACCCACTACTGTATTTTTAGAAGCTTCCTTTGGACTTCTGGCTTGACCACCGAGCGGTGTTTTTTTATGTAACTGGATCCAGACATGGCATCCGACTACATGTTAGCGTACAATAGACTGTATGCAGAATCAAAACTTAATATATTTAAAATGGAAAGCTCTCTTGTAGAGCTTGGGTGTATGGAGATACATACGCTCGCAAAATACGATGAAGATGACTCCTCGAAGGCAGTGGAGGGAGGACTCGAGTCATTGTGAATCATTCCGGTACCGTTAGATCCAACAGCTTCGCCAGGTCTCCACAGACTGCATAGGTTTCGATGAACATGGGTTAGTTAAAACAGATGTCATCCCTCCGAGTCGTGTTTTTTTTTTGGGAATCGGGTTCGCTGTTCCGAAGGTTAGAAATAAACCGAGTCCAGAGAATACGTGGCACAACGAATGGAAGACCAGGAAGTCGCGTCTCCCGCCATGACAGGATCTGTCCAGTTCCCGGGGGTCGAGAGGCACTGCCATCTCCCAGTAGAATCCGGGGATGAAAAGGCCGGTTCTGATCATCACGTTCCAGTGTTCACATAAGTAGACTGTAGTTGGGAAAACGGAAGGTCAGCATAGCCTAGTGTTGTCTGATTCTTGATCTTGGTGCTCAGCGGCAAGGCGACTCGGAGTGAAGTGTAGAGTAGTGATCTCGGAACGCAAGATGTTCTGAAACGATAGCACGAGTGAGTTTTGAAGATGGGTGTATGTGGGAGAGACAGTAATCACCTGTTTCGCGGTGATGCGGGAACGGTCGGACGCACTGGAATAAGCAACTGCCATCCATCATGCACCATGGATATATCTTCGATTTGCAATTTTGCCATTTGATGGAATACATTCAAACATTGATGGACTGGAGGCAAGACCGAGCACTTGGATTTTCATTTGGCAGTCATATATTTTTTGTTGGTCCATCAATGAGAAGAAATATGGAAAGGAGCCGCGTGGTTGAAAGCAAGAGCGAGTGCGTGACCAAATGATCGCATTCCCTTGGTGGGCCCTGACACTTATCCCCGACCCAGATGACTCTCTAAATCATTCCCCGACATCGCCAATGACTTCCTCCTCGTCGTTGGGCACGTCCTGCCCACCTTCTTCATCGGCCGTCACCATACAAGTGCCCGGAAAGTCCATTCTCAAGCGGCCACCTCCAGCGCAGCAATCTCTCTTCTCGCGCATCACTAGATTCCTACCGACACAGACCCAAACCGTGCCTGCCAGCGTCGATGAGACGAAACCGTTGAAAAGGGCACATTTCATCCTACCTCAGATTGCTACTGTATATCCAATATCATCAGTTAACCCGCCATCAACACCGACGTTGAAGGAGGAGAAGCGGGCGATTGAAGACAGGGAAGCAGAGAGGAGGAAAAAGGTCGTTCGCGGGAATTCGAGTAGCCCCGGAGGACAAGATGTAGATGAATGGTGGTCAATGGACAAGGTTGAGTCTTTCTACCGCGAGTGTTGCGCGGGTTGTGAAGAGGAACCGGACCCAGCAATAACCGTTGCGCTTAAGGTGTGTATCTAGGTTGCATTCCATGCCTCCTCTTATCTGTTGTTGCCATAGCATGCCTCTCCGACGAGTCCAAGGACGGTCGATCTATCAGGTGTACAGCTTACCTTCACATCTGCCTCCGTTCTATCCGACGTCTTCTCAATCGAATGGGGACTGCGGAAGTTGGTTTTTCGAGAATGCAACCTGGACGACCATGTAAGTTTTCTCCAAACATTCATTTGAACCCATCTCATGCTGTCTATAGATATTGAAGCCCATGCTCCACGCCCTCCTGATACCAGGCACCCTCTCATTTCTGTCTGTCGCGTCAAATAGACGACTGAAGAGTGCCGCTTTCCGCCTCATCGGTGCCTACGTCAAGAAGGTAAATTTGTCCTTTTAAAAGCACCGTTGGCTGCTTAACACGATCTCTGTACAGGCCAAGAGTCTGCAGTTTCTGGACCTATCGCAAAATATGCTCGATAAGAAGGCGATAGAGTACATTGTGGCTGCCTTGGAAACAGCTCCTGAGCCAGGACTGGTATCGTTGCGGCTTGATGATTGCTCGCTACGGCCTGCTGCTCTTGAAACTTTATGTATGTGTTAACCAATGGTGGTCTTGTCTTGACGCTGAACGTCTCTAACAGGCCGTGCCGTGCGAACATCGTCCCTCCGAAATATTTCCTTACGACACAACCGTATAGCTGCAAGCGGCGGTGTTGCGCTTGCCCTCATGATTCGAGATTATCCCGATGTCGTCCCTACCCCAATGTCTCCTGTTCCCTCCAACCTACTGGACACCCCAACTTCATCTGCAGCATCTTCTCCAACAAGTTCCGTAATGAGCCTTTCCATGACCCCTCCGCCTGGTACACCAACTATTGCCCCTCCTCCACTCACTGGACCTATCCTCCCTCCGCCTCGCCATCCGACTATGGGAATGCAAACAACCTACACACCCTATGTTCCTAAATCACGTCGTGGTAGAGGCCCTCCCGCTCCAGCCATGAACCCTCTCTCGCCAACTGGTCAACACATCCCTATCATCACGTCTTCCTCACAAGGGGGTGTTACGACGCGCCATCCAACGCCAAATGGACCGCATGCTCCTAATGGAACCAGCCTGCATCATGATACTGGACCTAGCGCTGCCCTTATGGATAAAGTACGGGCTTTGGATTCACTGCCGAGATTAGGAGCTTTAAGGACTTTGGATTTGAAAGGCAATGATCTACGGGTTCGTGCGGTGTTTGTGAAATTCTGTGCTTTTTGTGTCTAATTATTTGCTTTTATTCAGAACGGTATCACCTACATCGCGCAAGTATTGAAACGGAATCGCACTCTAAAGGTCTTGAACCTGAGCGAAAATAAACTCGACGTTCCGTGCCTCGTCATCATCGCAGAAGCATTGGTCGGTTTTTTCCCGGTCTTATGCAATAACGTCATCTCATCTTGATTCTAGAAATACAACTCAAGCCTAGAAACACTCGACCTGAACAAAAATCCATGTTCCGGGCCCGGATTGGAAGGGGTGCGTACATCGTTCCCAAATTGATCTTCCCCAACATCCAAACCCTGATAACACTTTATTTTATTCAGATTCAATCACTTCGAACGGCATTCACCCTGAACACAGCGCTGAAGCGGTTATTTTTGTCATCGACTTCTATGACCTCCGCAGGGGCCATCGCACTCGCCGAATTCCTTCCCGAGTCAACGTCGCTGCTCCATCTGGATCTGACCATGAACGAGCTGGATATCGCAGGCGTCATGGCGCTCAGTTCCGGCCTCAAGGCCAACCACGTCATGCGCTGCCTGGATCTGAATATCCCTCCTGGGGACGAGGAGTTTGCAAGGTCAGTTTCGTTCTGTGTCTTGGTATACCCATTGAAAGGCTTTTTGGAATGTCATTTATTTATGCAACTAGAATGTGTAGGGAGATTTTGAATTCGTGCGTCAGGAACACCGAGGAGGCGGAGCGAGCATCGAAGGCGCAGGCAGGGGGGGTTGCTGGAGCCACTTCGAGTGGGAGGGGGCTGCGCAAGGGAATTTGGGGTATGATCGAAGAAAGTGAGCTCGCGAAATCGATTAGGTCGAAAGAGGATAAAAGGGTACGCTTGTTCGCCTTTTGGCGATTTGTTTTTGTGCGCTGACTCGTTCTGGAACAGAATGAATCCGACATTGTGGTTCGCGCTTGGACATGCTTGACGGAGCTGAACAGCAGCCTCGGTGATGTAAAGGGTTCTCCTCAAACACCAAAACCCATTGCCAACCCAGCGGCTTTTAATGAATTGGTCTCCAAGTCGAAAGCGGTCGCGTCGGAACTGGCCATCGTCATCCAGGAAACGGAGGATCCCACTCGACTCGAGGAACTGCTCGGCATCAACGACCAACTCCTCTCTTTGCTCAAGAACGTACCAGGAGGGGCCAGGCCACAGCTCACGCTGAAAGGCCTAGGGCTGACATTGGACGACTCGCAAAATTCGTCGGCAGATGGCGATGGGATGCTAGACGGCTTGCCTCATATCAACGGGCGCGCTGCGGCTGCCATGAACGGTCATGGTGGAGGAGATTCTTCGGCGTCGAGTAGCGCGGACGGTTTCGAGGAAGGCCGAGCCTCGACGCCTACGACGCCGAGGATTGATAAAGGAAAGCAGAGGGCGGAGCCAGAACCGGAACAGGAGGAGATGGTCCTCAGTCCGAAGACGTTCCAAATTAATGAGTCTGAGTCTGAGGATGAGGATGGGGTGCGTTATCATGAAGGAGTTGCATCACCGACCGACAGGTAGGCTGAATTTTGGCGTTGTTATTGGATGCACCTTAATTGATTTGATTTAACAGATCTCGCATCTGGGTGGAGGAAGAGGGAGAAGTGTTCAGAAAGGGCACTGTTCTCTTGGGTCCTGCTGAAATGGAAGGAGAATACGCTGGCGAGGAGTTGCGTAAAGAGGTACGAGACTTTCAAGTTCATTGTATCTGAAAGCTTGGTTTTGATTATATCCCTTCTCTTCAGCTTCTGGAAGCCATGGTTGAGCGACCGCCGCCACGTCCACTGACCGACGAATATGGGTTAGAAATCTCTGGCCTCCCAGATGTCTCTTCTCCATTGGACAGATCACCGAACCGGTCTCCCAGCATACCCCCAACGTCGCCTATCCAAGACGAGGGCCCCAAATCTTCCCCCAGGCCATACATCTCCCGCACGAGATCATCTTCTAATTCCATCCTTAACATGATTTCACCAACCATCCCCCCCGCATCCCCAGATTTCTTTGATAATCAATCGTCTGCGGCTTCTCAGAGAGGGCATCTCAGTCCTGTGTCGCCGACTTTGAAGACGACCTCTTCTTAAAAGATCTCGACACCATGACCCATTCGATCATTGGCCAACACCTCTTTTTTTTGCAGTCGACGCCTTCGCCCTTGGGCCTATTTTCTCCGGTCTTTCCAGCGACTCCGGGACCTAATTCCTCGCTGGTAACCACACTCTCACTCTACCTACACCAGGTCATCAACGGAAATTTTGTTGACTGACGAGGAACGCATGTCATCTACTGGACCATTTATGGAGGACTAATCCCTTCAATTCATTCCTTCCTATCTCTCTCTCTTTTCTTTTTTCGTCCATGGATCCCCCTCCTCTCGTCATCAGAGTAAGTACAGTAAATACCTTTTTTTTTTTTTTGTTGTTCGCACAATAGCTACGCATTTGCACAAGGTTGGTAATTTCAGTTCAGCCTTTCATTTTTTTCTTCTTTGGTTATAGTACTATAACAAGACAATAACACAAGCATCTAATATTTCTGGATGCCCTTGGTCTTCAAAGTTCAAAGTTCGATGACTGGAAACAAGAGAGGGTTGCGACGGAGCCCGCCAAGCGTTGATAACGCGATTATAAATATTAAAATAAGAATTGTGCCTGACCGTGACCAGATCCTCTTGACCAATGACATTGACCGAAGCAGCGGGCAGCCCGCTGCAGGCCGTGAGATAGAGAACCGAGCAACGAAACCCTGTCTGTGCTTTTTTTCAACCAACATCCATGGCTCCTCGAAAGGTTTCCGACACTGAACCACGTCGCTCGGGGCGAATTGCAGCTTTGCCTGCCGCTCCTGCGCCAGCTGAAGCCCCAAAACCCAAGGCAGCAAAAGCGAAGGCGACGAAGAAGAGGTCTGCTGAAGATGTAGATGATGCGAAGGAAGGTGAGACTTCTGCTGCGAAGAAGGTTCGTACTGCTTTTTTTTTTTTCTTTCTTGTACCCAAATCGATCTGCTAATTGAATCTTTTTTTTCAACAAGGCAAAAGCTGAGGAAGAAGAGGAGGAGGAAGAGGCCGATGCTGCTGCCCTGCCTAAAATCGAACTTGGTGGCAGTTTACCCAGCGTCACTCTCAAGAACGAGAAGGGCGAAGACATCCAGGTGGCAGATTTGGCCGCTGAGAAAGGAGTTATCTTGTTCCTCGTTCCCAAAGCTGATACGCGTACGCCGTTCTTCGCTCTGGTGTACCGATGTTCTAACGTTCCTTCTTTTTTTTTCCAGCTGGCTGCACAAACCAAGCCTGTGGTTTCCGGGACATCTATCCTGATTTCACTTCGATAAACTTTGATGTATACTGCTTGAGTGCGGATAGTCCTACAGCTCAGACCAAATGGCAAACAAAAGTAGATTCGAGTCACTTCGTGCAGGTCCCCACATACTAATCGTCTGGATGTTTCTCGCTTATAGAAGGAACTTCCTTACCCTCTCATCTCTGACCCCAAGAGGATTCTGATCACCGCGCTTGGCGCAGGCGAAGGTGGCAAAACCAAGAGGAGTCACTTCATTTTCGAGAAGGGAGGCAAGCTCGTCGACAAGAAGCTTCCCGTCACTCCTGCAGATAGGTGCGCTCTCTTGAGTTCTTGAGAAATCAGTGCTGATGGGGATGTTTAGTCCAAAGCTCGCATTGGCATTTGTCAAGAGCCATAACTAATCATGAGCTTTTATTGCGTTCCAAATTTCTAAATGTAATACTTCGATATTGGTATTGTGCTGTCTTCATCTCGAACCCATGATAATGTGATACATATATTATACATCTGCAACTCTCTCACAGCCGAAAACCCACCAGTTGCTTTGCTGGCGAA
>Ga0307517_10011174_pt1 | contig 12463 bp, 16 predicted proteins | sample 23_EM_MG_FD_194515 | JGI IMG/M metagenome (GOLD analysis project Ga0307517, IMG submission 194515) | Populus trichocarpa ectomycorrhiza microbial communities from riparian zone in the Pacific Northwest, United States - 23_EM | ecosystem: Host-associated > Plants > Roots > Unclassified | place...
CGACCATGGTCCCGACTGTGCTCTCATGTTGAGAGATGGTCGTCCTCGCGAACTTGTCGAAATCGAGATATTCGCCCCCATATTTGTTGACGGCCAATGTGACATCTCTTGTCACCGGGGGGCGATATTCGTGCTTTATTTAAAATCCTTGGGCTCAACTCCATAGACCAAATTGTCATTCCGATGCCACGATGTCTGACTCTGACCCCTGGGGATCGGCGGGCGGAGGTGGGCGTGATTGAGTGGTCGGGAGACGGTCTTTGTCCCTTGGAACGGTTTGCCAAAGGCCATTGCGGGCCAGGCTGACGACGTTGACGGACGGTGCTACTACGCACTTGAAACCCTTTCACCGCATTTCTTCGTTGGAGACGCAGCGAATCCGGCTGGTGCCATTCAAGCTGGTCATACAGCTTGGTCCTAGGTACAGCTCCTTCTCTACCTCTTTTCTCTCCTGGATCGACAGAAACCTTGTCCCGCGTCGCGGAAGGGTGAAGTCGCTGCCGAAAACTCTTCAAGCTCGATCAACGGTCAAAGTCCAGTCCGCGGAAGAGGGTCAGGACAAGTGTGGGGGATCGTCTTTGCCTAATAAGTACTCTCTGTATCCCATGGGAGGAGTATACCAAAGCCAAGGCGCGACCGGGTGGTTGGAGAAAAGCTGCGCTTACCCTTTGACCTTGTCTCCTTTGGCTTCTCTGGTGCATATTCACCGTGGTCTGATCTACCCATAATCTCACGGCGGTTTCGGGACAAATTTGCATAGTTACATCAACTAAATTTACAGATCATTCGTGTGCACAGCACGGCTTGCCGACCCCATCGAGAGATGCCTGAGCAAGAGGCTGATTAGAAACAGGGCTACAGAGGAGAATGTCAAAACTACCTCGCCACGTTCATGCATTCGGGTTTCTAAAACCCATCATGACGAGGAGCTCCATCGTATTGATGGTGGCCGAGAAGTTCTTAGAGGTACTGCCCGTCAGATCCCACCACCCACTCTTTTCGACAATATCAGCCTCCAACTTGATGGTAGTCACCAAGCTGTAGAAGTATTCGGGAAGGTCTGGGCTGGAAAATGCAAGCTGGATACGGTATTCCCAGGACGAGGTGTGCCCGTCACTCGACTCGGTAAAGTCAAGGAAGTCTTTGGAAGACTTCTCCTCCAAGTTGGTGAACGTGGCTTCGATGGCCGATGTGAGGGACTCGATCGAAGCTGGATCTACGATAACACTGAGGGTCTCAACGAGGAACTTCACAATCTTGTCGACCATGGTCTCGACCGTGCTCTTGCCTACAGTAATGGTGGTATTCTTGAACTTGTTAAGGATTAGATAGTGGCCGTTATAGTTGTCAATGGCCGACTTGAACGAGGCCCAGTCGAACCATCTCGTGTCATCGTCAAGCTTGACGCATGTTCCGGCGAACTTTGTAACTTGGAAACTGGTTGGAAGAAGATTTCCAGGAATCTTGAAGAAGACGTCGAATTTAGTGGCTAAAACGAGGGGGTGAGTAGAGTTCGACACAGAGTCTAGACGTCAGACGGACGAACCTGGGTCGGACATGGTAGCGAAGGATGGTGGTCAATTAGAGAGTAGGGTTGCTCGGGGGGCAGGGGGTCGGTTGGTTTGGACTGGGCAGGCCTTCGTGGTCTTTTATGGATTAGAATGCGCCTGGTCCCTGAATATCAAACCCATATATGTCAGGACCCCGACCGTTGCGTCGGGAGGTTAATATTTGCCATTGGCACCCCGTTGGCAATAAACATTGCTTCCGCGAGTCAGCTCGCGCGCGTTGGCAAGAGATCTGGCCACCAAATGTTCGCCATGCCCTCACACAACCCATTTTATGAATTGTGAGGTGCAGACGGATCAACCCACGGGAAGCACCGATCACGATCAGATCACCAGGTCCCTTCTGAGTCCGAACAGTCGGAGGAAGTTGGGAATGAAGGACGGCCAAGGTTGCGCACCCTGTGGCATCAAGTTAAGTCAGTAAATGCGATGTTCCGAGTGCCCATTTCTTTCCCAGATAATAAGCAATATATTTTTGGTACCCTGTTTCTGAGAGCGACGTCCCAATACCGTCTCGGGAGCAGTCCTCTATTTACGATCAGATGCGCGCAGGTTGAACGTCGGACATTCATGCTTGCGAGGTAGGATGGTGTACGTTTCGTTCCAAGTCGGGCGATTCCAAGCTCTTCTTCGGATCCCCCCCACATGCACGCAGGAAGACGATAAACTACAGGAGCTGACTCTGTAGAATAGTTTCATCGGGGTGATTACAGCATAGGGAGGCTGCAATGTCATGATCGCAACAAAACCTGTTCAAGATTCAAATTCAAGAGTAAGCACACAGTCGAGAAGTCATGTCGAGGTGAACTGCGTTGCTGGATGAACACGGCAAATGGACCACTCAAGGACATTGAAACTTTGTTGAAGCCACGGTGGCGGGCAACGAACGAATCTGAGTGATGTGGTGGGACAAGTTTCCCTCTGCGCAGCCACTGAGTACTGAGTACCGAGTACTGAGGCCCGACAGTACGCGAGGTTCATTCTCCCAGCTAAATCCAGTACTGAGTCTGGGTGGAATCGCGATGTTAAATAAGGCCGCGCAAAAAAGCAGACACCACCAGAGGACTCCGTTGACGGCCGAGACGACCGCATTTACAAGTTGTCCTGGCAAACGAGGATCGTCGCGGTCGACCACACGCACGTGATCGGGACACCACCATTAACAACGACGCGACGCCCAGACTCAATACCAACACTCATGAGGACGCCACCAACACCAACCTCAATCGACTGTCTCTCCGGTCTGTCTTTTGTTTTCACCGGGGAGTTGCCTGGCTTCTCTCGGGACGAGGCCATCAGCCTTGCGAAGCGTTACGGCGGGTATGCATTCCCGTCCCTTCAAACCACTTGTTTATCCTCACCTAGGTGTTCAACAGTCGCGTCGTAGGCCAGCCATCGTCGAAGACATCGTTTGTGATTCTAGGAAATGACGCAGGACCGAGTAAACTCAAGGCGATCGAGAAGCACAACCTGCGTACCCTTGATGAGGATGGGTTCATGAATCTTATCGCGACTCGCAAGGGACCAAGTGCAGGGGGTAAGGTGGACGACAAGACGCGTAAAAAGATGGAAAAGGAAGAGGAGGAGATCAAGCAAGGGGCAAAAGAGTTGGCTAAGCGTGAGATGGAGGCCGCGAGGTCTGACGCTGGCAGGTGAGTGCCCTGCTGTGTATGGTGACACAGTTTAATGTTTCTGAGCAGGACTCAGCTGTGGACCGTTCGATATGCACCCAAGACACTCAAGGAGATATGTGGCAACAAGGGCCAGATCGAGAAGCTCCAACAGTGGTTGGAAGGCTGGTCTGGCAGCCTGAAGTCCGGCTTCAAGAAGCCTGGAAAGCACGGCACAAATATATACCGAGCGATGATGATCACTGGACCTCCAGGAATTGGCAAGACGACTAGTGCCCACTTATGTGCCCAACTTGCCGGATTTACCCCCATCGAGATGAATGCTAGTGACGCACGAAGCAAGAAGCTGGTGGAGGTTCGTGTAGTCTCCCCTCGCGCGTGCTAACCCTCTTTGACGCTTCTCACAGAGCGGTGCAAACATTATGAACCAATCCCTGGATAAATGGATGACCGGTAAGGGGGTATGTGGATCGCCTGAACGAACGTCTGCATAGTCTTAATATCATTCAGTCTGTCAATGCCGCCGGGGTCGAAATCACTTCGAAATCCTGTTTAATCATGGACGAAGTGGACGGAATGTCCGCTGGTGACCGAGGGGGAGTTGGTGCGTTGGCTGCTCTGATCAGAAAGACCCATGTTCGTCTCCCCCAACCAAACCCCGCGAAACCTAGGGCTGACGTGGAGTTGTAGGTTCCCATTATCTGTATTGCCAATGACCGTGGGGCGCAAAAGTTGAAACCGCTGCTCAACTGCGCCTTCAACTTGCCGTACAGGAAGTGCGGCCTATAGTATATCCCCTTGTGACCCGTCGGCTCACTTTGCTCCAGGCCAGACGCAACCATGGTTCGGTCACGGATAATGACGATCCTTTATAAGTAAGCTTTCTCAGTTGAGCGGTACGAACGTGACTGACAAAACCTCAGGGAGAAGATGAAAGTTCCCGCCAACGTCGTTGATCAGTTGGTTGAGGGTACTCAAGCAGACATTCGGCAAGTCCTCAATATGCTTTCGACTTGGAGGCTGTCCAGCGATACCATGGGCTTCGATGACAGCAAGGCGTTGTAAGTTTAGCTACAGTTCACTTGAAACCGCTTGACAGAAATCCTCGTTCGACAGGGTGAAGATGAACGAGAAGTACGCATCAATGACACCGTTCACCATCATTCAGAAACTCCTGGGACCGTATATGTTTTCTCCGAACGCTCGCGAGACCCTGAATGATAAGATGGAGTTGTACTTCCATGATCATTCCTTTGTACCACTCTTCGTGCAGGAGAACTACTTGAAAACCACACCTTCCTTGGTGCGAAGGTCGGATACCCCTCCTGAGAAACTGAAGCTCCTTAGGTTAATGGACCGAGCCGCTTCGTCGCTATCGGATGCCGACATAGTTGACTCGCTGATTCATGGGTGGGCCCTTCCGTACAATTGATGTGCCTCACTGAACCAGGTTCCTGTCAGCCCCGAACAACACTGGTCGTTAATGCCCCTCCACGCTGTCACGTCCACTGTCATTCCTGCATCATGTATGTATGGGAATACTAGTTACACTGGCCCCAACACCATCTCCTTCCCTCAGTAAGCCCCACACCTGATCACCGCGGCTCTACCTTTCAACAACCCTCTTGAATAGATGGCTGGGTCAAAATTCGAAGCAGAATAAGCTCATGCGACAACTTGGGGATGTTCAAGTCAGGATGCGATTGAGGGTCTCCGGAGACAAGCCCGAGATTAGGCAATATTACGTTCCCGCTCTGTTCCCCCACATCGTTCGGCCGCTAATGGACGACGGTGCGGTAAGTTATCATCGTCTATTGTCGCAAGGCATGGGCTGACGAGCTTTCCTCGCTCAGAGCGCCGTCGGCGAGGTGATCCAAACGATGGATGAGTATTTTCTGTCAAAGGACGAGTGGGATACCCTAGTCGAGCTCGGCGTTGGTGGCTACAAGGATGAGGGTGTTCTAAAGAAAATCACCACTGCTACCAAAACTTCCTTCACCAAGAAGTGCGTGATGGTCACGTACCCCGGCTGTCGCTAAAGGTACTCACCTCTCCTAGGTACAACTCCAGAGACCACCCGGTGCCATTTCACAAAGCACAGGATCTGGGCAAGGTCCCGAAGAAACTTGCCGCGGGACCAGCTCCAGACCTCGAGGAGGCCCATGAGGTGAGTGGACAGTCGAACGCTACAAATGCACAACCTAACTTCGGAACCAGAATGACGACGACACCCCGGAAGACGACGATGACGATAAGAAGAAGAAACCGGTGGACGAGCTTGCCAGCGACAAATTAATTAAGACCGTCAAACCCAAGACTTCTGCCGCGACAAAGTCAAGCACCAAAAAGTCGACAGCGACAAAACCCAAGGGGAGCACCAGGGCGAAAATGAAGTAGATTTATCGTATAGTTTAGCTTAATGTCTGTTACCTACGATGGTTTCCCCTTGAGCGTTTCGCGTCTGGAAACGCGTCCATTTATGATCACGTGGGTCACACCCGCCTCTCTCTCCAACCCCACCTCCGACCCCCCTGCTTCAGGATTTGATTCACATTCCCCTTCTCAGTTACTGGTCCGCATTAGGTGTCTCACCACCGTGCCATGGCAATTGAAAAGGACGGAACATCGAACAAGATGGATGTCGATGGTGAACTGTTCCCGCAGATTGGAACAGCGGACATTAAGCCCGCCGTGGGTTATGTCTACGATGTCATCATGATGTCTCATCATAACCGCGGTATGGACCACGACGAAGACCCGCAACGGATATCCGTCATCTACGACAGGCTCAAAAGGACAGGTTGCCTGCAGTTGATGAAGAAGATACCATGCCAGCCTGCCTTGCGGGAAGAAATTCTTACGGTACACACCGCGGACCATTGGGATAAGGTCATGTCATATAGCTGTTGGTAATCTTGCTTTTGTATGTCGTGACGCACATAAGTTGAGAAATTCGATATGATTTAGTGATGACCGACGACGATATTGAGCATTCGGAGGTGTTCTATGGCGAAAAATCGCTTTATGTCTGTCGGGAAACACCTATTGCAGCCAGGTTCAGCTGTGGTGGTGTGCTTGAGGCGGGAAGAGCGATTGCCCGGGGAGAGGTCAAGAAAGCGTTCGCGATCGTCAGACCGCCTGGTCACCATGCCGAACCGCTCGATGCTATGGGCTTTTGCTTTTTCAACAACGTCGCTGTGACTACAAGAGTACTACAGAAGACCACTCAGTTTAAACGTATTCTGATTCTGGATTGGTGAGGCTACGAATCGCGTGCCGTTGGGTGTGAAATAAACCTAACGGAACTTTCAGGGACGTTCACCACGGTATGGGGGTCCACTGTTTACCATAATATCGATATAATTGATCCACACAAGGCAATGGTACCCAGCTGGCGTTCCTCGACGATCCTTCGGTGTTGTACATTTCCTTACACCGGTATGACCAAGGGAGATTCTATCCAACTGGGAAGTTCGGAAGCATGAATTCCCGAGGAGAAGGGAACGGATTTGGATAGTCAGTCCCGTTTTTATTTCCTCAGTCGACCCATGGTTTTCAAACAGGGGACAGTTCTGTTAACATCCCGTGGCCCACCAAAGGGATGGGTGACGCTGAGTATTTGTGGGCGTTCCAGAAGATTGTGATGTCCATCGCCATGGAATTTGCTCCCGATCTTGTAATAGGCAAGTTCTATCCACGCGCCCAAGGAACTTTCAATGACGTTTAGCTATTGCCCAGTCTCGGCCGGGTTCGATGCCGCGGAGGGCGATGAGCTGGGAGAGTGCAACGTTACGCCTACTGGCTACGCGCATATGACGGCGATGCTCTGCACCCTGGCACAGGGACGTGTGCTTGTCGCTCTCGAGGTGGGCACTAGAAACCACGGAACAGTCGACATTGGATTAAGTTTAGTAGGGGGGCTATAACCTCGACTCCATCTCTAGCTCCGCAGCGGCTGTGGTAGAGACGCTCCTCGGACGGCCTCCTCCGGCGATAAACTCCCTTTCCGTCTCGGAGTACGGTACAGAAACTGTTTGGCTCGTGGCTCGCGAACAGTCCGGTTTTTGGAAATCGGTAGACGCCGATTCCTGCGAACCGAAACCTGGTAAGCACGGCTGGGGATGTCCGTAGAATAACCTCTGACAATGGGACAGGTCCTCGCCCACAACCACAAAGCCTGGCAGGTATTGCATTCGGTTATGCTACAAAGTGCTTGCTCATTGTGTGCACAGAGATTCTGAAGGAACACCGCCAAGCATTCATTTACTCAGGGGAGGGCCTTCTCTCACTTCCACTGCTACCCGAAGTTGCCCGGTTTTTCGAGGGACAGGTGGCTTGCTCGTCAGTTGGCTTCTATGTTTTTCCGTGCGTGCCTGACAGGCTATCAGTAAGGACTTTGGCAACAGCGATGTCGTCGTTCTCTTCCTGCACGAGTTGTAAGTTGGATTTCCACCAACGTGCCCTGTCTCACCCCTTCTGCACCAGCGGGAAGCTCTCTGTGTCACCTGACCAGGCGACTTTCAATGTCCAGGAGGAATTTAAGCGCCTCGTATGAAATAGCTTTTCCTGTCACCCCCCCCCCCTACTGAAGCCATGGACAGACTCGAGCATCCAGTGCCGTAATCAAATGGGCCGCAGAGGCTGGATATTCTCTAATCGATGTCAACATCGCCCCGACCGGTCCGGTGACGGTATGTGACTGGTCATGGGACTTATTGCGCCAACGCTAACTGTTACTCTGGTAGAGGCGAGAAGAGAAGACTTGTGTTACCAATCTTTTGACGTATATCTGGGACAATTATCTTTCGTGAGTCTGATCAGCCTCCGGCGCTGGTCATTGAGTTTGATGGTTCCCAGGATCTCGAGCGACAAGCACATCATAATCGTTGCTCAAGATGCTGCGACTTACAAAGTCATGGACCTCTTCGATGCTCGCTGTAAGGAACTGGGTTGAAGACCAAAGCATTGGCACTAACCTGGACCTTCCTCCCAGCCGCGACAGCAATGGATTTGAATCCGATGGTCATCCAACTCGTGGACGGGTTGGAATTCCCTGCTCTCCCGCGGAATCCGTCTGTTAGCGACCCACTCAACATATGGTACATCAAGGTATTTCGGCACAGTCTTCTGGAGTCTTCCCGGTTTTTCATTCATGAAATACCGTTTTAGCATTCCCGCCTGTTTGTTCCTGCGCATCAAGTCGTTCCCGTTATGACCACGAAGAACTACGGCGGTGTACTCATGGTTGATGGAGTAGCGCCCGGGTCGACGGGTCTGCTGGTCGGATCTCTCTCGGGAATCAAGAAGTTGGTGAACAAATTGGTTGAAGATGCTCGATCCGAGCGTTGAGGCTGGAGCTCATGATGTTTTTGGTCATGTAATGCGTAGAATTCCTTGATGTTACCATGTTGCTATTACACTATATACGTGTTTCTATTCCTAGGTTTTTGGTGTGAGAGGTCGGTCAGGGTGACCCGCAACTGCTCCGTTAAACTTTAAATGATTCGACGCGATCGAGGTCGTGATTTCTGATCACGACCGCGATGAGCAGCACCGGCGCGAGCTCGAACACAGGGGTTGGTCCTTCTAGACAACCTCAGCAGCCACCCGGAAAAAACCCACCAGTTGTCACGCCTGGTTCAGGGAGCAACGTAATCGTGAACCAACGTCAGGCAAGCATCCTACAACCCCACGAAAGCAGTGATTTTTTATGTTGGTTTTTACGGTGGTTGGCAGCGGAAGAATCCCCTACTTGAATGTATAAAACACGGTAGGGAATTTGGGGATATCGTTGCTGACTTTCAAGTCGGTAGGACAACCGGTATCCTATTTCTCAGGTCCGTATCGCATCATCTCCAAAGTTCATCTCTCGTCCGGGTGAAAAATGCGCCGAATCGATGAAATTTCTGACCCTTGGTCATGTTTCTGTTCCTAGCCTGAAATATCACAGATTACATCCCGAGTACATCGCTCAACGTATCGACGCTCTCGGGGCATCGTATAATCTGCGGATCTTGCTGATCCTTTGCGACATTGTGAGTTGAACGGGATGAAGTCTTTTTTTTTTCGAAGGCAATAAGGCTAACCAACCCGCTCGACCCCGTTCACAACCTCCGTTAGTCCGAGCACCAAGAGCCGATACGAGAATTGACAAAGGTCTCCGAGCCGCTCTGATCCCTTTTGTTGCGGGTTGTTGGGCTAATGCTGGGTTAGAAATGCTTGATCAACAACATCACGATAGTCGTTGCCTGGAGGTCAGTGGCTCCCTCCCTTTCCTATATCCCCAGACCCCCGATACTAACCACAAGTTGCACCCTCAATCGCGTTCCACGCCACCTCTCTCCAAAAACAGCAATGACGAAGCAGGCCTATACATCTCGAGCTACAAAAAGCTCGAACATAGACCACCGACGTTGATCAAAGAACGGATCGACAAAGATTACTCTTCCATCTTTCGATCCGCCCTAACGAGCGTCAGTAAAGTCAACAGGACGGACGTGGAAACTCTACGTTCATCAGTTGGGGTATGGCCTCTATCTGGCCTCGTCTCCATTTCGTCAGGGCTGGTGATTGATGAGACCTTACGCTAGAGCTTCGCTGATATCGCCAATACGTCGGCAGAACGGCTTGAAAAGTTACCAGGGTTCGGACAGGTCAAAGTGAAGAGGCTCAGAGATGCCTTTGATAAACCGTTCCAAGGGGCAAAGACCGTCCCCCGACCTATCACCCAACCGCAGCTCACGCCGACCCGGTCACGTCCACCTCCGCCTGTTGATCCCCAAGGGACAGAGTCAGACATCGTGGCATCGGACTTACAACTTGGTGTATGAAATCTACGAATGTAGGTCGAGTCCAAGAATTTTAAATAAAGCACCAAGTAGATAACGTATATCTCAATTTCGACAAGTTCGCGGGGACGACCATCTCTCAACATGAGAGCACAGTCGGGACCACGGTCGAAAAGACGGTCGACTACCTCGTCGAGGTCTTTAGAGTTGACGTGGATGAATCTACTTCAAGTTGGTGTACGTGGCTTGAAGGAGACGTCCTCCGAAGACTTCCTCGACTTCAATACGTCAACTGTCGAGCACAACTCGTCTTGGGCTGGAGGCTAGTACTACTGAAGAGACGGAGTGGTGGGGTCTGGTCAGCAATGCACCACGAAAGACATCTTGGCCGACATCTCGGCGATGCAGCTTGTCATCAAGATGGATTTCGAGAACCCAGATCAGGCTTGGGTATGGTAATGCAATCTTGAAATGACTTTTTGATTAGATGCTCACTCTTGAATTTGAATTTTGAACAGGTTTTGTTGTGATCATGACATTGCAGCCTCCCTACCCTTGCTCGTGTTTTGACGGTGTTCGATATGTAACAAATGTGGTCCGTACGAAAGCAGCTTCTGTAGTCACAATACTTTCAACGTCAAGATCCGGTTTACTTGTCAGATCACCCCGGTGAAACTATTCTACAGGGTCGCCGCTCTTGTAGTTTATCGTCTTCCTGCGCGCACGTGGGGGGATCCGAAGAACTTCAAATCGCTTGACTCGGAGCGAAACGTGCACCATCCTGCCTCGCAAGCATCTGGTCGTAAATAGAGGACTGCTCCCGAGACCGGATTGGGGCGTCGCTCTCAGAAACAGGGTACCAAAAGTCTATTGCTTATTTATCTGGGAAAGAAACGGGCACTCGGAACATCGCATTTACTGACTTAACTTGATGCCATAGGGTGCGCGGCCTTGGCCGTCCTTCATTCCTAACTTCCTCCGACTGTTCGGACTCAGAAGGGACCTGGTGATCTGATCGTGATCGGTGCTTCCCGTGGGTTGAACGTTGATCCGTTTGCGCCTCACTCCGCTCTTCTCCCCGCCATCACTGCATTCATTAGTCTCGGCTCCATCCGGTTGATCACCACGATCACCTTGCAGGATGGGGCTCTTGACCGGCGAAACCTGCAATCAGAACACCGATCGCGCAGCGATCACAGGTGTCCCTCCAACCGGCCTGGGACTAGACTATGCATTCATCACAATGGCAAATATCAACCTCCCGACGCAACGGTCGGGGTCCTGGCATATATGGGCCTGATATTCATCCGGGTTTGTTTGCGCACGTTGCACATCCTGGAACCAGGCGTATTCTAATCTATAAAAGACCACGAAGGCCTGCCCAGTCCAAACCAACCGACCCCCTACTCCCCGAGCAACCCTACTCTCTGATTGACTACCATTCTTCGCTACCATGTCTGACCAACGTTCGTCCGTCTGACGTCTAGACTCTGTGTCAAACTCTACTCACCCCCTCGTTTTAGCCACTGAATTCGACGCCTTCTCCAAGCTTCCTGCAGATCTTGTTCCAACCAGTTTCCAAGTTATGAAGTTCGCCGGAAAATACCTCAAGGTTGAGGGGGATGGCAAGAGATGGTTCGACTGGGCCGGGTTCAATTCGGCCGTTGGCAACTATCAAGGCGACGATCTAACCCTCGACAAGTTCAAGAATACCACCATTGCTCAAAGCAACAACACGGTCGATACCATAGTCAACAAGATTGTGGACTTCCTCATTAAGGCCCTCAGCATTGCCCTAAATCCAACTTCGATCGCCGCCATTGCTGCGACCATCGAAGCCACGTACACCAACTTGAAGGAGGAGTCTTCCGAAGGCTTCCTCGACTTTAACAAGTCGAGTGACGGGCACAACTCGTCCTGGGAATACCGTATCCAGTTCGCCTTTCCCGACGAAAACCTTCCCGAATATTTCTACAGCTTGGTGACTACCATCCTCTTGGTGGCTGACATTAAGGAAGAGAGTGGGTGGTGGGGTTTGACGAGCAGTACCTCTAAGAACTTCTCGGCCACCATCGATGCGATGGAGCTTGTTGTCAAGAAGGGCTTCACAAACCCGGCATGAATGTGGTGAGGTAATTTTGACATTCTCCTCTGTAGCCCTGTTTCTAATCAGCCTCTTGCTCAGGCACCTCTCGATGGAGTCGGCAAGCCACGCTGTGCACACGAATGCTCCTGATACGAATGATCTGTAAATTTAGTTGATGTAACCCAAATTTGTCCCGAAACTGCCGTGAGATCACGAGTACATTAGACCACGGTGAATACGCACCGGAGAAGCCAAAGGAGACAAGGTCAAATGGTAAGCGCGGCATTTCTCCAACCACCCGGTCGCGCCTTGGCTTTGGTATACTCTTTCTCCTACGTGAGCCCCATGCGATACAAAGAGTGCTTGCCAGGCAAAGACGATCCCCCACAC
>Ga0307517_10011175_pt1 | contig 12463 bp, 10 predicted proteins | sample 23_EM_MG_FD_194515 | JGI IMG/M metagenome (GOLD analysis project Ga0307517, IMG submission 194515) | Populus trichocarpa ectomycorrhiza microbial communities from riparian zone in the Pacific Northwest, United States - 23_EM | ecosystem: Host-associated > Plants > Roots > Unclassified | place...
TTTTTTTTTGCAATCATTCAAGAATGAAACTGATGTTGGGTTAAGTTAATTTTACAGAAAGAAGAACACATGTTTGTCCACCAGCAATTACCAATACCAGCTGTGCCAGAACAGGAGCTGGTAAGTAGAATGTACGTTATTAAACTTTTCCCCTCAATGATTTTTAAAAAAAACAACAAAAAATATTAATATTAAATATATTAAAATGCAAATAGATTGTTAAAAATAACTTTTTTTCATTGAATATATTAAATACATATTAATATTAAATATATTAAAATACATAAGAAACCATGTTTATTACACTATTAAAAAACCATATCAACAATTTAACTCTTCTAAATAACTTTTGCCAATTAAAAATGCTATTATCTTTTTGAAGTTATTTTGGAATTGCCTATGATGTCTCGGGTATACAGCCAAACCAACTACACAGACTACAAGAAAGCATTCAATCCGCCATTTTTCCGACAGGCAAATCAATTGTTTGAAGATCACAATCATGTCCAGACAGCCTGAATGTAGCTGATGGGTAAATGAGAACCTAAGTAACACAGGTGGCAAGACAATAGCTTATCCCATCTTGCAATTAAATAATCATTGCATCAAGTCGATGCAAGATGTCTTGCTGGAAAGCTATCAACACCTATCCTCCACATTAAAATTGATGCTTTCGGGTAATTGTAGTACAGGGAAAACACCTAAATCCAGGACTGTTAGGCTAATTTGGTTAGCAAGCCCTTCCTTTCCGCAGCAGGATCATGGATCTATTGTACAAATAGAAGACAATCATAGGCAACCCTAGTCATTCACCTTGAAACTAACACCAAATGCTAAAACTACAGCAAACTCAGCCTGTCTTTTTCTTTTTAAAAGCCGGATGTATGCTTCCATTGTAGGAATCTAGTTTGTTAATCCTAGAAATACAATCTTTCATCCTCTTTAAAACTACAGGCATTGTAGAGACATTGCTAGAAATTTTCTCTTTCAACAAATGTACTTTCTCGGCAGTCTTTCGGTCTTCTTTTGTTAGTAATGCCGCTCTACTGGATTTGTCCTGTCCTCCTGAATCTCCATAATGTTATGATATCGTCAGTGCAACAATCACAATAAAAAATCTATAAATTTAGAACAAGGTGTCAAAAAAGAAGTATCTCAGTATTTTAACTTGAAATTTACATAAACTTATTCTATGTTATATTATTAACTAATTTTAATTAAAAAAAAAGTAAAATTCAAACTCGTGACTGTTTAATCATTAAAGATTTGATATTATGTAAAAGAACTATCTCAAATAAAAAGCTTAAACTATGAAGTAAGGTAGTTTAAGCTATTAAATAAAATTTTAAAATATAGATTATATTATTCCCTACCAAGATAGCTCTAAAGCCTTGAATGCAAACATCATCATGTCACTTTCTCAAGTTAAAAGTAAAGGAACAAGGAAAACCGGAAAACACATTCTTTAGGATGAAAAAGAATTGCAATCAAACAATTGCGCCGATGAACCTCCAAAGAGTAAATATAAGTGCAGTATTGGACGCGGACAACAAGCTTCAAATTATATCATTTCCTATCATGCTAGTGTTATATTCTATACTTATCACACTATCGAACCAAAGATGTGAAAATCTGACTACCTCTATTTCCATAGAAATCAGCAGAAAACCACAAACTTCATCTTCATTCAGCTCTTAGAACAATGTCTGCCTTCCTAGCTTCCTTATCTTTCCAATTTACATAGAATCCCTCTAAAAATTATTTCCTCTTGATTGGAAAAAAAAGGCAAGAGCTGAAAGAACCACAGTGCATTGCTCGATATAATTCAACACAGCTTGTAGACGGCACATCCATTGGCCTAAAGCTAAAATTATTCATTAACGTTAGGCAATGCAGCATAAATTAACTGATCTCAAATATCATCAACTTGAATTAATTAATTAATTAAGTCGTCGTCAATTAAATTACACGACAATCATAATAATAATACTTCCATGATACTTGTTAATGGCATATCATTCGAGTCCATACCTAAAATTAAAATCTTTAACTGACCTTGAGCAACGGTTTAAGACCTAATCTTTAAAGTACTAATACAAAATAACATTAAAATTAAGCTGGCCCAACAACTCATTAACACTTCTAATCAACAAATTTTGCAATTAAGTTAAACTTCAAAAGAAACAGCACACAAATCACCAAATATTTTAGTACCCAAAAACACTAGCACACAATTTTCACTTACTTAACCCAGATTACATTTAAAACCCTAAAAGAGAAGACGATAACTAACTAACCTGGGTTAAGTTCACCGGAGGGCCCAGGATCCGAGCCGGAATCGCAATCAGGTAAGATGGGTCGTTGCGAAGAAAGAAGCAAAGCGAGAGTAGTTTTGAGTTGATCAGGTAAAGTGGCTCTGTACTCGAGAATCTTCTTTGCCATTTGCTTCACTTGTGTCTCCAACTGCTCCAATTCCTCCGCTTCCTCCTCCTCCTCCGCCTCGTCTTCGAATTTGGATTCGGGTTTTTCTGGGCTCCGAATGGTTTGGTTCGGATTGTTAGACGACATGCTTGTTTGGATCTGTAAATGTGGAGTATAGAAGAAGAGCGAGAGGAGGGTTTTGGAGGGTATTTTTTGGGTTTTTGAAATTTGAAACAGTTTTTTGAGCTTCCTTTTCTTCTTGTAATTTTTTTGTTTTGGAGGGGTGGGGTTGGGTTTTTCATTTTGAGCGTATAATATAATACTGGAGTAGAGAAGCGGAGGTCTCCACTGACAGTGACTGCACCACCCAGCCCGATCCATATATGGACGGTTAGTTGTATAAATTATTTTTTAAATTTATTTTTAATATTAATACATTTTAATTTTATTTTATAATTAAAATTACATCCTATTAAAAATTTGTTGTTGCATTAAAATAAAAAATATTATAATTACATGATTGTATTTTTATTCTTCCCTTTTATCAATAATAAAAATTAAGATATTGTTTTGTTATCTAACAGTTTGTTTATTTAGGGTTTAAGAAAAAAAAATTTTAATAAAAAGAATATTATTTTATCAGGTTAAAACTTAATCATTCTAATACAAAAACATAAAAAATAAAATGAATTATCTTTTTATTTAATATTAAGAATATATCTTACATATAAATTTATAATTCTGTATATTAAAAGAAATAAAATAATTTTTTTATGTTTTTAAAATGGAGACATAGTTCTAATAGATAATCATAAAATAGTTAATTCTTGTATTTTTTTTCAAAGCATGATAAAAAAATATTTTTTTAAATAAAAAATAAAATATGCATGAGAATTTTAAAAGCTCCCATGTGCAAGAAAAAAAATATTTTTTTATTTTTTAAATTTTATATGGTAAAAACTTATTTTTTTCTTATAATAAAATTATCAAAACAGATATAAAAAAATACATTCTTAAACCAAAAATTCTCTTAGTTAAAAAATTGCAAGCTAATTAGAGTTTTAACATTTTAATTTAATTTTGACCCGAACAGGACAACTCGACGGATACTTTACCTTCCAGTAACAACCTTTATTTTATTGCTTCGGACAAGCATGCTCTCTTTACTGTTACTGCACTTCCCCTCACTGAGCCAACCAGTTTCACTACTGCTTTGAAGTTTCCAGAATGGCATAGTTCCATGAATGATGAATTCTCTGCACTTATGAAGAATGACACTTGGATTTTAGTTCCCCGACAATCACACATGAATATTATTGTCTGCAAATAGAACTTTTATATGTTAATGAATAATCTCAACTCAATAGCTTAAGCTATTAGGTGAGGTTCCAAGATATGATTTATATTATTCTCTAACACCCTTCTCAAGTGAAAGCCCTTTGAGCTTGAAACTTGCACAGGCTTACATTACCTTGTGTTTAATTTTTATCAAATAAATGAGGATGGTGAGATTCGAACTCGTGATTGCTTGGTCATAAAGGCTCTGATACCATGTCAAAGAATCATCTCAACCCAATAGCTTAAGCTGTTAGGTGAAGTTCCAAGATATGATTTATATTATTCTTTAACATCATATTAAACAACATGTTGATGGCGCCATTGAATGTTACAAGGCTCGCTTTGTTGCTAAAGATTTTCATCAATAACAAGGAATTGATTATAGTGACACTTTCAGTGCAGCGGTTAAACCAATTACGACTCGAATTATTCTATCCATTAATTGCAGTTCAATCTCAATGGCCTATACATTAACTTGTTAAAAATGCGTTCATGCATGGTGATCTCAATAAAGATGCTTACATGACTCAACAACCTGGATCCTCTCATATATACTTTCCTGAACATATTTGTCATTTACAGAAAGTATGGCCTCAAACAATCTTTGCTAAAGGTTCTTTATTGTTTTTCATCTGAAATTCTACTAGTACTTTATTTATATTTATATGCTTATCATTTATCTGCTCATATTATTATATTTCTGTAAATTTTGAATTGCACTAAACAATTTATTTTCCTAACAGCCTTTACATTGATGAATGTACTGATTAAATTTTCAGTTTCCCAAAATATGCTTATTGGCAATTTGTGCTTCTTTTTTTCATGCAGTTCATGCCGGTACCGTTCGGTAGGGAGCATCTTAATGGGCAACCGAAGAGCATTGAAGTTCAAGGTCCTCGTGCATGGAAAAAAGTGGCCTCTCAAAACTCTTTGGAGAAAGGCGGCAAAAAGAAATCTCTACGTGAATCGGGGATGGCCTATGTTTCTGAAGGATAATAAATCGAAAGAAACTGATGTTTGTGGTTTTGAGCTTATTAACAATAAAGATTCTGTGCTAAAGCTGTCAATATTTCGTGCTGTTAAAGATCCTGGGCCACAAATTAAGCTTACCGAGTAGCAAGAACATATGTGTTCTGTTGTTTGGTTTCTGCTCATTTCGTTGTCTATGCGCTGCCTCAAATTCGAGATTCTGTGCTCAATCATCTTGAAATATAAGAATCTACGATGATCTTATCCTTTTCTACATTGCCGAAAGCTATAAACCTAGCTATAGTTCGTTGCTACGATGCTGTTTGCTTCAGGCATTTTGTACTAATCCGCAATGATTTAGGTTTAAACCTGTAGGACGCAAAATCAGTCTAATAAGTATATTCGTAATATGGCTAACCTGTAGGCGTTGCTGGGGAAAGGGTTCTTTATGAGCTCGTCCAAGATGCATTTGAAGTCATGATCTCGGTTGACATAGATGGATTCTTTTTACGGTTTTCTGCTTTGAACTTGAATTACACTCTGCTTGTACTTTAAGTATTGTTTCTATTTAGGGGGCTAACTGCAATTGCACAGATTGGATACATATGGCAGTACATTTTGCCTTCCTATTTCATGCATGCTGCACCAAGAAAATTTAAGCTTTGATCCAAAAGAAACTGTAGAACGTTTGGTCGTTTTGTTTAAAGTTACACCTTGAATAGCCTGACTAAAAGCTGTTTCTTAAATCAAAGTTCAATGGCACGTAGTTTTCTCTTCATATCTATGTGTTTTAATTGGCTTCAAGGATGGGCCTTCCCTTCTTGTTTGGTTCATAGCAACAGGCCGACAAATTTTCTCTCCCAATTCGCTTTTGCTAATGTAATAGTAATAAAAAGCCAAGACTTGAAACAAAACGAAACGCTACCGTTTAATTAAAACAGAAGAAAACCCGCCAAAAACAAACTTCCAGCCAAAACTCCAAAACCCTCATCGCTCTCCAGATAAAACAAAAGGAGGGGGGGAAATTGTTTGGTTGTCGAGAAAATTTAATGAAGTTATAATTCTCAGTTTTCTCTTCAACCAAACAGTATTTTTATACCTCCTTCCAATCCAATACCTGGAGACGTAGAAATCCAAGTGAATAATTATTTAGACGAGACAGGACACGATAGTAACCCTCGGTTACATCGAATTCAATACAAAATAGATTTTGGATTGTTGTTGTTAGTGTCATTATTTAATCGAAAATGTATTAAATGTCCTCGCGTCTATTGTAAGCTTAGCTGGGCTTATGCATGTATTAGTACTATTACATGTAATAATCGAAAATGTACTCCATGTATTAGTACTTTTGTTTGGTTTTAATTTCCTTTTGTGTTCAAATTGATTTTCTTTTTTTACTTCGTGTGTTTATTTATTTATTTTTCTGGCCAGAGAGATTGCTTTCTCTGATTGTTTTTTGTTCATGGAAGGTTGCAATGGTTCTTCCCTCCCCTCAAAGGTACTTACTTCACTTCTTTTTGTCTTTTAATGTTAATTTATGCGTATTTTGAGGTCTGTTTGATATTTAAATCGATTCTTGAAATGAAGAGAGCTTGTTATCTGGAGTCAGGTACAGATTTTTCCTTTTTAAACTATGTCAAGGGCTTATAACAAGTATTTTATTTATTCTATGTATAATAATCATCTCATTTTGTGAGTCAAGTTATAATTTTCTTCATTAAATGGACTGAATTCTGTGATATTTGTGACTTATTAGTGTTTTGAGTATATATTTCAGATAAGTTTCGAATCATTTCGAGGATAAGCATTTACTAGTTTTTGGACTAGGTTTAATTTGTTTGCATGGTCTATATTAATAAGAATCGAACTTTTTATCTATTATTAACAAGAATTATAAGTTCTGCATACTTTCCCTTTGCTTGAGCTTCTACTTGGCATCGAGGAGAGAAAAGGGTTTGTGTTATGGCATTGATCTTTGCAACTGCTGAATCTAGGTTTATCCATCCTTACGTACCTTCACGGAAATGGGGTTTTATGAAGGATTTTCTGTGTATTTTCAAGTTTTATGACATTTATATGCATGCAGTTATGTAAGGCACTTAAAGGAAGAATATTTAGGGAATCATTTTTTCTTTTGTTCAAGTTTTGACGGTGGAAACTCATCATACATCCAAGTGATGATCAATGAACTAGCTTTTTTTGTTGCTTTATATAATCTTTGTGCGCTTTATTGAGATTTTGGGTACGATGAAACAAAGCAGCTGATGATCAATGAGCTTTATTTCTGCTAAGTTTTTCATTACAAATGAAGACAATTTCACTGTGGTTTTGTATATCAGAGGATTCAATCACAAGCAATCGACTCCGAAGGTCCATACCGGCTGCTTTCTTGTTCAAGCAAGGGTGACAAAGCTGGAGTGTTGCAGGAGTTAGAAAAAGGTGTGGAACCCAATCTGGCCGATTATGATAAGAGAACAGCTCTTCATTTGGCGTCTTGTGAAGGTTGTACAGAGGTTGTGATACTACTTCTTGAGAAAGGAGCAGATGTGAATTCTATTGATCGCTGGGGTCGCACTGTAAGTTTTTCTCATCTCTAAACTTGATATCTATTTGCTTGCCATGCATTAAGAAGAAGACACATTGGCAACTAATGTGTTTAGCTGTGGAAGGTATGTGCTAAATGGTAAGGTCTCATTGGCAGTCAGAGCTAGCGGCAGATATATTAAGAAACTAAAACTATGTCTCTATTTTGTTATATGGTTGATAATCATGCTTGCTTGGCACGTTTCAATTGATGCAGCGGAAGCTATAGGGATGATAACAACATAAAAACACAACAAATTTGAATGAGTGAAAAGAATTACAGATATGAATTTTAATGAAAATTCTTCTTACTAGGAACTTTGTATATAAACTTTAGTCTTCAAGCGAGTGTAACAAAAAACATATTCTGTGTATTGCATAACTGTACTCTCACATACAGGGTTTCCCTAAATTTCTGTCAGATTGCTATTATTATCACATCCGTAGAGTAGTAGTCAGATTTTTGGAATTCTGTCATTTGACATTAGAAAATCTTCAGCCTCTGTCAGATGCTCGTAGCTTTGGTCATGAAGGTATTTGCAAGATTTTGGAAGCTCGAGGCGGAATAGATCCGGTATCGCACTTCCTTTGCATATATGCTGTACTAATTTATGTAAAGGAGACAGACCTAATGTTATATATATATATATACACACATCATATGCTTTTTTATCTGCATTTCTCCTTAGATCATTGGTATATCTGGCCAAGATTTTCAGGTTAACTCAAATGAGAAATATCACTTTACGTGTAATTTTCAGGATATTTCTAACGAATTGATAAAAAATGGAGGACACTTTCTCAAACATATGCCTATTTTAATTAACTGCAATATCGTATATAGCATTCAGCACTGACCTACTGTTTATTTGCTCATTGTGTATACCTACTGTATGCACTGACCTACTGTTCATATGTTTTGCGTGGTCAATTAAAACTATATATAGACTTAATGGTGGCTGTCAGAATTGCAAAGATTAAGGCTCTTGTTTATATTAGTGATGGATAAATAAGTGTTTTTCCATTAGTTCATATGGAATGTTATAGGACCAAACTATTTTGGGAACTTCATGGGTCTAGTACTATTGATCAGTCAGTGTTTCACATTCAATTTCCCTATCATGATCTGTTTTTATGTTATTATTTTCACTGGGACAGGTAGGACTTGACTCCCAGACTGCGTGCTATGAGATTGATTACTCTGAAGTGGGCATGGATGATGCAATACTCATTGGAGAAGTAATTACTGGATATCCCAATTTCTAAAGGCAAACTTATATAGGGCCCATGAAAACCTTTTTGATTGCCCCACGTCCTTTGGGTCGTAGGAGCTCCATTGAGATATTTAACCTTCACCACTACTATCGTCTTCACTTAATAATGTTATTGTGATGATCCCACTGACTTAGATCAAGAAGGCATTGCAGGGATCATATGGTGAAGTTTACTTAGTCAAATGGCGTGGTACAGAAGTAGCAGCAAAGACGATCCGTTCCTCCATTGCATCAGATCCAAGGGTGAGGTAAGTTTCATACCTGAAGTTGTGTAGCATGTTCTCTCTCTGTTTCATTTTCCAATATCTTATAAATATTCAAATTATACACATCTTAAAATTTAGGACATTAAATCAAATTTTTTCTTAGTTTAGAGAATGATCTGCCTACCAGAAAATGACCTCGTTCAAGTAAAAAAAACTGTGAAACTATTTCTCTAAGAAACCAAGAGAAGAAAAGAGAACAATGAAGAAGGTAGTAAATTCAATATAAGAATCCATGTTTTTCAATAAGTTCAAAGAATGATCTTACTATCTGAAATGACCTTTTTCAAGTTGATAAAACTATGAAACTACTGCACCAAGAAAAAACGAGAAGGAAAAGAAAACAACGAAAAATACAGTAATGATGTTAATAAACGTAGATCAACTAGGTGGCTATTGAGTATAGACTGATTCTAGCAACTTTAACTATTTTCAGATTTTATCTTAAGTTCATCTTCTCAGCACGTTAATTTCACAGGAATACCTTTCTGAAGGAACTGGGGCTGTGGCAAAAGTTGCGCCACCCTAATATAGTGCAGTTCCTTGGTGTTCTAAAGCACTCCGATCGGTTGATCTTCCTGACGGAGTACCTTCGCGATGTGGGTTATCCAATTTTCAATCATGACTGGACCTTTTTGGTATTTGTTTCGTTGACTCCAGACTAGAATTTGCTCCACTGATTTTTTCCTCCGATATGAACGTGTTAGGGAAGTTTGTATGACATCCTAAAACGGAAGGGAAGACTTGATCAGGAAACAGCAGTTTCGTATGCTTTAGATATTGCAAGGTAAGATGTTCAAAGAATGCTTCCTGTACTTGAAGTTTGCAAATAAAAGCTTAAGCATTTTCTTCGAACAAACTTGAAAAAAAAAAGATTATGTCGTTAATTCAACTCCAAGAGCATCCTGAAATGTATTTTTGTTACAGCAAAGATAATGTTGTTACAGAGGAGATTTTGCCAAGTAGTTGAAATTTAGCTTCCTTGAGTTGATTAGATCATTATAGAATCTATCTGACAAAAACTCCATTTCTTTCCAATAAAGCTGCCTTCTTGTTGAATTCTCCGAAGAAATTACAAGCAATTCGATGCACTAGCATTTCCTGTTGTGTATTACCCTATTAATTAATTATTCTGCTTCTACTCATTTGACTCGAAATCATGTGGCCTCCACACGCTAAACCCTCTGTCATTTATCATGAAAACTTGCAGGGGCATGAATTATCTGCATCAACACAAACCACGTGCTATTATACACCGGGATTTGACACCAAGGTATGTTGCTATCTGGATATTTCTGTTTCATGCTGATTGTGTTGGATACTTGGCTTGCATGTCAAATTACAAGAGTTTCGGACTCGCTTTTGTTAGGAAAAGTACATCAATCTAACTAAATTCATAATTTACAAGTTTCAATTCTTTTTACCTTTTTGCACAATTAAAATTAGAATAAATCTATTAACAAAATTAAACTATTAATAATACAAATCAACACCAGAAAAATTTACGTGAAAAACCCGATGATATAGAAAAAGTTAATTGTAGTCCACGTAAAATCTTCCACTATCAACAAATAATGGGATTACAAAGTATTTTTTTTTATTAGCTAAAACTAAGGGCTACAACATACAAACTCTTGTAAAATTATGTTGGAGCTTACTTCAACCCATACAAGCTCTTCTTCAGCTTATAAACTAATTACTTTATACCTTTCACTTCAAACTCTTAAGGGTAATCCATGTAGATCTCCTAACACAAGTCACAATAGCAGTTAAACCAAGCATAACTCGGATTGAAGATATCTTGAGCAAGGGTAAAAATATTTCTTCAAAATCAATAGCTTTCTTTCGACCGAAATCTTTAACAACCAATCTTTCATTTATTGGTTGTAAGCAATTTTCATCAATTTTCAACATGAACACCTATTTATTCTAGAGTGCTCTCTTGCTTTTAGGAAGCTTTACTAACTCGAAAGTGTGGTTTCCATGTAAGAATTTCATCGCTTCTTACATGGCTATCAACCACTTAATTTTCTTCTCATATGACATAACTTCATCAAAGAATTTTAGCTCTCCCCTATTAGTAACTAGCTCATACTCATGAGGAGAATATATAGTGGAAGCTTAGTAAGTTCTAATGAAACTCCTTAATTATGGCTCAATTAGAGCTTCTTGAATAACCTATTTAAAAATAATATCATCATTATCATTAGTTGGCTCAGGATCATCAACTAATAGCCCAAAAGGCAAACTTCTATTATCATCATTTTATAAATCTCCTTCATGATTAAAAGGCATCAAATATAACTATGGAATAGTTATTGAATTTGAATTTGCAGGAATAAAATTAGTAGATTCTATTTTATCTTTTTGTTCAAAATCTTTAATAGTTTGATATTCAAAAAACACATCTTTACTTCTCACAACTCTTTTTTATATATAACCTATAACCAAAGTCATCATCTTTAGAACCCAAGAAAACACATTGCTTCGTCTTGCTGCCAAGCTTAAATCTTTCATGTTTAGAAATATATACAAATACCCTACAACTAAACACTCTTAAGTACGCATAAAAAACATCCTTTTTCTTTCCATATTCTTTTTGGAACATCAAAGCCATGAGAAAATTATAGAGAAAAATTGATCATGACAATTGTCTTCAAAGTAAGCTTTCCATTCAGAGTAGAATTATTACGTGACACCACCAATATTTTTCAACTATCTAACAATAAATTCAATAGAACTAATGTTTTTATCTCATCAGCTATCTCAAGATTCATCAATGACAAGTAATTCAAAAACCCTTAAAATTTATTTATGTGCACTGAAATATCTTCACCATCTTTACTCTTCAAATTCACAAGATCTCAAATCGCAAAAGCTTTGTTTTATGTAATCTCCTTATCAAAGGTTTCTTCCAATATCTTTAAAATTTTGCAGTAGTTATATTCTTGAGAAATATAGTTAATGGAATTAAAAGACACTCATTTTGGAACATCAGCAGTTGTTTTTCTATTAAGCACATTCCATTTTACCTCCTCTATATTGTCAGTGTTTTTTCCTTTGCACTCTAGCGGCAAAGCCAAATCATTGCAATAAAGGTGATCTTCCATCATTGTTTTTGATATAAAATAATTGGAGACAATAAGCTTTATCATGCTTAAATCTTCATATTATATTTTAACTTCACAAGAAAATTAATCTACACAATCAGTACTCTGATACCACTTTATTGAAAAAACAATATCAATCTAACCAAATTCACAATTCATAAATCACAATTCTCCTCTCTTGATGAAATTAAAATTAGGATCAACCAACAAATAAAATTAAGTAATTAATCACACAAATCAACAACAAAAAATTTTACATGGAAAACCCAATATGAAAAAAACCACAAGACCATAATCCAATTAAAAACTTCCATAATCAACATATAATTATAGGATCATAAAGTGTTTTTTTCTTACCTAAAATCAAGGGCTACAACATATATATTATCAAAAACAATTTATTCTTGGAATGCAACAAGATTAAAGAGGAAAGAGTCGAGAAATTCGTATAAAACCAACAGCCTTGTTTTATAAAAAAAAGAAATTACCAACCTAGACACCT
>Ga0307517_10011176_pt1 | contig 12462 bp, 12 predicted proteins | sample 23_EM_MG_FD_194515 | JGI IMG/M metagenome (GOLD analysis project Ga0307517, IMG submission 194515) | Populus trichocarpa ectomycorrhiza microbial communities from riparian zone in the Pacific Northwest, United States - 23_EM | ecosystem: Host-associated > Plants > Roots > Unclassified | place...
TCACAATACCTCTTACCTTTCTTCGCCTCCATCGATGACATAAATACCCGCACCCTCCTTGGAAGGTACCATACCCCCGTTGCCATGATTTTTCGTTTGGTCCTCTACGGCGCTCGATTGATGATATTCCTCCTCTTCTCGGTTAAGCTCTCTACCATTCTCCACGGCGCGATCCTGCACGTCTTTCATCCTTTTTTGGGGTATGACTCGCCTTCACGACGCTTTGGGTACGCCTCTGCACTACAAATCGAATACTCAGGCCTGGATCAATTACTACACGACACGCGTTTCCTACCGGCACTGTCACACGACCTGGCAATCGGAGTCATCGCCATCGAAGACCTTCTGAAAATCGTCAAAAGCTCTTCATTAGATGGGGCTGAGGTGCTTGCGGACAACATGGAGCTTTTGCGAACCGAAGCGAAGGCCACCGCACAACACCTACACGGGCTCCAGGTGAAGGTGGATGGTCTCATCGACCGGTGAATATCCATGCGTGTCTCTCTTCTTACCTACCATACTGATGTACAGAAAGCATATTTGGGGTCAGCTTGATCCTCTCTCAGTCACTAGAGACCAGAAGCGCGACATCGACTGTGCACATCACGATGTGCAACATCTTCCGATCCGCGACGGCTTTCTCCTCTACGTGTCAAGCAATTTATCATCTCCCGCTCATCTTCCAAACGTTCTTAGATATGTTGGAACAAGGAATTGTGGCGCTGATATTTCGGGCGAAGGAGTTGGAGGGTGCTCTGTCCCGTTTGGAAGAACGGCTCATCACTATTCGTGATATTGCAAGTGGCGAAGCAAAGATCCACCTCCACGAAAAGGACGAGCTACTGCATGATCTATGGACACGTTTTGGTGGAAACCGGAGACAACTCTCTCTACTCAACCGTAATCTGCGCGCCCTAAAGCTTATCTACGAGTACCACGGGCTCGCAGACCGTTGCGTTGCAAGTACCCAGGCAGAGCTAGAGACTATGAGAGAGGCGCTCGAGGATTTGCGCCCTCTAGCATCTGCCCCATTACTCGTCGCCTCAGATTTGTCTGTGGAGATGGTCATGGAGCAAATTAAAACAGGCGCGGAGAGACTGAGGGCACATCAAAAGGATGTGGAGGAGATCAAGAGAACGGAGAGTGCCGCATATCGTTCGGTCTCCACCCAGGTATTCGATAATTGATCAATGTGGTAGTACAGACAGTTATCTCGTGTATAGTCCCAAATATTTGTTACAATGTCATTTGCTGAGTACTCTCCCATGCGTGACCCTAGGACATGTCCTTACGACTGGCTGGGATATATCTCGGGTATCGCGTCTCGCCTACTCCCCCCTGGTCCAATGTCGGGGACCAAAAGGCGGAGGTTATCAAGTTGTGACAAAACAAGCACATCGTTGTGAAGGACGATTCCATCTATCCCACGAATAAATCGAAGTAGAGGTTGCCTTCAAGATCTCATTCTAGCCGTACGTTGTCCACTCTTCAGCGTGGCCTCCCTCTCTCACTGTGTATCCAAGGGGTTAACGAAACCTGGGATTGTAGTGTTCCTAATGTGCCATGGGCGAACGGGGTGTCGCTGTGTGATCTAGTCGCCATTGCAACGAGCTCGTGGGAAGTACAGCACTTACATGTTGTCCATCTTAGTCACGGTTCAGCACGTTCAAAGTTCAACATCAACGTTCAGCGTCCATCAGCTGATACTTCAGTCTGGCATGGATTCGCGCGGCAATTGTTGCACCGATGTAGTGGATCATACCCTGACTTCCGTTCTTAAGTACTGACAGCTCCCAGATGCAATGCCTAGTCCCTCCCGATGCTTCGCCCCGAACAGCGTATATGCCAATGCACTGAATGTTCCTCCCACACGATTGCAACGGGCACAGGTCCCATTCAAGGCAAATTTGTCTCTAGGCGGCTTTACGGTCTCCATAACGCACAAAGGTAAGCGCATATAATTCTGTTTGAATTGGTAGTGACGAACGGAGTCAGAAAACCCATCTGTACTGCCGTGGAACCCGAAACATTGGAGCTCAAGCCCGAAACCCAGGACCCAAGTCCATTGGATGCCCTCGCAGATGAACTTAGGCAGCGTTCCTCAAGTCGCCCTCCGATGCGAGGGCTGGCATTCAAGTTGAGTCCTGACGCCAACGCCGAGGTTCCATCCATACCCTCCATGGATCCCAACGATCTCGACCTCCACAAACTGTCTCTCGCTGCCGATATGCCAATCAATTTTCCCACCTCCAGCTACGAACAATGGATCTTGCACGCGAAGGAAGTTACCTCAGCCCACAGTGCGGAGGCTGCCCGAACCAATCTGACTCGCGAAATCGAACGCGAATTCCTGCAATTCCAGCGTGAGAAAGTTGTTGAGTGGGTGCGGCAAAAGGAAGATGCGCAGCTCCGAGACCGCATAGACGACTTGACGGCTACCGTAACGCGGCCAGAGGGGAGCGTAATTGTGGACACAGGTAAAATATATCGTTCTTCTGAGGAGATGCATTGAGCTTAGAAAATCATTTTGAAGCGCACTTCTTTATCGCTCCAAACATCACGAAATTCGATCCCGTGGTGCTGGCTTGTTACGTTGTCGTCGTCGTCCTTCATCTGATATGCGGACTATCAATAAACGACTGCACTTTCCTCTTGCCATCCATCCAGCACATCGTGAAGATGACCCTTGAGCACGCTGGTTCCTCGTCAACGAAACTTCTCACCGCATTCCCAAAAGATCCCCGAACGGTCTTGAAGACGCTCGAACTATCCCCTGAGGTCCACGGGTATGTTTGTTGCCCGAGGTGCTTTGCCCTGTACCCTCAAGACTCCGAGGTACCGGTGTCTTGCTCCTATAAAGAGACCACATCCAGCAAAGTTTGCGCGGAGCCACTAATGAGGTTAAGGCGCATAGGCGATAAGACAAAACAGGTCTACGTCAGGGAATACGATCACCAAGTGTTCAAATCTTGGCTTGGGAGGTTCTTATGCCGCCCGGGTATAGAGAACGTCCTCGACCGCGATGTTTTTTGGGGCACTCCAGAGGACGCAAAAAATGATATCTTTGCCGGGGACCTGCTTCGGAAGTTCAGTTCTGCAAATGGCTCTCGTTTTCTGCCCTCAGTGGGCTCTGAAGGGCGTTACGTATTCGGTCTATCTGTCGACGCCTTCAACCCCTTTCTGAATAAGCAGGCCGGCAAAAAGGCCTCATCTACAGCGATCTACATGGTCTGTTTCAACCTACCACCGTCTACCCGGTATAAGGTGGAGAACATGTACCTTGCCGGGGTGATCCCGGGGCCAAGAGAACCATCTTTGACGCAGATAAATCACCTCTTGCGCCCGCTTGTTGATGAGCTCGTACAATTCTGGAACTCTGGGGTCTGGTACACACGCACCCCCCTATACCACTCTGGACGCTTGGTCAAAGTTGCACTTGTGCCACTGATTTGTGACCTCAAAGCAGCCCGCCAGGTAATGGGTCATGGATCTCACTCTGCGACAAAGTTTTGCTCGATTTGCACCCAGCCATGGGACGAACGTGACAGCTTGGACGAAACCCTTCGTATCCCAATGACCGGAAAGGAGTATCGATTGCGAGCGTTTAGGTGGAAAAGGGCCCAATCGCAAGCAGAACGGGAAAAACTATTCAAGAAATATGGCGTGCGATGGTCGGTCTTGCTGGATCTCCCGTATTGGGATCCTCCGCGGTTCACAATAATCGATTCCATGCACACAGTTCTGCTTGGACACCTTCATCGTCATTGCTCGATTATCTGGGGGATGAATCCCATCCGTTCGGATGCCTCCAATGATCACGCAAGGTCTCAGGGATCATCTGTTAACTATCAGGCCCAAATGTCCGCGGCCTGGACGATACGATCGGGGTCAGAACATGCGGTTAGGTCGTTGAAGAAAAGTTTACTTCGCGGCTTTTGCGCCTTAAATAACATCATCGCTTCCCCATTGATCGAAGAATACGACACGACCCGCTTACAGAAAATGGTGTTAGAATACGTGAGTACCACGTTCAACCGCCCTTCGTTTCTGACACACCCCAAGAGAGTTTCACAGGGGTGGTTTACCAGTGAGAATCAGACTACTCCGACCAGGCCGCCGGATTACCTCTTCAAGGTCGCGTCCGTCCCGGAGTTCATGATCGGTCGAATCGAGACACAGCTCTACGCCTCGAGGGACTCTGACGAGCTCTTAGAAACCACTTCGAAGACGCGCAAGGTCCTTCTTATCGCGGTGTATGTACGACTACTCCGGCGAGCGGGCACTCCTGCTGGAGTCATCAACGAGCTGGTCCTTTCGTCGTCGTCGAAGAAAGTGACGAGGAGCGACATAGTCAAACTTATATTGGAACGGGTGAGTGGAAGAACCAAGACGCGGTCACTTGTGGTAACATTTCTTTAGATGGAAGGGCCCACCACCGAAGCAACCTTGAATCGGGATGATCTTGGGGTTTCCAGTGCTTCGGGGTCCACAGAAGACCCTCCTGTGTTGTGTAAGGACACCCTTGCGCAAGTGTGGTCGGACATGAAACGGACGGTGCTCCCCTCCACAATCTCTCCAGTCCCTCGCGAGGTCGGTAGTCCACGAGCGGGCAAGCTTACTGCGGATCAATGGCGCACGTTTTGTACGATTCACCTTGTGGTGACACTGACTAGGCTGTGGGGAAGCGCGCCTCCTGAAGGCCGTCAGGTCAAGATGCTGGACAACTTCTTACACCTCGTCACTTTTACCAACTTACTTCACATGCGAATCTTGAATTCCAATGACTTGGCGCTCATTGAACAAGAGAATCTGGCATATTTGACCGGTTTACGGGAGCTATATCCTCGCTTCAACTTAGTACCGAAACATCACATGTCACTCCATTTACCCGCGATGCTCAAAGATTTTGGCCCGGTTCACTCCTGGAGGACGTTTGCGTTCGAGCGGCTCAATCAAATTTACCAGAACATTGCAACAAACAACCTTTCAGGTGTGGAGGTGTTACTCTTTTTTCTCGTGTGTCTGAACTTGACTCAGGCCAACTCGAACGGACAATTTTGCAACGTTTTTGCATGAGACAAAACCTACACGCCCTCATAATGAATCTACCAGAGAATCTCCAAACAATGGCAGACTCGTTTCGCCTCACTTTCCGCCCAGTAAGGAAAGGGACTTTGGCGTCAGATGCTATGGCCGCAGATGAAATGCCGAATACAGACGAAGTAACCTTCAAGACGAGCCTCGAGGCGCAAACAGTGGAACTTCTTGGGATTTGGAAATCACAACAACCCGAGCTGTCGAAGATCGACGTTCCTCAACAGGGGTTCATTCGTCGGAAGGTCACCCGCCCTGGTACGGACATAATGCCGGAAAAACTTTCTTTCAGCGACAGTCTCGTTGTTTTGGGGGACGCCGAAGACTGGTGCGCCGCACAGATTGAATCCATTTTCGACATTGTCGTCTATCCACACGGAGAAAAACGGGTGTATACATTGTGCAAGCTCAAATATTTTACGGAATTATCTGGAAAGGACATTTCCGAAGACCTATACAGACGGCACACCAATATCGGGCGAGTGTTCTACATGCGAAGCAGCTCAAAGGCTGTAGTTTCGGTGAAGCAGGTTTCGAGCCACTTTTGCATGACCCCGGACGTGTTCTCAAACATATCAGCGCCGCACATGCACGCCCTCCCACTTGTAAGTACATCACGCTCAGCTTCGAGGATCAATGCTAAACGTCAAATAGCGGTAAACGAGACGACACCGAGGAACTGACGCACAATCTACCTTATCCTTTCAGGCAACGCAGACAGGTGAACGGAGTACCTGGAGATCGATCGCAACCGTGAACAAGACGGGATCAAATGGGACTCGTAGCCTACAGGACGGACGGTCATACGTAGAGTTTGCAGAACAAGCAGTTGCTCACCAATTTGTGCATCCTACGATAGATTCGAGTGTTGAATATCGCCTGCTACTACTTAAAACTCAGAATATGATGTAGTGCTGGTGCCGAGGCGTTTCACATCGCAGAGAACGATGATATTCCAGACTTGCAAGGTCCTCGGAACTGGGGATTGCATTCGGTCTGTCACTGGCTGCGGGTCAGGAGGTTGACGGCGAGTATGGCGGCGAGCTTGTTTTCCACATTCCCTTACACCGTACTCCCACTACGCGTGACCTCCGCTCTGGTTGTGAAGAGGCTCCCATCCAGCTTTAACGACTGGAGCTATTACGACGATCTGGGGAGAGACCAATATGAGAGTCTCGACATTCGACCATCGGTGTCGCTCGAGTTCTGTCCGTCGATCGAACAGTATACGTCCTCAACACCTTTGGGTTCATAGATCTCCCGGTTTACGAGACTATAGGATTTTGCGAAACGACAACGCGTGAAGTTGGCAGAGGATGCTGATACGTCCCTACTGGTAGCGCATATAGTATACGACCGATAAACTTTGTACCAGTACTTTTGTTGAGAACGAAGACAGACCACCCTATCACTGCAGCCAGCTTTCGGAGACCCCTCACAAGTCTTCGACCGCGCAACAATACTCTGCGTTTTCTCGAAGAGACCTCAGAGAGACGGAACATGGTGGCGGGCGATGATTCACATAAGGAAGGCACGGGCCACTCAGAATCACCGCTGGATTCCCCAACGATCGCCCCAACTATTTGCAGCGAGATGGATCCGCAGGCGAGAAGGTGTGTCATTGCATGGGTGATTACTCATATGACGGCTATCGTTCTGTTATCCGAGCGGGTGGCCTCTGGCCTGATGCGTGAATATAGCAAAGATAATTGTTCGCCTCTCTTCTCGAGTATCCACCGTGCCCACAGTACACAACTACGCCTACATTACCCCAATCTCATCCACTCCTTCACTCGTACAAATCAAACATATCAAGAGCGTCGCTAAACCACCATAGCGTGGCGGGAAGGGCCAACAATAAAATTACAAGCCCAGAACGAACCCAAAAACCCAGTTTGGCTTTGTCTTGTCCAGCGGTCATGTCTATGGGGGTGTTTGTATCACTCAGAAATTGTGTTTTAGTTAGGTACAAACCGAGACCGATGGTTTGCCAGATGAACACAGTGGGACCAATGCCGCTGTTGACTGCGGTCGCAATAGCAAATTGGTCGGGATCGTCAAATGCATGACCCTAGCGGGAAATCGTAAGCCACTGAATTACTTGCAAGCATGCGCGTACATCTAAAGCAGAGACAAGCCCGCCTCCTGAACAAAGCTATCACATCTGTATCCTTAGTAGGGGGCGAAAACGAACCTTCGTGACTTAGAGATTGCATAAACTGCCCATTCTCCGAGTCAAATAGGGTTGCCCGACCATCCACGCAGCCTATCAGGATCGCGTGTCCGTTGTGTATAAATTTTGCCGGCGATGCGTTACTTAACCCCGGCACATCACGGGAGCAAGCAAGCACATGTGCGGACACGATGTCATAGATAGCAAAACCTTGAGATATGTTGGTAACGAGCGCACGTCGCTGATCTGGAGAAAGGATCATCCTGCATCTTCAAGTGGCGGTCAGATAGGGTCGAGGGTGAACGATAAATACAAACACGGGAGTGTGGATCGCGACATGGGACAGCACATTTTTTGTTATACCGTCGACAACTCTACGGAGATGTTTCAGTTACCATAGCCCGTCATTGAGAGATTAAACTCACTCGACGTGGTGATGTAGGAAGGATACTAGGAGGTGTGCCACACCAGTTGACTTTCGGACCCAGTTGAGCGACGTCACCTGGACGGGGTTTTGTAGTTCGGAGGATAGTATTGTTTTCTTTGCGACGATACGGTCACCCTCGTCAGCGCTGAAAGTGCACCCTAAGTCGCGTGAGTAGACAGAAGAACGTAGTTGATAGTGCTGTTCACAGTCCGCCCGTTTCCATTTGATAAACCTGATCTCGTTGTTTGTAGCGGTTGCCCATGTTTGGATTTCCTCGCTATATGCAATCGCACAAACGGGTGAGCGTTCGTGGGCAACGAGGGAAGCCGCCTCGATATATTTCTGTGAAATTGTCAGGTATGGAATTGCGTGAAGGAATGATAAGCCTCCCTTTCCAATTCGCAATGTCCCCAAGAGACCGTTCTGACGGCCAAAAAATAACAGGCCACCTCGGAGCCACATCATTGCGGTGACTGAAGTGTCTGTTGTGTGATGTTCCCCTGAAGGGGCAGCCCGGCACAACAGTTTGTGGGCCCGCAGACACCAGACGAATACGTGTCCGCTTGTCCCTCCAGCAGCGAGGAAACAACCGTCAGGGTCGATTGAAAGAGTGACTATCTTCTCACTGGATGGTAGAGAGAGGGATGAGACCACGCGATACGTAAGGTGCGATTTCATGGTTTGTGACTGGTCAAATCTGTCGGGGGAGCGGCTTTAAGTTGCAGCGAGATGGAGACACAGCCCCAACGCTTATAAAGCATGTATGTTGTGTGGCTTGAATATAGCCACCGACAGTAAGTCAGATGTTGGTGTATTCACGTCGGAGAAGTACCACTGAGAAGTCAGAGGTTTGATCGGTGTGAGTCTCCCACGGAGGCATCCGTTTTCGGCTTGCTTCATCGCCAATCTTTGTCTATCCCGATCTTGCAAGGGTACAAGAACCCTCCCTTCCGCCCATTATGACACCCGTACCGCTTGCTCGTGAAGAATCTACCACAAGGACTCCACTTGAAACATGGGTAAAAAATTCGTAGAACAGAAAACTCGGGGTCGGGTGCGTCCGCTTTCTGCCCATTCACTCCCAACACGTTGGCAACTAAACGCTAGCGCGCCCCGCAACCATCTAATGGGAAGGGGGACGGAGGAAGACTCAAAGCAAAGGGCGTCAGTACGGTCAACTTCAAACGACGCCAACGACTCCGCTCGAAACGTGGGTTATTTGAGCCTCTTCTTGGAAGTATCCTCCAGACCCGCGTTTAGTTGCCTGTAGGACACGGACAAGAGCAATCCCCCCAAGTGAAGCTACAACAGTAAAGTCGATATCCTAACTTCGTAAAGCTTGAAGCTGAGTTCTCTCAATACGCAGGGGTCGCGGGATGATGGACGCAATCCTTCCGAAGATCCAGTAGGCAAAGACCATGAGTCTCCAGCGTTGGATTGCCCCCAGACGCCACCTATTCATGAACTCACTGCGTGTTTGAAAGTGTGGACCCGTCCCGCCCCATCCCCTGCAACGTCTGCTAAATTGTACACAGGAATTAGAAGCCGTAGCGGTACAAATGCTACAAGATAACACGGCTCATATTTCTGATCTCCACAAATTACTGGAAGGCGTCATTCACCAATACCAGGAGAACGGTCCTGAAGAACCTGATGTACCCCAGGAAGAAGTTCCCCCCCGCGCGTCGAACCGTGCAGCTGCGAGCAACAGACTAGACATTCACCTCAAGGCATGTGTGTCCCCTTTAATGCCACACATAGGTACTCACGTTTTCTAGGCCGATGTGCGTCAGCATTCATTACTGATGCTCGGTCGCTCAGACAAGATGTCCCCGGTACCCGATCCTCCATCCCCACGTAAAGTCACAAGATTCGTCGAGCGGGGAAAAGGCGGACCTAGCACACGTCTTGGCCGACTCCGACTCGATCTAAACGGACCGGTCAGATCTCCTTGGAACAGACGGGCAGCAAGATGTTTTCGAAAGAACTTTCAAAAATCAGGGCTGTATCGTCCATGGCCTAAACCACTTGTTGAAGAGGCATTTCTAAGACACACGTTGACGATTCGTTCCCATTATTGCAAGCAGATGGGGCTTGTGGCGGACACTGATATCACAGAGAGGCGGGTGCGATGTGCTCGTAGGAACCGGTTAAAAACCGTAAGTTTGTGGAGTCAGACCGTGGCGCGTAGCTAACAAGCTTGCAGCTTGTCCATGCCCGGAAACAAACGTGTGAAATAGAACCTGAATTGGCCCGGTTCCGGGATTACATTGACCAACTGGCCGATGGTGGCGGCATGAGTGGGGATGAAACCGATCATTGCGGTACAACACCATCTAGGGGTCAACGCAAATTTTTTGTGATCCACCCTGAGTGGAGATCCAGGAAAGTTACTAGTTGGTTGCGAACGATTGACAAAGTGTACGTCCACCATCGTTTCTCCCAAGACGGACGAGCGTCACGGGGAAACTGGGTGCGTCAACGTGTCGACTCCGATCGGTCTGACAACGGGTGTCGACCGGTGTTGGGACTGCCCAAAAACTTCTACGATGCAACCTGGCTCAGAACTTTGTCGGGAAAAGCGATTGCAGAGTTGCGGATCCAGCCCGAGATTAGTCTCGAACATTCCCCCACCATCAAGAGGTACGGTTCCTATTCATGTCGCGGGACCCTGGACTTACGGACCACGTCTACTCCTTTTTAGCATGGTATCTCGTTACCTCCCTGGAGGGGGCGAAACCTTTTCAGCTAGCTAGCGCATGGAATGGGGGGGCTGCACAGCCGATGGCGTAGATGTTCATATATTGGGATTGAGCAAGGGTTCTTTACAAACAAAGACCGAACGAATGTCCACCAGATGACTGGGTGCTTGAAATCTAGAGAAGCGCCGACTGCGTCGGCACGAACCTTACTTGTATCTCCCAAAAAGAAATTGTCACCAAACTCTCATAGTAGTCTGATTGCCTTCCATCTGGAGCTCTTGCCCACCACGATGACGCGGAATGGGATAACCCTGAGATCAATGATAGTCGGTAGACCGGCGGTAATCAGGTATTGTAATCGTGTCATGCCAGCCATTACATTCTTCTCCGAACAATTTGCATTGAGGACCCTGCCGGGAAAACGGGACCGTGCTGCCGCCAAGACCGTTGAGGTGTGCGGTACATACGTTTGTGTCGACCACATTCCTCCATGACAACTAACGTACGCATGAAGTACCCACCTTCTACACGTTAGCGCGTTAAGACGTGTCTTTCCCTACCAAATCCCGGTGTCCATACTTATTGAAATGACGTCCTTACGGATATCAACTCGTATCGAATTTATGCACTGGCCGATGCACCCGCCCTATAAACCCAATACGAGCTCGGTAACCAGTAATCATATGTAGCTACAAATTCCGGAGACCTGAGTTTCCGAAATTTAGCGCGTCGAGCACCGCGCGCTTGCCGCGCTTGTTCTGAACCAAGTGATCATTCAAAATACGTAACTTCGCACGAGAGGGTTAAAAACTAATCTGTTACACCGGTCCCGGTCTTAGAAGGATCCCGAAATATCTCCCTCGCCCCCGGCCCAATTTTGCTGTGCAACCCCAGCCTGTAAAAGCGAATCTGGCTGATAATCCGGAGGACACAGACACCTCGAGGGGAATGCGCACGACCAATCGATCAACGTCAACGGTGACAGATATGGCCCTAATCAGTGTTGCGTGCCGCCGGCGCAGGCGACGAGAAAAACATCCCTTCGTCTTCATATCGAGCGCAAAACGCCCGCTTAAGAGGTGACAGAGTACAAGTCTGAGATGTTTAGTTCGGGTTCTTTGATTTTTAGCGTAAATAATGTCGATTTTTTAGCAATACTTACGATATACGACGGAACAGACTGGAGAGAAACGGGGTTGAGCGTCAGGGGACAACAATGCTAAACAAACGTTGCGATGTTCGTTTGAGCGGGACGGTCTAGGGGTCCAAAAATCTTGCGAAAAAGGTAATGCAAGTAAGGTAACGATGTTATCTGTACCATAGTTAAACACATGTAGCGAGCGATAGACCGAGAGCGGCAATGAATCGGCGCGTAAGAGATACAGGGAATATCAACCACCTCGAGGCGCTGTCTCTTGAACTAGGGACGAGCTTGACGGTGTGGAGGTGCGTGGCCATGTACTCGGACTCGATGACGAGATAGGTTGGCGACACAGCCAAACCCCCTGCCACACTGATAACACTGATAGGGTTTATTGTCGGAACTAGAGTTCATGTCATAAAACTTCGGACACTGATGAAGCGGGGGGAACATACTGTACGCTCTGGTGATTCTCTAGGGCACTCTTGTTGGAAAACGTCCGGGAGCACACACCACAACGAAACGGTCTGTCACAGGTCGTGAAAGGTTGAATATCACGTCGCAAAAGGGCGACAAACCTGATGGAAAGATGTACGACCCTGATGTGCCTCTTAACGTTTCCCTTGATGGATTTGTACCCACACCGGGAAACACCGTCGACGAGCCAGTCACAACAGTAGGCACCGTTAGTGAGGGATATCATGTACTGTTGTTCATCGGAGTGACCCGTGGCCTCGGTCGTGCTGTTGTTTGGGTTCATCAGGGGAAGAGGATGAGCTGCTGGTGATACGGGGTGATCGGTCATCGATGCTCCTTGTTGAGAGTGAGTACAATGATAATCTCGTCCACGCTTTAAGTAGCAATGGGGTTGCCGCCACGGTAGCAATAAGCTCGTAGTGTGAAAGGCGAATTACGAGAGTTGTGA
>Ga0307517_10011179_pt1 | contig 12458 bp, 6 predicted proteins | sample 23_EM_MG_FD_194515 | JGI IMG/M metagenome (GOLD analysis project Ga0307517, IMG submission 194515) | Populus trichocarpa ectomycorrhiza microbial communities from riparian zone in the Pacific Northwest, United States - 23_EM | ecosystem: Host-associated > Plants > Roots > Unclassified | place...
CGAAATCAAGCGGCAATTAAATATGCAAACGACTGTAAACATGCAAACGACTAGCACACTTGCAGGACGAACACCCTGTCACACTCCAATTTCGATGTCGACTCCTACCCAGCATCTGCTCCCTCCCTTATCGATGTCAGAAAGTACGATGGAGAAACGACAGGAAAACACATCGTCATGCTCAAGCTAGATGTTTCCAAAGTTACTCGCCAAGCTCAGCACTATGAACGCCGACATCACAGACAGCTGGGACTTCATCAATAGCTTTGCCGGTGCATCCGAGTCATGTCGTTTATCTTCAACAGCCATCGGCCGTCGCCTGACTGCGACATGCATTCCGACTAGGCTTTTTTGGTGATGCGCCTCTGAATGCTATCCGCAGCACCACCAGCCTCCAGACTGCAGAGCATCGCGGAGGATGGCGTGATCAACCTCTCCCCATTCAAGCGCATAAATCACGGTTATCAGCATAAGCGTGTCCATGTCCCTGGCATCCAGTTTGTGTTCCAAATCCAGTTTCCGAGGGCGGAGCCATGGCTAGATCACACATCGACAAATAGGACCAATGTGCCGTGGGGCATCGCAAGGATCAGCTCGGAAAAGAAGAGTTGACCTAGGGTCTGAATCTATTCTTCGTTGATCGTTGCCTGACGCTGACGACCCCTACTGTTGGACACAGATAGGGTCATGACCTGGAGTACAAGTACGAATATAACCCTTCCGCTGGGAAGGGAGTCGATGTGCATGTTTTAGGTGTGTCTGCCTTGCACATTCTGTTGCATCCCAGGGCACGGTACATTTTCTGAATTTGATTCCTCTTGACCTTAGATAGCGGCGGGTCTATCAGGAATCATGTACTTACAGGGGACCCCACAAAAGGCTGACGCTTTCCATGTACGTGTCCTGATGCTTCATCCTGTTACGATAGCACTGACCAACCGTGGCCTTTTTGGGATATGCAGCAAGATTTCAAGCCTAATAGCATGAGATGGGAACGCAACTTATAAATGACAAGCGAGGCCCTTTATTTGGAATATGCATGGAATGATGACAGCGGTGCTCAGAGATGTTGATGAGGTCGGACATGGAACGCATATCGCGTATGTTATATATCATATGTTCGATTTTAACTGTACATAGTGGGACTATCGCCGGGCTCCAATTCGGGGTTGCAAAGGTGTGTAACTTCTTTCTTTCTGCAGGAGGCTAGACAGTGTCCGACTCACAATCTTTCACTTGTCCATCATCAGGTCATCGACCTTGGAGCCCACGTCGCGTCGTGGTGCGGCCCTGTCTCTTTATCTGAATATCCTCTTCCCCCATGGAAACGTAGTTCTCTAGGAGTGCTCAACGTTCTCCCCAGGGCATCTGCCGAGAGTCATCTGTGCAACTGCTAGCGAAATGGGGGACAAGGACGGGGGTGTATGCGCCGAGAATTTATATCACTAGTGCGGCTTGGGACAGCGATGATGGACATTGGGCCGCTGGGGGGTCGTCGATGGTGTGTATGCTCACTCTCAAAACCATCTGGGTTGGGTTAATCACCCAATAATTGCAGGCCACTCCACATGTTTCGGGTCTCATTGCGTATTTGCTCGGGTTGGAGCCGGAGAGGATTTCACCGGCTAATATGAAGAAGGTGCAGGACATGGCTTTGAAAGGTGTTCTGGACCCTAAATCGATGCGTGCGTGGTTGTGCTCCTTGGTGCTTGAATCGTGATTCACTTTGAAAGTTGCAGTGTCTGACACTGTCAATTACCTGCTTCACGCACTCCCACCCAAATAGACTTCAAGGTTCAATGAGATTCTTTATCAACATTTCGATGGTGTATATCCCCTGTATCCTAGGATCGGAATTTCAAAGGAATATATTATGCACCGTGCTCATCGCCGCTACCGTCGTACACGCAATATGTAATCGCTCCCACTGGGTCCAAAGTGCACCCTCCTACCTCACGTACCCTCCATCCTTCGCGCGTGAGCCCATGATCCACAGTCCGACCTCCCGCGCGTTGACAGTCGTCCAGTCTCCTTCATCGCCACCTGCCCGATCCTGTGTGATCTCGCTATGAAAAACGGATCCTTTCCCGCTCCCTCTCCCAGTGTTGCTCCCGCTTAGAGGCGCAGCTGTCGGCACTACGGCCTCTGGAACTTGAAGCGACTGATGATGATCTGATGTGAATGTGTTTCAGCACGTGCTCCAAGTTGAGAATGTCCGAGTAATAGCACAGGACACCGCATTTAGTTGGTTTGCGGTGGGAGGTGTTGAGGCGCGTGCAGTCATCCTAAGTAACTGTAACTGGAAGAAGGAAGGGGACGGATGTTGAGGGCGGGTTTCGGTGACGCAGCATTGTGCGAACAAGATCTAGGAGGAGGGGTGGTTGGGATATGAAATGAAAAAGAGGGAGGGAAACACACCACGGACGCGTCGGAGCTTCGTTCCGTCATCTCCAGTCTCCCCGAGTTTCTGCGAGGTCTGCCCAGTTTATATCAATTAGTTTCGGAGAAAAATAAATCCGCCAGTACACGGAAGGCATTCGTGATAGTTATCAATATATGTATGTAGGCCTTTCACAACGACGACTATGTTGGACTCTTGGCTTTTATAACCGGGAGACGAAGGGGCCAGCATAGCGGCGAGGGGAACATGAGGTAAAATAAGGCCACCGTTTGTGCAAGGACGTGAAACGTGCACATTCCGGGATACGCTATATCAGATCCATCCGCCAAAATCATCCTCAAGATTGAGAATTGGCAGGTAGTCAGACGACGGGTTTCCCAGATAGAGTAGATTCTCTTGGAGTTGGGAAAGTTATGGACAATGACTCAAATTGGACTTGATTATCGAAGAGGAGACCGAGTTATTAAAAGACGACAGGTGGTTGTAGATAGAAGCAAATCCAACCATTCGTTCATGAAGGTCCATGTATAGAGACAGACCATTCGGATTCCCTGATTTTAGGCAAATAGAAACAGTTTTCTTGCATAGGTAATCTAACAAAGCGTTGGGTGCAAAATTTGCTTCTTGATGCCAGAAGCCTATAACTCTAGGAAGAACTCAAATCTAGGGAGGAATGTCCGGTCGATGTTGACAAGGAATCGGAGACTGGCATTAGCTCGATGTTGAAGTGAACAACAAACAAACAAACGAATGCATCGATCCTTCCTCCGGAGTCCGGACTCCGAAATTAGTCGACCTCCTCTTCCAAATCTTGTCCATTTACATTGATTTCGCGCCTTCCGAATGTCAGACACTACGACGCAACCCACTGTGGCCCGTGGTCGTGGTCGAGGAAAGTCTCGCGGCGGCCTTGGCAAATATTTGCGTGCCAGAGGTCGGGGTCGTGGATCTGGTCGCCCAGCCGAATTCTCCACGCGTCTAGTACTGGAGGGAGAAGGAAGGCCGTCATTAACCGAAGAAGAGGAAGCAGAGCTTGCTAAAGAGTTGGCGGAGAAGTATAGCAGGAGACAACTGGGCACGAATGCGGACCGGTACAAGGAGGAGGAGCCTGAACTTGATTCCGATGGTGAGTTTAGCTCGCTGTCTTCGGTTTCTCTGAACTGACATTTCTTGGGGCAGGTGAACCAATACTTGAACCAGAGGTTGACCTCTCTGCCTTTCTAGAGAAGCAAAGGATCTCTGACGATGTCGGCCCATCACATCGTATTGCTGAAGCTAAGGATTACGATAATGACGACGTCGACGCCTCCTTGGTGCACATCACTTCAAAATTGATAGGGAATCCCGCACAAGCTGCTTCAAGGAAAGGAAAGGTGGAACAAATCGTTTGGGATGAGGAACTGGATACTATGAGCCGCGAGAAGAAGGCAGCTGAAGCAACATGGGGTGAGTTGTCGTGGTCTTGTTATTCTTGTGCTCAATCTTTGGAATATACAGACCTAAAAACCCGATTTAGAGCTAAATCTGAGAAGCTGAAAGCCAAACCCGTAAAACCAACCACCGCCGCTGCAAAATCCCGCAAGCAGGGTAATCGACTCACCCCCTCTCCCTTTTACTTTATGAACTGATGTTTTGGTGTCCGTAGAATATCAAGAGGCCCCTGCCCTTCCGTTTCTCGAGGGTACACAACCAGCCCCGAAATCTCAGTTGGATGAAATGGAAGATTTTTTGGACGATCTTTTGTCCTGACTTTGCTGTCTACCTGCCGCCTTTTCCCCCTGCTACAGTAGAGCCTGGTAGACGCTCTGCGGACCTTCACTCATTGCCTGGAAATCGGTTACCAGGACTTTACCCCTCTTGGACTCGCCACTGGATTTCTAACCTCACCATCGCCATATTCAAGGCAACTTATATTGCAACCTGAGGAATGCCTTCTTCCTCAATGTAATCATCGACCATGCTCTTGATAGCTCGCAAAATGGTTTGCCCCACCGGCTATCTGCAGACGGTATTGTCTCTTGGTGTCTTTGGCCCGTAAGTAATCTATAATAGCCTTGTGCACCATTAGCAGATAAGTCGTGTGAAAGATTTATTTCTATGTAACCATCAGTGATTTCGGTCTTAAATAATTTAAGTGATGACTTGACTTTGTTAACTACGACCGACTTTATTAACTAGTCAAGGATCTGTCCAACACTGTCCTCGAGCGATGGTGACCGTCATATAAAAAAGAACGCAGGTGAGCAGCATTATTTTATTTTCTAATTATACAGCGCAGGCTTTTAACTTGCTTCGGAAATGGACGAGGAGATCCTCAAGATTCTTGGGGATGTCTTGGCAGGAGTCACAAGAACGAGTCGGCTGAATGATCCGGCACGAGGCTCATTGTGATCGGAGTTATGCGTTGTTGGGCGCTTCAGAATTATAATCGTCCTTGCTTGTATTCCGTAAGACGTTCTGTCCATTCTACGGCGTTTGATCCTGTTTTCTCTATCATATGGCGCTTGGGAGTTTTGTCAAGAATCAAGAATGACTCCATGGTTACTTACTTTTACACTGGTCTCGAATTTCATGGCTGTATCTGTGGCCCGCGGTGGCTCGGATACTGATGGGCACTTAATTTTAGAGGACCAATTGGACAGCGCTCACTACTTCCGACCCAGCGTGGTTTGAGAGGAACGTGTAAAGTATTTCTCTAGTACTCTAACCGGTTAAGACCGGCCTTGTAACCACAGAAAACCGCAAAAGACTGGTCCCTGTCGGTCCGGCCGGTTTTTCATGGTTTTTGGAAATTACGAGGACCAGTTACGGTTACGGACCAAGGCATGTGAGGTCAAAAGACCGGAGGACCGGAGGACCGGACTTCCAAACACTATGAATCTCTACTAACCTACTGCCTTTCCCTCAAGTTGCCATAGTGAAAACATAACCTTCCGATGCACGGGGAGAGAAAAGGTTATAAAATGGATGGTCATCGACACCATTAGTCCTCAAAACCTCGAGCAACTCAAAGTCTCTACAATCGTCAAGCAACCTTATGTATTTCTCCAAGTCTTTCTTCGCCGCCGCAGCGCTCTTCGGAATGGCTAACGCCTTCAATGGGGATGGTGAGCTTATCTCTGTACACTGCCAGTGCTACGACTAATTTGTCATATTTTAAGCTACTTTCTTCGAGCCCGGTGTGAGTATCCGTGTTAGGCTGGGCTGGAGCTAATTATTAACCTCTACTCCAAAAGCTCGGCGCTTGCGGCAAGACTAACAACGCTAACGACTTGATCGTCGCCCTCTCTTCGGCCCAATATGGAAACGGAAGCAACTGCGGAAGAAACATCAAAGTTAACTGTGGGTACACATATATAACCGCTGGGGGAAAGGCTGCTAAAATAGCTTCATTTAACAGATAAGGGTAAATCTGTCACGGTACAGGTTGTCGACAAGTGCCCGGGGTGCAATACCAACGACGTTGATTTATCCCCCACTGCGTTCCAGCGTTTGGCACCCTTGGAAGTCGGCCGCATTCAAGTCACCTGGAACTTCGTCTAGGCTTGTACTACGACCTACTCGAAGCGGAAGAGGCTATCCTCAGAAGTTAAATAAATTCGATGTATATTTGTTAGGGCAATCGACGAAATTGCTGCCTCTCTGTTAATTTATTACCATTTGAAATTTGACTATGGGAGATCTAGAAACGGTGGCGACTTCTCTTTGCAATTCGGCATTATCCAATAAGTGCATCCTCGCTTGAGCCTTGAATTACGGTGAACCAAGACGAGATATGAATAAGGTAATCCTCGATACCTATTAGTCTCCTTTAAAGAAAACACCCCTCCCTCTTTATCCATTTTTTCCTATTTCTAGCTATTTCAGGTTTAACTATCTAGACTCAGTGCTCATGATTTATGATTGGAAAATATATGGTCGGACAATAGAAATTCATGGACAACATTTGGAGAGTCTGCATAAAAATTTTCACCGTCGTATGTTGACTAAATTCTAACGTCGGAGGGCATGGAAGACAACACAAGCCTGAGACGTACTAGATCCTTTTTCACCCGCTAGAACTTCGATTAAACGCTTTTAGAGACAAAGGGAAGGCCGTTTGAAGGTCATAGCCAGGTGAGGCAGTATAAACGGAGCTTAAGGCTCGAGCTTTGTTCCAAAAAGCTAGTCTTATAGCTGGAAATTTTGCGGGTGATATATTCGATATTAAGGGATGGAAAAAAGTTTATATTTGTGACGTATTAGCCACTATATTTTTGGCGTTCAAAAAATTTAAGTTTGTCTCTGGCAGTACCGTAGGATAGAGCTAAAATTGATCACAAACCTGCCAGTGGTCACACGACAATCATTACTCACTCGACTCAGGGCAACACTCGATTCAGGGTAATACTACTCGTTTGTGCACGACCTTACACTGCCCAGAACTACAGAAATGAAAAATAGGCAGAGCGATTGTGATGGCATGTAGCATCGATGGAGCGCGTTCTTTGGACGCCACAGTATTTCAAGTTTGCACTAATATTATCCCGTCCATAGGGCCGGGACCAAAGTTTTCGACGTCACAAGAGCCGGTCTATCCTTGTGGTGTTATCCTATTTAATTTATTGAGTGAGATATCGGTGCGAATGGGTCCTCCGATGACATTAATAACTCGTTAATAAAGTTCAGGAAATTTGTTGCCGGAGAAAATAATTTCTGAGCTCAATACCCTGGAACTTGAAGGCACATAACAACCCGGGTCTTTTTTTTCGATGCCGGAGTACCCTTGGCACATAATCAATAAAAGCTCTGAACACTTTAGATGCATTTGAGAGATGTCAGTGAACAACTGCCCGTTTTCTGATCTAGGTTCATGGATCCAAATACTACTCTCTACGAATCTCTCTCGCCGACCTGAGAGCAATTTTATGCTCTGGGCACGGACACCGTCACACGAGCGGAGATTGTCCGCTGTGGTAAAGTTTCACTTGCATATGGTAGCAAGTTCACCGAAGACTAGACGGTTCAGGGGACGTGATAAGAACAGGACTATGTCAAACGTGCATGAAGTAATTTTTGACTAAATAGGTGAACGGAACATATGTATTTAACCACCCGAGGCTTGGCCTCGAGAGGTTGCTTGCCTCTTGGCTCCCACCTGCCTCTACCTCCAGCGCCGGCTGTCAATCGCTCCTCTGTTCACCTTACATATCAGGATAGCTCTTCTGAACAGTCTTCATTGTAAGCGACGAGCTTCTCGCAAATTGTCATGCGATAAACACTACTTCCTCGACACAACCTTGACGTCAAAAGTTTTTAGTTTCTTTGCGTTTTATTTTCTAATCCCCTTCCGTTGGACTATACCGCGCAAAGAGGTTATGCAAAAAAATTTACAGGGTACGAGTGTGCGATGGGTCTACACTGCGTAGAATCACATTGACACAGCACGATTGGAAGCTTGAATTTCCGTGGCAACACCGGTCAAAATTGTCTGTGCTTACGGATAATCTACCAGCGACTTGAGATAGTGTTTCCCCCAGACCTTTCTCATTAGTAAAATTGGTCACCACATCAATCCATATATTTGAGTCAGAATCGTGCTCGATCCATCCAACGTTCTGGAATCTCATTTGGTTCGACTTTCCCACAACGATCCATCCACATGCATCGATGAAGGACCTACGACAGGGTTTAGAAACAAGCCGGTGGGATAATTTGGAGCAGCACTCACGATTCACAATAATAAGTTATTGATACCAGCTGAAGGTCATTAATCGAAGGAGTCATCAGAGTCAAGTTCACCGTCGTTGTCGACGTCCGAAGATCCCCTTACCAGGGGAGGTGTGCTGAAGTCGAGTTGTTGTGCGTCACCTGAACCGCAGATATAACATTGGAGCTCGTTATTCACTGTCGTCCATTTAACTATCATGCCTGAAAACCGTTCAAGTTCGCTGAAGTCCAATTGATTGCCACCTAGGTAGTCACTGAGGTCGAGAAACTTGAGTGGTACCTCAACGGCTTGTCGCCGGTCTAGAAAAGTTAAGATTTCCCGGACTATTTCTGGCTTGAACAGAACGGGTCTGAGGACCTTCAGGGCGGGAAGGATGATGTCGTTCGTATGATTTCCGACCTGTACCAGGAGCTGAAGCATCTCAGCAGTAGCTATGAGCTCAGTTACTGATGAAAAAAACCCAATAAACTTGAGGAAATTTGAATCGGAAGAAGGGAGATTGGACCCTTGATGAGCTTCGAGGGCTAGATGTACGACCTGGGAAAAGGGGCAATCCAATATTGCCTCCAAGTATCTAGATATAGCGAATGATTCCCCACATATTATTTTGAGATGAAATATTGGAGGTTCGATACTCGACCAGTTAAACTGGAAGGTAAATGAAGCTGCGGAAACCTGTAATAAGATGGATAATGGGGCGTGGTATTTGTAAAAGCGGGATAAGGTTCGGGATATCAAGCGGGGTGGTGGGGTAAAATGTTGATCGAAGGTTGAAAGTGAAAGTTCACAGCCCTCCGGGGCGGTTATGTGGTCCAGAATCCTCAAACATGCCGCAAGGTGACCTCCCAGCACAAGGACTTGCAATCGAGGGAATTGTATTTCTGGCCATGGATCTCCAAGGTGGGTTTCTTCAGAAAAGTGGACTGACAGAGACTCAAGGATGGGGACTGTCTGGGAAAATGACAACAGAAGTTCATGTGGAAGGAATTGTCCGACCAGATGTAAACTTCGCAATTGTGGAAACCAGGTCACTGGGAGTTGGAAAGCCATCCGTTTAATCCGCAAATAGCGGAGGGAGGGTGCGTAATCAGAAAAGAGGATATTATCGACCAATTGAAGGGGTTTGGGGGCTTGACTTCGGAAGTGAAGACAAAATGAACGAAGCGTCTCTGTTGGTCGATGAATGGCGAGCCACCTGTCGTCGTCAAAATTACCATCTTGAAAAATCGAGGCATCCAAATCCTGAATCCTGGGCCATTCTTCGTCCAAGATTCTTAAGAAGAATGAGGTAATGCGACGGAATTGAGGATCCAGGATGACCTTTACGCGTAGGTCAGCCTGTCCAGTTCTCAACAGAACTTCGTCCCTCCAATGGTTACTTTTTTGATCGAGATCGTTCAAGTCAAGCAATTTCCCCCACAACGATGAAGAACCGAGAACCAACAGACGCCAACGGGTGCAGACCTGTGAGGTAAATCGGGTTCGAGTTAGGGGGGTGAATTCCAGGGCGGGGCCCGTCCGAAATTGGGAGATATCGAGGTTAATTGAGAAAATTTTCAAGAGAATGTCATCAGGGCACGTCGAAATGAAGGAACTGGACTCGGATGGCATGACACATGCACTTTGGGGTTAAGTAAGGAATTGTGAAGCAGGTGCAATCCCTGCAAGCGAGGACAAACAGCGGCAGCTTGACATTCCTAAGTCCACAGCTTCCTTGTTCAGACAATCTCCACTGAATCGCAGGCTCTCGGTATCATCGTCAATACCAGCATTACCCAAATGTCGGTATCGCCTATCTCGAAGTGTACTGATGATGTACTCTTGGAGATCTTCTCCATCGGCGGTGATATTAACCGAGGGTTTTCCATGAAAACTGGTAGTCCATGAAACCTCTCCAATAAGTATCACGCGTCGGAGCTCACAGGTTTGCAAGGAGTGGCGTCAACTTATTCTGGGCTCTTCATCATTGTGGGGAAAACTGCTCGATCTAAACGATCTGAACCCCGGGAGTGATCGTTGGAGGAAAGAAGTTCTACGCAGAACAAAAAAGCCATGCTACATGTGAGGGTGGACCTTGATCCTGCGCAGCCAGTAGCCACCTCGCTCTTATTCGACATTCTGGACAAAAAATGGTCCACAATCCGAAATCTCGAGGTCTCGATTTCTCAGTAGGGACATTATGACGACAAAAGGTGGCTTGCGATCCATCGACCAACAGACAACTTGTGCACCATTTCCCTGCATTTCCAAACGCATGTGCCGGAGCCCCTCCGCTCAACTAACAATGTCCTCTTTTCTGGCCGAGCCCCTTCACTAAAATTCGCCACCATCCGTTACATGACCTTTCAACTCCCGGTGCAATGGTTTCCCCAGCTCTACGCTTTTCGGATAGCGGGACAATACAGGGCTTCCCAGCTTATGGAATTGATGTCCTCTATGTCGTCTCTCGAATATGTGGAGTTATACGATCTTCGCTCCGACAATGCTGAGTTTTGGCCAATGATCTCCTTCCCTCAATTGAAACATCTCATCATCAACGGTCAATTTGTAGCCTGTCTGAAGGTCCTATCTCACACAACCGTTCCACCTGGCTGCGGCCTTCAAATGGTAAGGTCCGACCATCGAGAGTATATCACGGATGAGGGTCTTCTTGCCACTTCTCGAGTGTTTGCCCGGTACTGCGAAACTTATTTCAAAGTTCATATTCCAACATCGATCGGATTATCAATCCAACAGACCTCTTTCGACTTTTGCAGCTCATTGACAAATCGAATAGATTCTCGAGCATGGGTCTGCTTTTCGAGGCATTCTTGATTTGCCCGTTCTCCAAAGTCACCGATCTTTTCTTTGACTTCGATGCTAACGTTACATTCCTCTCTTCTGATCCAAAAATTTCCAACTTTATCTCCCTCTTCTCGAGCTTGGATAGGTTGACGACGACGCCAGCGGGCCTCCAGGTCTTCGTCGAGATCCCAACCCACAACGTCGGCATCCTGCTTCCCGCCCTCAAAACCATACGTGTATTTCATCTAACCGGAGAGTCGCTATCACAAATCATGGATTTCTTAAATTGGCGACATGGCGTCGGTGCTCCAATTCAGGTCCTTTCCCTAGACTCTCGACCTTCTTTATTGAGGCTCAATCTCAGCACTCTTGAACAATTCAGGTCTGAAAGTTGTATGTCGCAGAGAGGGTCAGGAACCGTTCGAGTACATATGTGGCTCTGGGACACCAGAGCAGATCGACTTCCGCTACGAACGGAGTTGATCACACTTGTTGGTAACATTCTTCGGTGAGGTTTGTTCATTCTCCTCCAGAACACCAAAATTTTTTATGCGCCCTCAAATAGTGTACTGGTATATTTTGACTACATACACGGAATAACAATTTTCGTGACTCCTTGAACATTTTTTGGGAAGTTCATGTAAGTGTGTTAGAGGGGGAATATCTTATTTGCCCTATTTTTGCGCTCGAGCCCAGACATATGAACTCATTAACCAGCCAACTTTGACCCACGCCTACCTCTACCCACACCTGCATCTACTTGGAACGATACCTGGTCGTCGTCGTTACCAAGTATCAGAGAAAATTTGCGCTATAGCATGGTATATTATCTGTCTGAGTTATTTTAGTGATATTTATACAGTAGACACCACGCCATTTCTCAAAAACCTTTCGCCAAGAAATTAACTCAAATGACATAACGGAAGTCCGGGTGGCGATCACCCAGCTCGATCCAAGCAGCTACACCACCATCAGGCTCCTCGGTGCTGAAGGGGGCTAGGATTTCACTGCGTTTTTCTTTCTTTCGTTTGTTGGCGTAACTCAGCATAAGGGCATTAATAATACCCAGCGAAATTATTGCGATTGTGCTGTAGAACGTTGATAGAATCATTAGGGACACAAAAGTGCGAATAAATGAAAGAATGCAGACGTACAAGATCAGGTTCATAATTGTCGTCTTCCGGAATTTAGGACCTTCTTTTGAGGGATAACGCCAAGTACTTAAAATACCTCCCTGAATTTCAGTGTGAGATCGTTCAGGTTGACGAGAATCAGGGCAACATACTGCATTGGTTGCGACAAAGCCGAGGGCGATACTAGTAGCCCGGCGATAGTATGGTTCTGAGTTATTCGAAATCCAAGCAGCAATTACTGGTGTCGTCGCGTATATACCAGGAACCATTAGGTAAAGCGCGCCGTAAGACGTGAACTTGGCCGTCGATGCTGTTTGAAGATCAATTTTTCTGGCTAATAAACGAAATATGGACATGGAGACGAACCTAGGTATGTGGAGTAACCAGCAACTGAGAGAAGGGAGACAGAGACTAAGGGGATTGCCCTGGT
>Ga0307517_10011180_pt1 | contig 12458 bp, 16 predicted proteins | sample 23_EM_MG_FD_194515 | JGI IMG/M metagenome (GOLD analysis project Ga0307517, IMG submission 194515) | Populus trichocarpa ectomycorrhiza microbial communities from riparian zone in the Pacific Northwest, United States - 23_EM | ecosystem: Host-associated > Plants > Roots > Unclassified | place...
AAAGTATAATTACAAAATATAGGCCACCTAAATCATTAAAACAATTCATAGCAATCCATAAACTTTTTTTTTTCAATTATAATTTTATATGCCTAAATTAATGAATAACTTCTTAAAATTTTTTAAGAAGTAAAAAAATTCAACAAAAAAAATCAAAGTATAAAACAATGATAAATTTCTTGAACACTTGGTCCACCTACTCTCCTTTTCATTCCTTTATAGTTCCTTTAGTTTTTGTAATTTTAATTTTGGTCCAAAAATTTATTTTCTTAACATTTCAACAAATCATTGAGGCTAAAAAAGAAGAGAAAAGTCATCTCAAAAGAACAAAGAAAAAACAAACATTATCTAATCACCACAATCCAAAACAAATAAGGGGAGATTTTGGTATCAACGAACTCCATTTAACGAGGGGATCCCATTAAGGTGTTTATAGGCCTTTATTTTGCTAGAGAAAGTAAATCAAGGTTGAGAGATGTTTTTTTTCCTAATTTAATTTTGTTTTGGGGCCATTTTTGGAGTTTTCAAGGTTGAATAATTGATTTTTTAAAAAAGTTTTAAGGATGTTTATTATGTGTTTTTAAGAGAAAATGAGTTGAAAAATAGATTTTTAGACAACAAAAACCACCCTTATAGTGATTGGATTCTAAATAGGCACAAGATGTGTCGTATGTTGCTTTTGTTTTTTTTAAGATGGGGAAAACGACATCATCACCCCTTAATAAAAAAAAAATATAAACAAAAGTCCATGCATTCAGGCCAGCTCAAGTTTGTGTGCCTGACTTTTTTTAAAGGTCCAGACACATTAAGCCACCTAGGCCTACGCTTCATGTTTTTTTTTTAATTATTTTTTAATTTTATCATTTAATATTAAGTTTTTATTTATTATTTTATTATTATTTTTAATTATATTCTTTAATATTTAGTTGATTTTGAATTAGACTTTGTAATTTATCTTTGTTTGTATTTTGTAAGTTTATCATGATCTCAAATAATCATCCCGATATTTGGTTGGTGCTCAATATTGCGAGCGTATGTTTTTTTTTTTGTCATATAATTAAATAAAAATATTTTTAAAACAATAAAGTTATTAAATTCAGTGAAGTTCATAGTCTAGATTGCGGATTAACTTAGTTGATTGAGAATTAAGTTTCATAATTTATTTCGATTTGTTTTCTATGAGGTTTTCATGTTCTCAATCAAATATCTTGATACTGAGTTGGTGCTCGATTATGCTAACATCTATTTTTTTTTATTAACCTAATAGAGTTGATGACCAATGTCACATGTTTGACAGGCTAAGCCTCGAAGCCTAGATTAATTCGATACATCGCGATCTCAATTTCTTTTTAAATGTCATCTTGATTTTTTTAAATTAAACTACATTATTATTAGTTATCTGAGTTATTTTTTGACCTATTAAGTTTATCATATTATATCAAAACAACCCTTACATGATTTAATTTAAAAAATTAGATAAAAAATTAGGTTGAGTTATTTCAAGTTTCCCTATTATGTTTATGTTTAGTTTAATAATAACACTAAAAAGTTCTAAGCAGTGTAGACATTTCTTTTTATGTTTTTTTTTTTTTTTTTAGCTTCAATCACAAGCGTAATGCGGGCCGGTTAAACATGACCAATTTTAAAAAAAGGAGTCCCTAAATTCAATAGCTCTGCCTGCACTTATGGTTTCCAGCTCTTGCTTCCTTCTCTACTTTTGTGTTTACTTCTTTTGGGCCCATCCATATTGCTTTCTATTCCTGGAAAATCTTGATTTATACATAAAACTTCTTTCCTAAATATTGCAAGTTTTTTCTTGACAGAAGCTTTGTAGATTATATTGTACGAAGAAATTCTGCAATGTCATTATTGCAATAAATGCATTGCAGAATTGAAGGTAGAGGCTTTACAATAATAAAATTGATTTCACATAAATAAAATTTATATAGCTTCTCTTCGTAATTGAAAAACATCTCTTTCCATATCTAAAACTATACTCAGTTAATCCTGAGAGGTATAGCTCAACTGATCAGACCCTGAGTTTGTTCCCCAGAAATTACTAGTTCGAGTTTCACAAATCTCGAGGCAACTAGAAGCTTATATAATCGTTAACTTCAAGACTCGTGGGATTTGTCGAGATGTACATAAGCTATCCAAACATACATGTTAATAAAAAAAATTATGATTAGTGAAATTGCTGCATTCCATTGTCAAAACTCAAATACAAATATCTTGCAAGAAAATCATATATAAAAATGTGATGTTATTACAGCAAACAAGAACTGGATTTTGAAATTTTTGCAGCTAACTACATGATTAGTTTCAAAGCTTTCATCATCATATACATCACATAAATATTGTACTTTGATAGCAAGCATCTGCTTTTCCACCCTCATTATACTAGTTGGTGAGCAAAAGGAAGTTCTTTGGGATTTTGGTTTCCTGGCTCCTAAGTTTCCCAGCATTTTATTGCCGCAAAGGAAAAGAAAAAGGGTATCGGAAGAATATCTTTTCATTGCAAGCAGAACATAATCCTCAACTCATGTGAAGCCTAAAGTAATGCTACAATATGTTAGTAATCTAGAAAAGGTTGGACCAACAAATAATTCAATTAATGGTTTAACGCTGTTTTAATTCAGAGATAGTGTTTGATATTGTGATAGAAATATCATACCAAATTTTTTTATTTTTTTAAATAGACAACCGAGCCGTGTAGACATGTGACATCCCTCATCTCTCACCGATCCTCGATAAAAAAAATAATTTCTCTCAAATTTTAATAGACTTGCCGACCCAAAGAGTATCATTGTCGACAACAGGACCACATCATCAAACGACAAGATTTCAGGATAAATGGTCCTGTGGATCTTGACTTGTGGACCTAGGTGTTGGCTGCACAACACTTTCAAGAATGGTTCCTTGGTCCTTGTCAGATACAACGAGGCTGTGAGATGTAACCCACAGTTTCAAGGTATAAAACCAATGCAGAGGTGATGGCACATCAAACATGAGAAATGAACAATATTATGTCTATTCATCTTTTCTGCTTTTCTCAATACAAGAAAAGTCAATCATCACCTATATATCTTTACATAATATTGCTCACAGAAATGCTCAGACCTTAAACTCAGCAAATAGAGCAATACAAGCTGCTCAAAACTTCATAGAGAATCATCTCGCAGTTCATGTAACTCAACTACTAACTGCTATATTTACTTTCTTATGAGAAAGTAGAATCAGGATCGAATCCAATTTCCGAAGGTTTAGCCCCAGAATACTGGGAAACTTGTTGGTGGTAGCTCAGCAATCTATAGAAATGCAGGTTTCACCAGCCAAGATGTTGTCAACTTTGTTAACGAATGGATTAATCTTGACCCAGACAAGAGAGAAGACAGAGGCCAACAGCACTGACCACAGAACAACAATGGTTGGTGTTCGGTTTTGGCGACCCATCAGACCTTTAAGGAATGGATAGAGATGAAGAATCACCCACAAGGCAAAGAACACCTTGCCAAAGAGAGGTCCCCATGCTTCATATCCTTTGTTGAGTGCATCAGAGAATCCCGCAACAACACCAACAATGTTGATAATGAGAAGTGTTGTTGGAGGAATCAGAAGTGTTGTCCACTTGACCATATAGAGCTCGCCAAATTCTGTATCATCGGCTGCTTTTGCTGTGACAGTAAAGTTCGTATCAATGCCAGCCAACAATTTCAAGAATCCCTGGAAGACGGCAAAGAGATGGGCTGAAACACCTCCGATCACCCAGAACTGTTCATTACGCCACAAATCTTCAATGCTGACACCACTCCATCTTAGCTCAAGCACTGCAGTTACAATGATAGAGATAAAGAGGCCAAGAAACAGCATGCTTGCCAGGTTTGAGAGCTGGATCAATGACAAGGTATGATACAAAGTCAATCCCTTTATCGACATTATAACTGGAACCAAAACCGGAAATGATGAATTTGGAAAATTCTGATTTCTAATATTAAATAGAAAAATGTTGACTAGCTTAGTAATACAGAGTTCAATTGCTTGAGAAGCACTGTCTACCTAGCAAAACTTGTTAAATTTTTCCTCATAATAATTGATAAGTAAAAGCCATGACGTTGCAATCATTTTTCATGTTAGGATGTGAAAAGGAAGACAATAGAAGTTACCGTTGGTATGATGAATTTTCCAGTGAGCAGACAAACTGCAGGAATTGTGCAGTAAGCAATGAGAGGGAGGGATGTAAATGGATAAACAATGGTGTTTACATATGCAAGCCTTTGGAGCCATTTAAGACGGCCTCCTCCATACCCGTACCAGAGAGGACAATGTCTACTAAAGAAAATTTCCACAGATCCAAGAGCCCATCGGAGAACCTGGTGCAATCTATCAGAAAGATTGATGGGTGCAGATCCTTTGAATGCTGGCCTTACGGGCATGCAGTATATTGATCTCCATCCTCGGCAGTGCATCTTGAATCCACTTAAGATATCCTCAGTGACCGACCCATATATCCAACCAATCTGAGAGGACACATAAAAAGGTTTAATATTGACAATCTAAATATCAAATAGGTTCAAACTGATCAATTTTTATTTCAACAGAGCATAATTCATACTTTAATGCTAATGAAATAGAAAAGGTCAAAGAAAGTTCCAACTACGCAACCGAGAATGTATGGTTTAAATGACAAACTAGAGTAGAAAATGTCATGGAAGCCAACATTGGCTCTGGCTTGCTAGTGAAGTAACAAAAGATAATTCAGAAATGATTAGAGTGGAATCTGATTAACCATACTAGGTATTCGATGAAGAGAATATAAATTATGTTAAAAGAAATTGTCTTTTCTTGTTAAAAAATAGCTCTGAACTATCGGTTTGGAGTAAGGGATGGAAGCTTAACCTCTTTTCCCCATTCAGTCTTCTCTTCAAAGCCACAGCCGATAACATGAATAGCTTCCTTGATGAGTGTTGATGAATTGGCAGACTCAGGTACTCCTCCATTCTCCATTAGTGTAGACTCAATGAAGACAGAAGATAAGCCAAAAGTTTTCTCAAAGCTCAACTGGGAGATCAGCATTGACCTCTCATACTCATCATAATCTGCAAGAGAAAAAACCCCAACATAACTGGCGATTCAAAATTCTGTTAGCCAATCATCTAACCCAACTATCTTACAAAATTTAAACTTACTATCAATCTCTGTAAGATTGAATATGGCAGCATTGAGATCCTCTCGTTTTGCATCTTTGTAAACCTCAGCTGGATCCTGAGCAGGCTTCTTCTTTGTGGGGCAGCAACATGAGAAGCAGGATGAAGACTCCTTGCCCTTGCGTAAGCGGGGCATAGAAGGAGGCCCATATCCGTAAAGTGCTTGCCTATTGAAAACACAACCAGTTCCCACATACATTGGTCCTTGAATGCCATCCAATCCTTTCATGTTAACCTGAAAATAGAATGGAAAGAATTGTCAAAATTCAAAAAGCTCTTATTTATCCACAAACTACAGAAGCAAAGATATTATGGCAATGTTATATTATTTCTACAGTCAGTAAATTATTGCCTAATTTTTCACTTTTCTACACTGAGAAAAATATGTAATACACATCTGTATGTTGATAGGAATTGGGAGTGCAAAAGAAAAATGATCAAGAGGATTTGATAAGCCATACATCTAGCTGAACTTCATTATAGATTAAATTCAGATGAGTTTGAACATCATTAATTCTGTCATTTAGAAAGTAGAAATAATTTCGGAACTTGCATATTTGCATGGCCTGAAAAGACCAACTTCCCATCAATTAACCAAGCTATTTAAAAACTTTATTAATAAAAAATTAAAATGAAATGAAATAAATTAAATGTTTCTGTTACTCTAGCTTTATTTTCCTCTTGAGCATTATAATCTAGATCTCCCTACCACTGTATGCTCGACACTAGAATTAAGATTATGAGAAGATTAAGTTAGATATAGTCTTACATCAAAGAAAACTATGTTACGATTGGCGTAGCGATCACTCCTATCTATGCCATCAAACCTCTGAGGGAACTGCACATAGCATACATCTCGACCTACTTGTGGATCCATCAGGATGCACATTGCCTCTCGAACAGCCTTGCTATTGTTTACATAGTGATCACAATCAAGATTGAGGATGTACGGAGCATTTGTGAGAACTGCAGACACTCTCACCTGTATAAAGCCATTCATGAAATTATTAGTCCAACATGAAGTTCTTATGATGATGCCAAGCCTTACTGATCTTAAATTATTTATACACACCAGAGCATTTTCAGCACCGGCTTTCTTGTGGTGTTGGTAGCCAGGTCTCTTCTCCCTGGAAACATATACCAGTCGAGGTAGTTCATTTCCCTCTATGTCACGAGCTCCGGTGTTTCCAAGGAATACCTGTCAAGAAAATGGCCTCATATGATTATTGAATCTTCAGACAATATGGAGAGTTTTTTATGGAAAAATTCTACAGATGTGTCGAATAGACCGGAGTCTCAGGATCACATGAAAGATCAATATCTAGCTCAGAAAAGAAATTCAAAAATGATGCCAAAGGCTTTTTATTGAAAACCCAAGACCTTAATGTTCTTGAACATTCTGAAATTTTAAGGGTAATTCTAAAATATACTTCAATTATTTCATAAATTCCAAACATACCACTATCCTCTTAGATTACTAAATGCTTCAGGAATTTTCTATGTTAATTGAAGCTTTACGCCACAGAGTTCTCATATCTTAGCTGTATCTCGAGATGAACTTTGAAAAATTAGGGTAGATCCTCTATCTCTGTGGATGGATGTTTCCAGAGAAGCTGGGGATATTAAAGATTTTGTGTTTATCTCGTTATCTTTTAAAGGTTAAATAGCTTTGTTGCACCACCGAGGAATGGAATTTCTACCAATTACTAGCATAAATCTTGCAAGATACAAGAACCAACGAAAATTTCAACCTGAATCATGCCAGGGTGATCACGTGTGTTATTTCCAGGCCAAGGTGTTCCGTCTTGCATAGTCCATCCCTCGTCAGGTGTTTTCTGTGCCTTTGCTACCAGGGCATTAACTCGGACTTTGTACTCTTCATAGTCCCTCTGAAAGAAAATAAAAGGAAATGATAAATGACTTTTAAGCAAAACCAAATACATAATGGCTTTATCAGAAAGGACTAGTATTTAAGAGTGGTGTAATAAGAGCCCAGAACTAGTATTTAAGAGTGGTGTAATAAGAGCCCAGAACTTACTTTCATCGCTCTGCGTTCTTTCACGAAAGAAGGCTGAACCTTATCTTTCAAGTAATCAATTTTCTGTGAGAAGTAAAACTCTGGTGCTCTTGGTTCAATTGAGAATTTTTTGCAGAATGGAACCCACTTCCTTGCAAACTCAGCTGTTTCTACAAGAGATTCAAATGTAAGCATGGCAGCACCATCATCAGACACATAGCAGGAAACTTTATCCACGGGATAGTCCACAGCAAGGATGGAAAGGACTGTATTGGCAGTGATCAATGGAGGCTCTTTCAGTGGGTCAACAGTACTCACGAAAAAATCCACGGCAGCAAGCTGAGAAGGCTCACCCTCTCTTTCATACCTGGCATGGAATTGAGTACGTCATACCATTTATACTTTGAAAATCAATTATTGCATAGATAGTTCTGTGGTTCTGCGCATTGTATTAGGGCCATTTATATCTTCAGCAATTTTTATGTGCTAATCTTATATACACTACCTTCTCATTATTTTGTTTTTCACTTTGTTATTGAAAGACACAGCAAACTCATCCTACTAACCTTGACATGAGGAAATTAAAAAACAGTTAGCATAAAGGTAAAACCTAACAGTTTTATTTGATGTAAAGACTTAGACAGAAGAGGGAAGGTTTGTATGCTTCATACAGCTAATGTTTGTAAGCCAGGTTTAGTGTTAAATCTTCCACTAGAAAAGGGAATGGTGAATTATGCAGATGATAGTGATTATAATGCAGCATAGTGAATATCCAGATCATAGTGAGTTTGCATCAAATCATAATCCTCAGTTTTAAAGGCTTCACTAACATTAAAAACTTTGAGTCCCAGACACTGTACCTTGCAGATAGCCTGTCGATAAATGCTTCTCTGTTGACAGGATTCCACTTGGGAAATTGATCCAACACCCAAGAAAATGCAAACCAGATCTCACATATGACAGAAGTAAGCCACAGGCCGAAGGCACTATCAACAGGATTTGTTATTCTGTAGTGGAAGAAAAGGCCCAGAATGATCAGTCGCATAATGATCACAGCTCTGTATGGTGTGAGTTTGTTGCGTGGAATTGGATAAACAATTGAAAGTGGCTCCGAAGCCTCAGCAGACCTGCAAATTGAAAAGGAACCATCAAATGGAAGGACCTTCATCAAGGAAGAACTTTAATATTTATTCCTTGATGTCAACCTTCATCAAGGAAGAACTTTAAGGAATGACTGTTGGATCAAACAGTCAACCTCCAACAGTTTATAAAAGCTTCAAGTGACTTACAAGACCTTACAACATGATTAATTTGGAAATGCTAATCTTTTATTCTTTTCAGTTTAAATACTTCAATCTTATTCTTCTTCTTATGCAGTGTTTCAAAATCATATATAAGCCTTACTGTTGTACTTACGGCTTCTCTTCCATCTGCTGTTCCGGCGGAACTTGAGCTGGTTCAGTTTCAGGCTTAGTATTAGACTTTTTCTTCTTGTTCTTTTTATCCTTCCAACTCTCCACCCGATTCTTCCAAATTGGATTCCCATATTCATCATTCATTTCTTCACAAAATCATAGAGAGAGAAGATTAGCAAAAAAAAATATTTAAGAAGAGAATTAAAACAATAAATATGATCTTCAAAAAAATCAAAGTCACTAACCACTATCCACTGTGGAAACGCTACTGATATGTCTAGCATGAATTCCTACATCCTGTACAAACCAAGGTTAATGGAAGAATGATGTCAGAATCCCAGCATTTGAAACATTATATGTAGGCAAGCTTATCGTTCCAGAAAAATAATGCTAGTTCTTCTTGAATTTATTTAGATCTAAAAATCATGAGCCCTCTTATGCATCATTAAATCATTGACATTTTAAAAAGCATAGTCATACCTGAGAATTGTTGAGGTGAGATGCCATTGTGGATTGATTGCCAGACCCCTTCTTTTCTACATCATCCAGCAAGTTCTCTGGAGATTGCAAGCATAAATTAGCATATAAAATTAAATAAAAAAGTTAGTAACATACTAATAAAAGGGTTTTCAACCATTTGAACCATACGTGATGAAAGTTTTCAACCGTTGAAAAACTTAATTACACCAGATAATATAAGAGAGAGAAAATCTTTCTGACACACATCGATTTACCAGACCAAAAATCTGCAAAAGGGAACTTCAAGATAGGGCAGTACCATCATATGGTGAGCCACATCGCAAGCAAACTTTCCGCCCCTCCTTGATCTCATACTCGAAACAAGACTTGCACATGTGATAGTTACACTCATGGCAAGCCACAAACAGGTCTCCATTTGCATCATGTCCCACCTGTTCACCACAGCTATGGCATAAAGGAGCCCCAGATTCCATCATTTTGCTGATTACCACTTCACCGGCTCTTTACACCCCCAATTCCTCAGTTCTTTCAAGAGGGCTTCCCTCTGCTTCTCAATCTTCTATTTTGGCCTGGTTTTTATATCAAAGACCCTAACCAAAGCTAGGGTGTCTTGGTTGTCTCTCAGAGGGTGGTGCTGACATTTTTTAATGCAGAAGAGAGGGTTGAGGTTGGTGGGGCATGGCGGTTGAGGAGTTGGTGTCATGTGTTTACAGAGAAAGAGAGAGATGAGAAGCAACGTCTAATTTTTGGGGTGAAAGAGAAAAGTTTTGAAATTTTTGCGGGAAGTTTAAGGAAGGTGTCTGTTAGGCAGAGCACATCTTTAACAAACTTACTTTCAATGCAAGTCCCCTCTCTTGAATATAAACACAAGATCCGGGGCTGGGCCGCCATGTAGACCGAAAACTGGCAGCATCCAAACAGTGTACTGGCGTCTCCCATCGGCATGCTTCAGATAATCATCATATCGATGTATCAGGGTAAGTCTCTCAAGGAAAGGAAAAAAATGAAAAATAAAGCACATCACTTTTTATGTCGCTGAGACCATATATCTGGTTGGTCCAGTAATGGTAGCAGATTAACCATTTATTCTCTGCGACTTCACATCAGTGTTATCCCCAAGAACAGATGATGGGCATCCATTTTCGTAGATCTTAGATCCTTGCTTTTGATGAAGATGCAAATGACTAAAGAATCCATTTTCCTGTTAAATCTACACGGGAAATTGCAACACCAGATGCAAACAGAGCCATTCAACGAACCATAAAAAAGACATCAAAAAATTGATTTTAAAAAAAAGGGCATTTCTTGAAAGAATTGATTGACTTGTTCTTTTTGGTGCCTGACTGAATTTATTCGATGAAAATTAAAATTGGACGATAACAACAGAAGCGTTGCTTATTCAGCCATCTTTGTATTTTCTGGGGATGGGGGAAGTAAAGTTTGGTCATGAATATTAAACTCATAAATTCCTTTTGATACATACTCTTTCTAATTTGATAAATCACAAGCCAATTCACATCATGCAAATTTTGCTCCTAGTCAAAGAAACCAGCAAAACTGTAAGGAGACTTGTTGCAGAAATTTAGTCAACGATATCCATTCAGTTCGATAATCATTCTGAGAAATATAACAGCGAAGAAATTCCTATGAACCATAATAATTCCATTTTGTACAGCTGTTCATCAACCTGTGACTCAACTTATACAAGCTTAAAACTCTAAAAATCATGGGTTTTGCCGGTGTGCCTTGAAAGGGGTGGCTGGTGTATCATGCACTTTACCTCGGTCAAAATGATGATAACTGTAAAAGGCTGCCCTTGGATAACCAAGCAATTGACGCAACACTGAGACAAACAGGAAACAATCTTCTCCTGCAACAGAATTAAGGCATGCTCTCCAGGAGTCTTTGATGTTTTAGCTGTAAACTAAGAAACAGAATAGACCTTTACTACTTTTGTTGTGTCACAAACAACAAGGTTTTCTGAGTCAGTCGGAGTGGTACAGAGCCAATTGACCTGCCAAAATGGAAAGTATGAGATGAAAAGATTCCAACACGAGTGATGCAAAAGAACAAGAAGCTGAAAACCAAGATATTGTGCAAAAAGACAATGAAAACTGACCTTTTTGCTCAAATTAATGTTAAGACGAAGAACATCACTGTTGCCACCAGTCTGCACTGCATCATCATATTTGGAGCAATCCCAGACTTTCACAGACTTGTCATTCCCGCCTGATATTATCAACTTCCCCTTCTCCCCAAACAGTGAAAATGTGACACAGGATACAGCAGCAGCATGGCCGCCCACAGAGTAATCCAAATGTAACCTTTTTCTTGCATTTTCATCAAGAGTTCCTGTACCTGCAGCTGGAACACCATCTTTAGATGTTGATGAAGATCCTTTCCGTGCTTTTGCTGAAGTTTTTGATCTAATAACTGCAAGCTCTGATTCAATATTTATTACATCAACAATACCATCACCCCTAGCCACAACACATATTTTATCAGACTTATCCAACATATCAACATCTGGAACTGCTATTGCATGAACAAATGCAGGATTCAAACATTGTGCCCCATTGCTACCGTTCTTTATGTCAGGCAAACCTGTATTCAAGAAAAGGTTCTACTGGTAAATCTTACAGGTCAACAGAATAATACAAGCTTAAGGGCCATATTTAGACTATACTTTCTATGAGATCATAAAAGCACCAAAACAAAGTATCAGTGACGTCGAATGCTGGAGATGGTGAATCAGTTTATGGTATGTTGTTAGGATAACACACGAATAAATTGGAGGGCTTATGATCTAAAAGTTAACTTTCCTACAGCCCATCAATGGAAGATAACAAATTTTATACCAGTAAAACCTGTTAAGACATACGAGATAAGAGATATACATACCAAAATCCACAATTTTGACTGGGCGCCCTTTGGAGAAGTCCCACATGACAAGCTTTGAGTCAAGACCTCCAGTAATGACTGTCAAAATTCGTGTTAATGAGAGCTAATGGTACGGCAGTCAAAATTCGTGTCCCAAATATAGTTTGAAAGTTGAAACATAGAAGCTCAATATAAAAGCTAGAATTACATCATTCTTCCCAAAATTCATACGGCAGTCAAATGCCAAACAAAAGTGAGAGCTAATGGTACTTTCTTTCACATTATAGCTAATTACACTTCCAACCGTCTAGACAATAATGAATACCAACTCTAAAAACCTTCAGAAAATTTAATGAATACTTCCCTTCAGGAACACAAGTCTCCTATGCCTATCAGCATCCATTCACTGACTGGTACTTCACTCAATAATATCACAAACCAACTCAGCAGATAAGCAGCCCC
>Ga0307517_10011181_pt1 | contig 12457 bp, 21 predicted proteins | sample 23_EM_MG_FD_194515 | JGI IMG/M metagenome (GOLD analysis project Ga0307517, IMG submission 194515) | Populus trichocarpa ectomycorrhiza microbial communities from riparian zone in the Pacific Northwest, United States - 23_EM | ecosystem: Host-associated > Plants > Roots > Unclassified | place...
AGCCCACATCCCTCTGAGAGGGGAGGGGCACGTGTGGGTGGGGCAGTGGTCATAGCAAGGGTGGTGGTGGGGGGGCACCTGGTGTCCAGTTGGGATGTCAGCATTCTGGGGTGGGCGTAGCAGCTTGGGGTACTCACCTCAGTCCTCACCATCGGCTCGCAATGGGTACTCCCTTCTCGTCATGGAATTGTGTTGATACCGTTTCCACAGCGCTCACAATCCTGGTGGTGCTCATTGACTTCGAGACTGAGTGGCTGTATCCTATTCGTGGTGGTGTTTGTCAGGATGCGTGGGTGGTCATGGTCATGGAATGCGTAGGGAGTGGTGGTTGCAGAATGGCAGTAGATCTTTGAGAAATGTCAAAGTCAGTTCAAGCTCCACTACACATGACATTGTTGATTGTTGAACTGTGAGAAATCAACAGAACTCAACTTGATCTCGTTCCACCTCCTTGTCCTTCACTTTCGCCCACCACTGGTGCTGCTGGTCTTCTGGACTGTAACCTCTACCACTGCATATCTTTGAATATTGTTAATTCATCTCTGATCTGACTCGACTAGGAATATGACCGATTCTCTAACCTTGGGTAAAAGCTAAACATTACAGTACGTCTCGATTCTCGGCCTATGCAATTTCAAATTATCTGATAATGAAGTCCTATCACGTAGTCTGGAACGGTGACCCGTGCCCCGCATGAACATCGTCAATCATAACCCATCGTGAATTGAACCCAGTGACTGGTAAGTTTTGAACTGCTGAAATGACAGCTTCGTTATCTACTGTAATCCTGCAGTTACTATGTGGCACTCTGCTTCTGCCTCTTCCATGGTGGTCGACACAGTTTCTGCAGCCTCCATCACTGCTGCTGATGTGGTGATGTGGTCTTGCGCTCCCCAACTTGATGACCTTGCTGATGCAGTCCCACATTACATGTGTATACAAGATATTCGACCCCCATTTCCTGTCCTGACCTACCAACTAGCTATATATGTAGAACGGCTGCAATGTGCGGCTGTGATAACAGTAAGAATGTCCTTTCGATCGGGGATGCTCTGGACTTACTTTTTCTTCACTTGTACAGGATCAGTGCACGCCTCTTGTTCTCGAAGTAGGTCAGCATTTGTCTCTCGACAGTGTGAGCTTGTTGATTAATGTACCTGTATCACAGTCCATTCAGTTCGACTGCTGCGATGAAGATGGAGAAGGATGGCCTCAAGATGAATATGTTGGACTTTGGCAGGTATGAACCCGCTCTCGATAGGAATGGTGGCAATGGAACTCACTGTCTCTCATAGCCGCCGCCGCTGTCATCGTCATCACTGCCCTTTCTCCATATCCTGATTGTACAGATTTGTAACCATTCCATTTGATACCACCATCTCATTCGCTGCTCCTGGCGCTCTTCACTTTTTCTCACTCATTGGTGGCCTCTGCTGTCCATGCAGATACAGACTCATTTCTGGTGGTGTGGGATTGTCAAATAATGGGGTGGTTTTAGCATGGTGGTCTGTGGATTGTTCTCATTCTTGTTTTCATTCGTCATTACCTTGCACACTAGTAATCTATCATATCATTATATTATGTACCAATATATGGAGCTCTATTGACACATCTGGTATAATATTAAGTGAAATTGAAGATTTATTTCCACAAATTGTGTGCTTTCCCTGAGCAAATGCACAACTGATTAGGATGAATAAGTTGCAATCAGTGAAGAATAAGTGCCAATATTTAGGACACCTACCTTATTGGGCTGATTTGACTTATGTGACTTACTTGCAACTTATATCAGCAGATTTTTCACTTACTCTGACATATTCTAGCTTATAACTGTAGATCAGCAAATGGGGTTTTTCCTGATGGCCTACTCTGACTCAATGGGCCGAGGACCACATCACCGCGATCAACAAAGCCACCAACGACAAGGACCTCTCCCGCGCCCTTGACTTCCTCTCGAAGAATGCGACTATCGTTGTTAACGGTGTCCACATTTCTCGTGTAGAGTTCGAGAAGCAGCTCCAAGGCGAGAAATTCGAGGAGATTGATGCCACTATCTCTTTTCTCAGCGCTGTTCAAGTCCCAGCGGACAAGGACAAGCCCGTTGATGTAAGTTCAATGATGTACCTCTACAAAAATCCATAACTAAATTGTCTCTGTAGGCCGGATCCGTGGGGCTCTTTTAAAACGCCTTCATCATTGAGGCAATCAAAGTCCGTGGGGCTCACGCTACCAGAAAATACACAGCTTCTGTCAATGTAGTGTAAGTTTCAATCCAACAGCCCTTTAATTATTCATTCTCAGCCGTCTTATTGATCTGAATTTTGATCTAGCATCGAACAAGACCCCAGCATCCCTGATCCCAGATCCATGGATTTTTCGATGGAAGGAGGGTGAAGAGCCTAAACCAGGTAATTGATCTAGTGCCCTCGGTCGTGGAGTAAATGCAATACTTTGAATGCTGTATAGATACGTAGATCTAGTACAGCTTGGACAACATCAACTCCAACACTCCTCGATTAACCTCCCTTCCTTGACCATCGAATGAACATATCGCCTCGCCTCTTCCGCCGAAAATTTACCATGAGTCTCAGCTGCAAACACGATGGCCTCCTTAACAGCTGCGGGCATCTTATTTGACGATCTGTCATTGACAAGAAATCAGTCAGCCCCACATATCTAATTCGGAATTACAGCCCATTCTTTCCTCACCCCGAAATTAAAACCCATCCGTTTTGCTCTCCGACAAGCTTCCAAATCTGTTCAGCGTCATCGCGGATAAGATCTTGGACGTATATCCGTTTTACTCCTTCTGGGCCGTCTCGAGAGAAAGCGGTCCTGTATTGGAGGCTTTGATCCCTCTCGTAGGACCTCCATTCATCCCCAAAGTGCTGGTCTTTGGAAGATGACCGACATCCGAAATATAGGACGTTCACTGGAAAATTTTAGAATTAATATATATAAGATAGACCGTGGAGTAGAATCTTTACGGTGGGCTCCAGCATCAATTCGCTGCTCGATTACGGATCTCATGGGAGCGATCCCCGTTCCAGGTCCAACACATATGACTGGAGTATCTGCATTTCCAGGCAAATTTAATAAGCCTTTCTTGATCCCCACCTGAATGCTGTCGCCTAACCAGTCACATAAGTATATTATCGAGCAAATACCTGACTGTCTGACCTGGTTTTAAAAGAGAAAGGTAGGAAGTACAGACACCTTTCCTAGGAATCTTCAGCTTCGTTCTGTATTTGACGATGGCCACACAAAGGTGGATTTCACGAGGATGTTTCTGGGAGCCTAGCGTTAGAAAATTTCCCATTGCACTATATACAATCTCACCTTCAATGAGCTTGCAATTGAAAATTCCCGCGGACGCAGCGCCGGAAAGACATCAAATATATAATCCCGTGGAATCTTCACATGTCGGAATTCATCCAGAACCTCTTGTATTGTCCGTCGAACCTTGTAACAATAATCATACAACTCGTCCTGCCAAATGTTAAGCCGTCTGATGCTGCGAGTTATGACTAAATTTACCAACCGCTCCCTCTAGAGTGAGAAATTCATCCAATTTCTCCCTTTCTCGCTCATCGGATGTGAAATGGCGAATAAGTTGAAAGAAGGGTCGTCGAGGGACGGCGTTGAAATCCAAGAAGCGGGAGAAGAGTATACGCATGGTGGCGTACGTTGGTAGATGATCAGGCAACGATTGATCTGAAGCTAACTTAACAAGGAAGTGAATTCGGGAGAGAGGGGCATACCGAACATCGACTGCTTAATTTCGAAGGGGTCATCAGCTTCGCTGTCCCATTTCATCATAGATAAGAACGCATTCGTATCCGAATCCGATGCCGAGGGATGAATTACAGCAACATCGCCTGGGTTATATCTAGGATGTTGGTTAGAATGGGGGGAACGATCAACAGGGTGGCTCTTACTAACTTTATGTCATCTTCAAATCCAAATTCAAGGTGCCGGACATCTTGATACCAATCCGGGGCTGTGATCCTTTGGTTCACTTTGATTGTGCCTTTATGGTACTGTAGGTCGACCTGTAATGGATCTTGCGACATGTTTATATCGGCTTCTACCGCGGGCCTCAAGAGAACACGCGGTGGGGGAACGTCGTCGACAGAAATAATCCCAACGCCGGGCGGTAAAGGGAAGTGTTCGATTAATGTGTCCAGAAGACCATCCGTCCAAGGCTGGAGCGTACCATCTATTCTGAATGTGTCCCAGTTAAAGGTGTCGGGGCAGCAGGGAGCTATTACTCACCCAAGAGGATGCTGTTCGTCGCCCTCACCGCGTTGGTAAAACTCTGAAGCACCCAAAGATTGCAAGCGTCGTGAAAGCTTCTTCGCAGCCCAGCAGAACTTTTCGTATGATGTATCTCCGAGACCAAAAACGGCAAATGGGAAGTCTTCGAATGTGTCTGTAGGCAAATGACGAAGGAGATCGTTCCAAAGAGGGGTCATAGAACGGGGTTCAACCCCAGATCCGGTGGTAGACACGACAAATATGACAATGCCCTCAGAGACGAGGTCCAACTGGCATACGGGTAACTTTGGGGAAAGCTCAATAAATAAAATAAGAACTTACCAATGAAGTTTGCTCAATGCTGGTCACACGACAATGGAAGGCAATCCTTCGACATTGGCGAGCGATGTAGTCTGCGGCATCCTGGGCGTTTCCAGTCTCGGTGGCATATGCGATGAGCAAGCTACGATCGTCAGCGCCATCCGCGTCGAGCGCAAGCATGAGGGTTTTGTTATCTGATAAACCTATATTGCCAGCAGTTCAAGACCCGCGTGGGAATGATTGATTGATCGATAGTCTGAACCTTCCGAATCCGTGTATTTTTTGGGCAACCGCCACTTCTTCTCCGACCACTCGACCCCCGTTTTACGGTCCCTGACCGATCCCGTCAACACGCAACCAAACCTCTTTGTCATTCCCTCCATCAAGACCGCGATAAACGCCACGACGATTGAAAAGTCACACTGATCTCTGGTGTCCGGTCACGAACGGGTTTCGTGGGTCGCGATTAAGAGTCGAGCTCCCCTCCACTCATCAATACATTTACCATCTAAAACTAAACTGTACTAGTTTCTAAGGGCCCCAGAACGAGCTCCGTTTGTTCACACGCTTCGAACTCGGCAGACGTTGCTGTCTTAAACTTTAATCGAGCCACCACCTGACTCGGGGTCCAGTCGACGTTCTCCATCGACTCGGCTTCATAAATCCTGTGTCGAGTATATCGCCAGCCTAAGTAAAATTGGGGCTCTGACTCTGCCGTTTTCATACATCCGGTGTAAGATCCCGGGGCCCGCATTGCCCATAGTACACACTTTCCTTTTGTAACGCTCTCCTCGAGAGTCAACTCGGGGCTAGATTTATTACTTGCTACCACTACACACTACTAGTATACACTTTACTTCCTGGTTCGTTGACGGATTTTGGGACAACTCAATTAGGAGGCACAACATTCTCGATGGCCTTCTGCACTCCTGCCAATTTGTCCCTAACAACCGTATCCACAGCGAGATTTATTGCGTCGGAGATCTCCTTCTGCAAGCCGGAGTAGAGTTCTTTGATACTGTATGGCTCACCGTTCGGATTGCCGTAAACAGTCGAAGCATGGCGCAGCGTCTGTTTGCCCGATAAAGAGAACTTCTTACAGCGGTGTGGTCGTGAGTATGCCTGCGAGGTGTCGTCCGTCCAAGGTCTCCGTTTGCTGAAATTAAGTATTGTCCCAAAGTCTCTGACACCTTCAACTTAATATTGGTTCTAGGTCTACCTCAATGTGTCCATTGCCTTCTTCCCCCAGAACTACTTGGCATATCTTCTTCCCCTAGAACTACTTGACATGTCTGCTTCCCCTGGAAGTTAGTAGAACTACTTGACATGTGTTCTTCCCTTAGAACTACTTGTCACATTATTTGACTTGCACTTAACTCTGTGGGGGTGGAGACCTTGACAGGCTCTCGGCTGACTCCAGGGTGAAGGTGAAGAGCCGATGGTAGAAGCGCTCAGCTAACCGCAGCGGCCCTACTGTACAAGGGTGGGTGAAAAGGAAGTCCAAGAGGCTACGGAACGAGAGATGGACTGCGAGTCGGAGAGTTTCCAGCTATCTGCAAAATGCTAGAGCATTTTCAGACTTTCGTGTGTGCGCCCGTGTGTATTACGAACTTGAACAACCGTTTTTGGTAAGGCGCGGGAGTCAATGACGCAAGCCTTAGTGGTTGTCTTGATCACGACCCACCGTTCTTGCTGGTTACCCCCTCTTCTTAATATAATTCCTATGTCATAGCATTGCCATAATTTTAAACAACGGACCCCACCGCCCCACTTCCAGGCACATAAGTACACGAAAATCTGAAAACGCTCTAGCGTTTTGCAGATAGCTATCAAGAGCGCCCCATTTCCAATCTATCCAAATCCAGCTTGCCGTCCTCATCATTGATACTGTAGCATCAAGTAACTAAAAAAACCCAGAGAGTCCACGCCACTTCTTTATTATCGCTCAAATAGGTATAAATGTGTTTCGACACTCTTCGGACACATTCCCATTTTAGAAATCGGCGCAGATGGATGTCACATTTATTGATGTCCCATGAGTGCAACATTCTTGCTGCCCGCATTTCCCTCTAAATGACCCCATTGTTGTATGATTCTCTTTCCAGTAGGGTCATATATCTATATTCTTTTTTTAGACGTAAAATTCCTCCAATCTGGGCAAAACCCAAGATTAACATTGCAGTATTTCATCAATTTAATCTCTTTCAGTGCCATCCATTTCGTAGCACCTTGATAACTTGACCAACTGCTCCAATTTTTTTTAATACGTGGTCTCTACACTTATTTAAATATATGTGCGAAGTTTGACCAAATTTTGACAATGAGTGGACACCTGCGTGAGTCAGATCCAAGTGTCCAAAGGAGTGTTAGAACACTGTAACGCTACTCTGAGAGGGGGTCCAATACAACCAATAGCCATCTAGTGTACCAATTTCGACAGTTGTTCATTCACTTCAAGAGTCCAGCTTTCTTTTTCAGGGTCTAAATCTAATCCCCCCCGATCTGAAAGTCCACAAGTGACAAGATGTTTTTGTTTGGGAGGACCCTCGAACTTTAGATCCTGCCACCTGGTAGAATAGAACATTCCGGGACGAATCCCAGACTGTTTGGATGTACCGCTCAGGTTTTGTAGACTCATGACCAGCCGTCGAAATGAGATACTTACCTCTCGATTTGACAGGGATGGGATTGGCAAGTTCCGACAGCATGTACAAATATTCATTTCAGCCCACCACCAAGCGCAGGTGATCATATGCCGAATTTACATATAAGCTACCAGATTCGTTCCTTTCATCCGCCAATTTCATCGCCCAATGAATACCTACACCAGTTCTTTTGGGTCCCCGGTCAACTACACCCACGCAGCCCAGCGTGTAAGCACCAATGGTCCCCTCCTTCTCCAAGGTTGTATCATTCTATCATTCTGCTATCCATTCCTCATCGACGAATATACAGACTTCCACACCGTCGATAACTTAGCGCACCTCGCTCGCGAGCGTATCCCCGAGCGTATCGTGGGTATCATTCACTCAGATTGTCATTCCCCCCAGACACCAACATCAAGGATCGTAGGTCCATGCCAAGGGTGCTGGCGCTTATGGCTACTTCGAAGCCACCGCTGACCTAAGCGATATTACATCGCAAACCCTTTTCCGCCCTGACAACAAGGTCAAAGCCACCGTCCGCTTCTCCACTGTCGCCGGCGAGTTAGGTTCAGCTGATACCGCTCGTGACGTCCATGGTTTTGCTATCAAATTGAAGACCGACCAAGGCATCTTGGACTGGGTCTTTCTAAATACTCCTACCTTCTTTATCAGAGACCCCGCCAAGTACCCCGACTTGGTTCACGCGACGAAGAGAAACCCCCAGACTAACTTGAAAGATCCCGACATGACCTGGGTAATTCTTTGTCTATCGGTATCACAAATTATAACTCTAACCCACTTTGTACTAGGATTTTTTCTCCTCAAGCCCGGAGACAGTTCACCAAGTGATGATGATCTACTCCGACCGTGGGACTCCTGACGGCTTCCACCAACAACATGGCTTTGGTGGAACCACCTTCAAGTGGTGTAAGGAGGACGGCACCTTCCATTATGTCAAGGTCCACGTCAAAGCTGATGGCGGAGTCAAGGTATGCGGTTCCTTCTGGTGACTTGAACTCCCCCAAATTTGTGATTTGGTAGACCCTCAGTACCGCCGAGGCGACCAGACTGGCCGGCGAAGACCCTGATTATGGTGCCCGGAAGTTGTTCGAGACCATTGAGGCTGGCAAGTTCCCTTCGTGGACCGTCAACATTGTGAGTATGTTCTACGTTCGTGTATATATATCAACGCGACTAACTTCAATTTAGCAAACTATGACACTCGCCGAAGCGGAGGGCACCTACCGTGACATTGCACTCGATGTTACCAAAATTTGGCCACACGACAAATTCCGTCTTCGCCCGGTCGGCAAGCTAGTCTTGGACAGGAACCCTGAAAACTTCTTTGACGAGATCGAACAGGTTGGTGGTTTTGTCACCTGCGCTGACATCGTTGTACTGACACTGGCACGACGCTAGCTGGCATTCTCGCCGGCCCATATGATCCCTTACATTGAACCTTCTCCCGATCCCCTGTTCCAAGCTCGTCTTCTCATCTATTCAGACACCCAACGCTACCGTCTCGGAGTCAACCACAAGCAGCTCCCTTGCAATGCGTCTAGTTGGAGCGTTGCCAATTTCCAGCGTGGTGGCACCGCTTCGTTCGTATCCCAAGGCAAGCGGCCCAACTACCTGAGCAGCGTTCCATCCCTCGGCTTTAACGGCCCCCCGAATGCTATCGACTCGCAAATCAATAATAACAAGCGGCACGAAAAGTTCGATGGCACCGTTAACCGTCAATTAACTATGATCTCTGTTGGTGAGATTGTAGTTGAGCCTTGATTTGATTGGCACATATTCTAATCCCTACTTCCACAGATGATTTTGTGCAACCTCGTGCTTTGTGGAATTGCTGGAATAAGAGTGAACAGGATGCGTTTATCAGCAATATCTCTCATGGCCTCAAGTTCGTCAAGAGCTCGAGGATCCTGTGGAACCAGCGTATGGTGTATTCCGCTTGCCAGTAAACTCGCTACTTACATCCGCTCCTTCCTTTCAGTCCTCGTCTTCTGGCAGGTTGAACCAGTGATTGCTCAACTTATTTATGACCAGGTTGTTTTGGAGCCCCAGCACACTGATCTTCCACCACGGGCCAATCTTGCCCTGAGTTTTCAAGTCGACGCATGATAACGGAAATTTTTTACAAATACTATTATCAAGGCCCGTGTCAATGTAAATAAAATTAGTCCGAATCCTAGCGGCACCACAGTTCTGGTTCGCAGCTCCGTTTATATACTTGTCCATAGATTCGCGAAGTATTTTCTTTATCACACTGTAATAAAAAACTGAATAAAGACACGACATGCGGTCGATATCGATGAGGCTAGTATAAGCTTTGAGATGCGTCTGTGCAACAGGGCTTCAGGTTCTTAGGGAGACACGAAGCTTCGGAAGCTGGGGTTTCCGAGATAGCTGTAGGGGCAAACACTTGCCGCTTGCGGACTTTTCAGATCGCCGGAGTCAAACATTGTGGCGTGGACGCGTCGACTCCCTGGGTTTTTTGGTCACTTGATGTTATCAATGATGAGGTCGACAACAAGTCGACAAGTTGGATTTGGATAGATTGGAAATGTGGTGCTCTCAGTGATAGCTATCTGCAAAACGCTAGGTCGTTTTGATTTTTTTCCGTGTGCGCCCTTGAAGCTTGGTGTAAACATCTATTTTTGGTAATGTGAGGGAGCGTGCTATTTTCAGCTCCACGCCTCTCCATGCTCCCCACTCTTCTCGCTTGCGGCCTTTGCACGGATTGCTCCACTGGCTCCACAATTCGTCGTATCTACTACGGATTTACCCACCAAACAAAGACGCACACACCCTAAATTTTTCGAAACGGCCTAGGGTTTTGCAGATAGCTGGGAACTCTCTAACTCGGAGTCCATCCTCCTCTCCCTCGTTCCTTAGCCTCTTGGACTTCTTTTTCACCCACCTATTTCTATATGGTCATTCTTTCGAACTCCTTGACAGCTGTCTGATGATAACAGCTTTCCCCCTATTAGTATGCAAAGTCACCTACACCTGGCCGTCGATCTCGTCAAATTGACGCACAGGTCTACATAAGTGGTCGGATACTTTTCCAGTTGCATGTGGACATCACCGCCGGCCCGTAACTAGACCAGGACAATTGTCCATTAATTATTCTTGAAAGATGCCGTCTGTGAGGCGCCTTTCCCTCGCAAATTCTGGCCTCTGGCTTGTGTATGGACAGTCTTAGAGTACAAGACGAATGTGGACGAGGTCATCAAGAGTTCATTGGTGCTTACGCGGTACTGGGCAGCGTTAGTATAGTTGATGGCGAACCGAAGGAAGTGCAGGGTTGAGGGTTGAGATCGGTGAGATCGGGTTTGGGAGAAAATCCATCGTTGAAACAAGGTTTGGTGAGAATGAATTTAAAATTGGAAGATTGGGATGATAGCGGGTGTTATATGATCTACAACAAAATGGAATTGTGAAGAAAGTCATTCAGGATCCCTAGATAAAGGAAGGTTTGGGTGAGTAAGTTAAGGACAGTGGCAGATGACGAACACATCGTACTTTTACAGGTTGCGACGGTGGAGCAACTGTGGAGATACTGATCAACGGAGACAAATGTCAAGTAGTTCTAGGGGAAGAAGACATGTCAAGTAGTTCTGGGGGCAGAAGACAATGACGTATCAAGGTAGACTCGGACCGAGAACCAATATCAAGTTGAAGGTGCCAGAGACTTTGGGACAATACTAAATTTCAGCAAACGGAGACCTTGCACGGACGGCAATATATTTGAATGCGACCAAGGTTTAATTTGCAAGTGACGCAGCAAGCCAATAGCAAGCGTTTCTGGGGGTGAAAAAGATAAGCGGAGGTAGTTATGATAGTGGGTTGAGGTATCTGCCCAATAAGCTGCCTTCGGCCTGTCGGCTGCACAACAGCAGTTCCCGATCGCACCTCCTGTGGATTGAAATAACAGCAAGTGTTCCTGCGATCAGCTGCTCATGAACGTGTGGACTTTGACAATTAACCCGTTCTCTTGACGAGTACTTAACCATGGTTGTTGCAGCCGCCTTCTGGCAGTTCTTTTGATCCACTCGAGAACAATCCATTTTCCGCAGAGTCCCGACCTTCTTCAACGATTACTGTGCTTCAATGTCGAACAAACCACGTCCCTTCCCTCATCATAATCCAGGACCTTCTGAATGGACCTACGCAGACCTTGTCGAGCATTTACAAGTTGCACAGCACGTTGAGCTGAGCACCATTCCCCTCTATTTGTATGCCGTGTGGAGTATCAAGACGGATAAAGCAGAGGGTCAAAACGCTGCTCGCAAAATCCAGTGTCAGTCCCATCTCCTTACCACGTAGTTCCTCGCACTGAGCATGCTTTTTAAAAGTTATTTCGGGTCAGGAGATGCATCATCTCTCGCTGGCGGGTAATATTCTAAGTTCCATCGGCCAAGCCCCGAAACTCTATAACAAGGCGATGATTCCGGTGTACAACGATCAATCGCATTTACTTGAAGACGAGGTTAGGATGAGACTGCAGGTCGCCGATGATAGCAACATCCTGAGATTCAGAGAGGTAAAAGAAACGCAATTCAAGGCTTTCTGCAATTGATATCGTGTGCTTTAATAGCTGGAAAAGCCGGCCTCGCAGTCTGACGAGCAAACGCCTCATTCCACCTCGGATGGCGATAACAGCTTGGAGGGTTACAAGAGCATAGGCGAATTCTACAAATATCTGATGCAATGTGGGTACTTCTTCAGAACGCTTAAATAACGCTCATGATCGAGCACCCGTTAAGGTGTGAATAAATTACCGCTGGCCTTCAACCTCAACCAAGACAAGCAATTCTCTCCTTCCGAATTCAACACAATGGTCGTCATCGAAAACAGGCATTGCTTTGAAAGTCCTCACGAGAATCATCGAAGAAGGCGAAGGCGATCTTGACTGCCCAGATTCGCATTATGCAACCTTCCGCGACTTGTACAAAAGTTACGCAAAAAACCCTTGGACGTATCAACAGGTACCGCTGAATCCGTATACCTCTGGCTATAAAGAAGCGGGACTGCAGTTCGTATACAAAGTGAGTTCGCGTGAAGACATTACTCGGTACTTATTGAGCGCTTACACATCCATAGGTCTCGTTGACTTTCGATGCATTATACTGCTGTATTCTTCAGTGCATGGAACAACTCTGGATTACTGCACCGGGGGATGCGAGGGGGAAATTCGTAAAGAATATTCACTCTATCATGGGAAT
>Ga0307517_10011183_pt1 | contig 12456 bp, 12 predicted proteins | sample 23_EM_MG_FD_194515 | JGI IMG/M metagenome (GOLD analysis project Ga0307517, IMG submission 194515) | Populus trichocarpa ectomycorrhiza microbial communities from riparian zone in the Pacific Northwest, United States - 23_EM | ecosystem: Host-associated > Plants > Roots > Unclassified | place...
TGCGCTTGTGCGCTTCCGAAATGAGGGCTCTGGAGCTGTTTTCCAAGATCTCCAGCGTCTTCAGGTCGGGCAGCCAAACCAGGCAGTCGACAAACCTTGCCATTGAATCTTCAGGGGCTCGGGGGAAATACAATTAAACGAAAATGGTCCCACAGAGGTATTGTTTGTGAGCTGTGGTCAACTGTAGGAGCTGGACGTACTGGACGCAGGCGGCGGCCGTCGGGTTCAAATCCAGACGGGCGATCTGAGTGTACAAATTGTGTCCCTTCGGGTCTCGCAGTCGTAGCGAACGTGCGTGCGAATGCATCCCTCGGCATCAGGTCAAAGGAACTCAGGGAGTAGCTCGGGGGAACCTGGAAACTGTACGACGCAGATCAGGCGCGGATCAGAATGGCGATTACGAAGCCCAAGCACTCATTTCCGCTTATACGAATTCTGGTGCTTCTTGGCTGCATCTCACGAGCTCGAGGAATTACCGCTGTTCGTCTCCATTCAAGTTTCTGCGGTACCGTTGTGCGAAAGAGTTCGAGAAACAAGGGTCGATGACAAGGTGACCGCCTCAGCAAAGACATGTAAGCCCCGGCCAAGGCCAGTTCGAAAGTAACACGAACACGAGGGACGGTGCTGATTCATAGTCAACCCAGTGCCTTTGGAAGGCGCCAAAGCCGTCCTCTCTGGCATCCTCCACAGTTCCGGTAGGGTGGTATGGCCCGGCTAGATACACAATAAGTATATGCCTTCCACCTTGCGCGGTATGATGCAGAACGCGCAGTGCTGAACATGGCTCACATTCCCACGTGATGTGCGTCGTGGCCGGGAGATGCCGAGCCATTGTTGAATTCCTGGGATTGGTTGTTCGCCTGTTTTGGTTCGAAGTTGGTCCCACCTGTTCTCCTCCTCCCCCTCCTATTCCCCCGTCCCCCGTCCACCTTCCACCTATCTCACTAATTTGTTCCCCTACGAACCCCTCACGAAAAAAATGCCCAAAGTCGTCATGAGGAAGACTCCTCCCCTCGAGAATAACGCAGCTAAATCCAGGACTCTTAAACGAACCTCGTCCAACGCTTCACTCGCCTCGCTACCAACCCCTCCCAGAACGATCCACAAACGTAAACGATCTGGATCCCGCGCGTCATCCGTTCACGAGTCTGGAGATGAATCCGATGCGGACGTTTCTGACCGACACTCTCTTGGAAAGCGGAGGAAGATCGTTCATTCCCGGGAGGCTGAGGCAAAGGAAGAGGAGTCGTTCTGGGCGGGTGTCACTCCACCCGTCGACAAGCCCTCTACTTCTGTCCGGCCCGGCCCTGCGACGCGTTCTACGACGAGGAGTCCGGAAGAATCGCCCAAGATGATGACGAGGACTCAGTACAAGGAGTCGCGAAGTACCACGGTTACTGGGTTGCAGTCTCCTCCTCCATCGAGGCGCCAGCCAGCCAGGAAGGTCAAGAAGCCGGTTACTCCTCTACCTCTTGTCGCTCCAAGGACGCCGCGAACTCCTAGGACTCCTCGCGCCACGGCGCCGAGCCCTGGGAAGGCCGTTGGCAAAGGCAAATCCAAGGCCATGAAGGAGATGCCTGTTCGCGACTCTCCTAGTAATCCGTTCCTGGATAGCGAGGATGTGTCCAAACCCATCGTTCCTCCGCGCTTCAAGACGCCTGAGCCGAAGGCCCCAGTTCTTCCCATCGAGGAACGAAAGACGGTGACTTATGTGTTGTGAGTGGCCTTCACATAACCACTAGCATCCTAAGCTGATTCCTTCCCTCAGCCGTGGCCATCGACAAGAACTTCTCAACCCGCTATTTGGTCACAAGCCTTCAGAGCAGAGCAAGCTTCCACCTGAACATCCTGATTTCTCCCCCGATTTTGCACTCCCACCCAAGCTGTTGTTCCCGACTACCCCCACACGACGATCCTTACGAAACGCTACACGCCAGCGATCTCCCCTCCCCGACGCGGCTGGCGGGGGCATTGAACCTCTCGTGTTCAAGACCCCGAAGAAGCAACTACGATTCATGGGTGCCAGTGAAGAACCCAAGTCTCCCAAGAAGAAGAAAGCTGAGGTCGAGCAGGGATCCTGGTCGAAGAAGGAACCCCCGGCCAAGGCCGCATCCAAGGGTAAAGTTTCCCTCATGGATCGGACCCTTGGGGAGAAGGAAAAGAAGGGACAATCGTCCACTGTTGCCGCAGCCACCACTTCCGGAAAGGGTGTTGCGAAAAACAAGCGGCTGTGAAATCCACCTTGACGGCATTTCCTTGCGCACCAGGGGAACAAACACTCATTCTTTTCTTAAACCCACATAATCACCTACCTTCGCCGCAGCCTCACTTGCTTTATCTCGTGCATGGTAACATTTATCCGTCGATCTCTACCTCCCAAACTTCACCCGCAATTTGTAATGCCAGCTTTTCATCATTCATTCCCGCATTAGCTTTTTTTTTTTTTCAGTTGTGCTCCTGCCCACGTTCTCCGTTCCATGCTACTACTGTTACCCTCCGACCCTAGCTGCGACACCCTACTCCCTCCCATCCGTCCCCTTTTCTCTTTCGATTTGCGCAACCTCGATTTATCCATCAGACTACGATTCCTCGTGAATCCCCGGTCCTATCCTTTTTTTCCCTCATCTCCATCTCAGTAGTAACAGCATTTAGCCACTCGATTTGTCTTCGTAATGTGAATGCTCGTGGTAGCCGTTCAACATGTTACACAAACCCTTGAAGTTACGTCTGGTAGCGAATGACACGAGAATGACAAGTTCTTGAACGTTGTTACGATGCACGCAACGGGGTCAGTCCCCACGCGGGTACCAGGTGACGAATGCAATCTCTCCATTCCATGTGTCAACACCGCCCGGCGTGTACTCCGGATCTCGGTACACAACGCCACAGCTCTCCAACCCGAGGGTACCCCAAAGCTGAACACCGAGCGCCTTCCGCTACTGATATGAATAGGAGTACAGGATCCAACAGAAATAGGTCAGATGGTACAACGAGGGAGCGAGGGCATTTATCGGGCATACGTACCTGGCGGATCTTCGCTCGAACGAGTTTGTAACGGGTGAGCACACCATTCGAATCGAACTGCACGGAAGGTGTGGGTGAGCTCGGTGGAGCCGTTTCGTCCGAGGGAGGCGGAGATGGTAACCCGCTCGTCCGAGCTCTGGGATTTTGAAACGCTGGAGAAAGACGACCCGAACGTGAGACGAAAACCATCATAGCGGAAGAGTGCCGTCCATACAGATACCGGTTTCTGCGTCTTGCGTTCCCAGACGGAGTTCCGCCACCGTCCTTCGCTTCTTTGGAGGCGGAGGTGGGAGGTAGGTGACCACCCTCGCTTTCTTCTGTGGTGGTTCCTTCGGTGTGATGGTTCCCAGACTCAGCGGGAGCCTGAACTTTCCGCTGTTCACTTCCGACCCCTTCGATTTACCCTTGTCATTGGTTTTGCGTGTCGGCGGCTTCAGAGTCGACCACTCCGAATCCGGGGAAGGTGGAAGCTGGTCGTAGGGATCAATGTATCTCATTGGTGGGCTCGCGATATGGGGGCGAGAGGGTAGCGGAGAGGGAGGTGATTCTCCTTTGGGGAGGGGCTTTGCTTCTGGTGAAAGTCGTTTGACTGTAGTCGCCGGTGGAGATCTGTATTCAAAGAAACGGCGTGCTTGAGCGAAGGAAGGAGAGGGACGGATTGTCTCGGGTCCCGGGGAGATTTTCATGATGGGTTGGTTGGATTGAGGACGAGGAGGTAGCTGGATGGTTTGACGCGGACGCGGCGATGATGCCTTTCTTTCCGGTTTTACCGGCGTGGGGTCTGAGTGTGAAGGATGTGCAAGACGTCCGTCTTCTTGGTATGCTGCAGTGACGGGAGCGACATGCTCGGTGACTAAATGCGCACTGATGGGGGTGTGTGATTCGAGTATATGCGGCCCAAAGGGGGCAGGATCCTGAGGGGGTGTTGCACGTGGTCTAGAAGTACCAAAAATGTAGTGTTTTGGAAGGGGATGCGGAGGGGCAGGGCTCAAGAACGGCCGGACGTGCTTGAGGTTCGGGGTGAAATGTGGGCCTGGGGATTGATAGGTCGGTTGACTAGGGCGGGGAGTAGGAAAAACTCTCCTGGACAAGAAAGGTGGAAACGGAGTCCTCTGGTGTTGCTGGGGGACTCGCGGTTGCGATGAGATTGGTACAGGATCAACAGCAGAGGTGGTTATATGCGCAATCGGAGTGGGAGAACGAGCAGGAGCAGATACAGAATCGTCAAGACCACCGATAGCAGAGGTCAAAGCAGGTTTTTGCGGTAGAGTTTGTGTCCGATTAGCCTGAGCAGAAGAATTCGTGGTAGTCTTTGGTTTCTGGGCCTGTTTCTTGAAAGCGTCCACAATAGCTCCTTGCGGAGGCTTCTTTGCGACAGGTTTATCCGATACAGATTTTACGGTAGCATTAGGTTGTCGAGGGCGAGATGCAGCATTGACTCTAGCAATAGACCACGGGTTGGGCTTGTAGTGGGCGCTATCCTCCCTAGCAGCCAGATCAATCTGCTGCAAGATCTGGGAGTTGCTCGAGGACAAGTGAGAGGACGTTCTAGCATCTCCGACGCTCTCTTCGTTGTCGTCATCGCTGTCGGCGTCGCCGAAGAACCCAGTGGCAGAACGTAGGCTAAAGGACCAGTCGGTGTCCGTCATGCGCGCGGCAGAGACGGAAGAAGCGGTTGCTTCCGATCGCTCCTCCCACCCTCTCTTCAACGTCAACCGACTATCACAAAATTTGCCAAACGCTTCTTCCAATCCCTTAGTCAAACAATGAGTTTCCTCGGTTTCCGCAAATGGCCCACCCCCGTACGTCTCTCCTTTTTTTCTTGGCCATGGAGTGACCCGTGGCATTGACCTCGGCTTTCCTGGTGGTTGCAGGTTGCTAGGCCTCTCTGGCCATTCGTCGCCGCGTCCACAGTCACTTTCTACCTCGTCTCGAAAGTGCAGGATCTTAGCGTCCGATGTACGTGTCGCGCCGTACTGTGATTCCGAATTGTTTCTCATCATTGTTTGTTGGTCAATAGCGGAGGAATACGCTAAGGACCCTCGCAACCCTTACGCCGCTCAAATCTCGAAGGAGACGCACCACTGAGCTTTTTTTTGGGGGGGGTGCATTAGGACCGTGTGGTAGATTTCAGACGTGCAATGACAGCGTTGTCCGCATAGAACGTCGGACGCATCAACTCCCCGGCACGATCATGTCGCTGTCTATTTTCACTGCAACCTGGTATTATAACCTCGACGGCACGGGCTCAGAGACACATGGTGATCAATCCTATTAGCATTATACTTTGTAACCCTATCACGGCCTCAACCGTCAGTGCGGTCGGACGCGCGCGCGAAGACTGAGGACCGACCCACGAGTAAATTCTAAGTTTCCCCTCCAAGCGAAAAATCACTGAGTCTTGAGAAGATTTTGGTCTCGGATCCGCTGCCTGTTCTGTTTCCTCAGTTGAACCTTCTCAGCTTTCCCTCCAGGACCGTCGTCAACTAAGTTCCCCCGCTCAAGTAACTTCCAAAGCCATGGAGGGTAGTCTTCATCCGGAAGTGCAACGACTGACGGTTGACCCTTTAAATAATTGAGACCGGTCAAGACGGTACCGGGTGGACACAAAGATGTGCCATCTAGAAGAAATGCCCAGGCGTGAGCAGGCGGATGGGGGTGCGGGACATGATTGAAGCGTACTGTATGTTGTTTCCGCTGGAGGAAGTTTTGTAGGAGCGGACGGTTTGCCATTCCTCCCTGCCTTTGCCGCGTAGGTTCTAACTCTGCACGAAACGCAGACGAAGGTCACGGACTGCCGTTGGACAGCAGCTAGCAAGGACATCGGAGGCAGAATTGTGTGGATGTGACAATCACGCGTCTGTGACCTCTCCTTCCGTTCATCTCTTCGGTCTTCCATCATCTCATTTTTTTCTTTTCTTTCGACCGTGACCAAGGGATCTATCAGCGAGGTGAGTAGGCGTATCCTGAACACCCCCTCTTTTAGGGATGATATTTGTTGCCGCCCCAGGCGTAATTCATTTTGACGAATGGTCAAGCACATAGCCAAACTTTCGTGCACCTCTGAACTTTTTCCTCTTTCCCACCGAACAAGGTTTAGAATGAAATGGCTGACTGATTTTTTAGGGTCATCTTCAGTATCTGTGCCCAGAGGCACCCTAGTGGTGTTACAGTTTTACATGCTTCGTCGTACACAATAAGCTTGTATCTACTCCTTCCTGTATTTCTGGTAGTAGTGAACGAGGCCGGTCGTCTGTTGCGAGGTATGTCAGCATCCAAAAATGGGCGGAGACGGAACACGGAAACCCTCACAGAACTATCATGACCGGTGACGTCCTCGGGCTTGCCGAGCTGAGCGAGGATGGCCTTGGCCAAAACCTTGCCAAGTTCGACACCCATTTGGTCTGATCCACTGTCAGTGGCCAATGTATTCTCGAAGACCACAGTCTACTTACCGAAGGAGTTGATTCCCCAAACAACACCTTGGACGAAGATTTTGTGCTCGTAAAGAGCGATCAAGGCGCCTGTTGTAACGCCAATTAACGCCTGTCGGAAATAAAAACTACTGCAGTGCGAACGCGAACGCACCGAGAGTGGCGGGCGTCAAAAGTGGGAAGATGATGCTGTTGCTTGGTCTGTTGCCCTCGAAGACCTTGCTCTTGATCAGAGGCTCGCTAGCATTTGGTCCCAACTCCTTCCTAACTTGTTCCTCGGTCTTTCCAAAGGCCAGAGCCTCGGGCTGAGCGAAGAAGTTGGAGAGGAGGATACGGTGATGGAGGGAGTCACGGATCGGGTTGAGGGTGGTGGCGGGAGCGATGAAATCAGCGGGGATCAGCTTAGTTCCCTGGTGAACGAGCTGGTAGAAAGAGTGTTGGCCGTTGGTTCCAGCAGCGCCCCAGATGATAGGCTGGAATATCGCAACGATCAGCAATCACTCGACAACTCTTGGGAAGCGAGACTTACACCGGTCTGGTAGTTGACACGCTTACCGCCCTTGGTAACGAACTTTCCGTTCGACTCCATGTCTCCCTGCTGGAAGTAATCGGCAAACTTGTGGAGGTATTGGTCGTAGGGGAGAAGAAGCTGGGTCTGGGACCCGTAGAAATCGTTGTACCAGATGCCGATGACAGCCAAGATGACGGGAAGGTTCTTCTCCAGAGGAGTCTCCCTGAAGTGCTTGTCCATACCGTGAGCACCCCTGAGGAGCTGCTCGAAGTTATCGTATCCGATAACGAGAGCGATAGACAATCCAATGGCGCTCCAAAGGGAGTAACGTCCGCCGACCCAGTCCCAGAACTGGAACATGTTCTCCTGGGAAATACCGAATGCGGTGACGACCTTGGTGTTCGTGCTGAGGGCGACGAAGTGCTTGGCGACGTGGGCCTTGTCTTTGGCGGTCTGGAGGAACCAGTCTCGGGCGCTCTCAGCATTGGTGATAGTTTCCTGAGTGGTGAAGGTCTTGCTAGCAATGATGAAGAGCGTAGTCTCGGGGTTGCAAACCCTCAGGGTCTCGGCGAGATGAGTTCCATCGATGTTGGAGACGAAGTGGGCGGTAAGGTCCCTCTTGGAGTAGGCCTTGAGAGCCTCAGTGACCATGACGGGACCCAAGTCAGAACCACCAATACCGATGTTGACGATGGTGTCGATGGACTTTCCCGTGTACCCCTTCCAACTTCCGTCCCGAACGGACTCGGTGAATTCCTTGATGTGCTGAAGCACGGCGGAAACGTCGGCGACACCCTCCTCGCTGATCTTGAATTCGTCAAAGTTACGGAGAGCGATGTGGAGGACGGCACGATCCTCGGAAGTATTGATGTGCTCTCCGGAGAACATCTTGTCCCGGTAGGTCTCAACTTCGGCCTCGCGAACGAGGTCCAGGAGGGTGTTGAAGATGGGCTCGGTGATTAAATTCTTGGAATAATCCAAGAGGAAGGTGATTGCAGGATCGTCTGGAGAGACGTATTCCTTGCTGAAATTTTTGAACCTGTCCATATCTTGGGCGAAGAGGTCCTTGAGAACAAGCTGGGACTTTTCGGTGTCGTAGATGGTTTGGAGTTTCTTCCAGGCAGCGTAATCTTGAACAGAGACGGTGTCAGAACATCACGGGAATCAAAACATACCAACCACAGACGGACCTGAGGCAAGTCTACCGCTCATCGTGGGCAGGGGGAGGTAGGAGAAGGAAGATAGAGGTTGATGATCTCATGCTAACGCTATCCCTTGGTTTATATACATGAGGGGGATCGACATCGGATTGGGCGCGAATGACTGACTGAACGTGTACATTATCTCGGGCAAAGTCGGCCACATTGTCAAAGCTGTTCTACCATTCGACCGACCCGTATATAAGTTATGTACCTGTAGCCTGCAGTCCTAAGACTCGACCCCCGGTTTGTTCGCCGGTTGGGACTCGTTACCGTCATTATCGTCATCGCTATCATCTTCTGCTTCTAGCTCAGATGGCTCTGAAGCCGATGTTGGCTCCTCTTCGTCCTTCTCCACATCTTCGTCCTCAACGTCCGTGGTCGTCGATGTGACCTCGACCTTCGCCAGGGGTTCCAAAGCTTCAGATGTCGACTGGGCTGGTTCTGGGACGTCCGTCAGCTCCTGTTCCTCCTCATCTGAGACGGTTTCCGGCGGTGATGGTTCGGTTGCAATCGCGGACGGCGGTTCCAAGATTGGGATCTCCGGCAGCGCTGGCGGTTCAGTCATGGCCGGGTCGCGGATTTCCTCCCCTCGAACCACCTCTTCATCGCTCGATTCCTCACTGGAGTCTTCATGAACAACGGGTTCCGAATCCGTGACCGCAGGAAGGGGGATCTCCTCTACTTCATCTGTCGGAACGTGGTCGGTGAATTCCAGTGAAGGGTCACTCGGTACTGCAGTAGCACCACCAGTTGAAGGGATGACCTCCGATATGAGAGGGACTTCAGCGACCTCGTCGACCGGTGAAGTCTCTGTGAATGACGTCGACCCCTCGAGTTCACCCTCCGTTTGGGCCTTGGCCAAATCCTCCGCGATATTTACAGCTTCACTGAAGATCATGGTGTCTGTCCTATTCCGTCTTCTCTGACCGTCCGGTCCGGCCGGACTCCTTAGTAGATCAGAGGAACCTTCGCCGTTTGATTCGAGCGACAGCTCCACGAAATCCTGCTTCGAGTTGGGGTCCTCCCTTCCACCGGCATGCTCTTGTCCCTTGTGAAGGTCGACAGCCGCTCCCAGTAGGCGTGGTGGTTCAACCTCTTGCTGTCGCCCTGCATCATCGGGGTGTGATGGGGGGATAACCAAGAATTCAGGGGGCACAAGGTCGAATTTTGATGTCAAGGCAAGGAAGCGCGCGTATAATGAACTTTCGGCCTCAGCCTGTTCGAAGGCTTCGCGGTGGTGGAAGTAAGCATGAGCGAAGATACGGCCAAGCCGGCGAGCGAGAGAAGTGAAATGGCGGTAGGAGCTCGCAGGTATTGAGAGACTGTAGTCCTAGATTAGAATGAATTCCAGCGAGTTCGATAAGCCGCTAACCGAGAGGGAAAGGCTCTGGGAGAGTTCAACAAAGCAGTTGCGCTATCAACTGTGTGAATGATGTAGTCTATGGCACAACATTGCTATGGATGAAAATTCAGCAACTGATCTAACTCGCGTCGCACGATGCACACACCTCCATTGCCCCTTCGTTTCCGTGAGCAACGCACAAATACAACCATTCACCGGCTTTCATCTCGGGGCATGTCTGGCGCGTGCACTCTTCTTGCAATGTCGTTATAAGTGGGTGAGAGAGATCCTGAGCAAGACGCCTACAATAGTCCAGGCGTGAGCATGCCCGGTATAATGTGAAAACGTGTGGAAGGGCGAACCGTAGCTGTTCATAAATCCAGCAGGGTTCGTCAACGGTGACATCACCCCTCCCGTCTTTGTCTGAATCCTTTTCTTCGTTTTTGAGTTCCTCAAAAGGGGTGCCGGTATCCTGGGTGCTGGCGGGTTTCCCAGGAAGAGAGACGATCCTCTGGACGTCGTGTACATCGAGTCGAATGAGAAGTGAGATGTACTCCTGTAGCTGAAACGCGCTGTCTAGCGAAGAGAGAGAGGGGAGACTTTTTACAGGGTAGAAAGAAGACAAACGAGAGCCCTTGAGAGGCCTTTGGATGACAGTCATGGTCGTCGTGCTCGTTGAGGTCGGGGTCGACGCTGGCGGGGGTGATCTGACACTGATCTGAACCTGACCGCGCGTCTGTGGTCGATCTGACTGCAAGCACTCGTTTTACCATTGGAAAACCACTCGGTCGTGCACACGGACGTTGTGCGTGTCTTCGGTTTGGTTGTAATCACAGCGGAGGCTCAATGTGACAGAGATTGCGCAGGAGGAACACCTCGTTGCGGTCACTCACCTAGGGTGACGAACCGGTTGCGATGTCCCACCAGGAAGACTCAAGGGCTCTCATCACAGTCGCTATCCCCTCCGTCGACCAGGGATGGAGGACGATTCTCCAGGCGCAGAACCAGGTTGTACTCTACAATCCCACCTCTCATGCCTTGTCTATCCGACCTTCGGCTGTGCACCAAGATCACCTCCCAGATACCTCACTCTGTCCGTATTGCAACCGACCATTACCCACAGACAACGAGGGTGGAGATGACGCTCAAGACCGTGCGGCCAACTACTTCCAGCTGTTAGAGGTCTCAAATGAAGTTTTCTCGCGGCCATCGACACCACCCATCATCGAGCCGATGTCTCCTGCGGGAGAGTGTTCTACTTTCGCAGCAGAAACGATGGCTCAGGGGTACTTCAGTACCTTCTTCGAGGAGGAATGTAGGCTGGGTATGGGTGCAAACGGGAGCGTCTTTCTGTGCCAGGTGTGCCCCCAGTAATTGTCCCATCTAACTCCCATTCACGAATTACATTTCCAGCACGTTTTGGACGGAAATCGTCTTGGTATGTCGCGTCAACGTCCGCTCGCAAACCCCGCGGGAATGAACCTGTACCTTCCAGGTCGCTTTGCCGTGAAGAAGATTGCTGTGGGTGAATCGCACACCTACTTGGTTGACATCCTCCGGGAGGTCCGCCTATTGGAGGCATTACGTCACCCGAACATCATAACGTATCACCACTCATGGCTGGAGACCACCCAGTTCTCCCCATTCGGGCCAAAAGTCCCTGCCCTGTTGTACGCCCTGCCTTTGAATCCTCGATTACTCTAATAGCTTTCACAGCATGCTTATGCAATGGGCAGAGGGAGGGAGGTTTGTCTTTGAATTTGGCTTGTAAATATGGACCCCTGACGATCACCAGCTTGGACGATTTCATAGATGCGAGGCTCGGTCGCAATCATGGGTCTGATATGCATCAGTCTGGGTCATCAGGACCGGACGTTCGTCCGCCAGAGGACATCCATCCCCGGTCAGCGAGAATCCGCGCATTTCGGGCCCAACAACAAGCACACAAGCAGGGGACTCCCAGACCCTGCAGACCACCTGGCTCCCTCAAGGCTGTTCATCTACTTGGTGCAGAGGAAGTGAAAAGCTTGTTCCGAGACGTCACGGCAGGGCTCGCGTTCTTGGTATGGGAGGCATCATTCAGAATGTTCCGAATCCTGATTGTCGCTTAAGCACGACAAGTCCGTATTGCATCTCGACCTAAAACCAGGGAACGTCCTGTTGACGTGGGACCAAGGTAAACTGATACCCCGCGCGATGCTGTCCGACTTTGGTACTTCCCAGGACATGTTGAATTCTCGGACGCGGTCAGGAAACACTGGGACGTTGGAGTATGCTTCACCCGAGTCGCTACCCTCTCCACAGACTGGTATCCTGGCACAGATGGATTCTAAGTCGGATATATGGTCGCTTGGAATGATTCTCCACAAACTTCTCTTCTTCCACCTTCCTTATACCTACGCTTCTGGCGTGGATGGTGATAGTGTTGTCGGGGAGAGAGACAAAATGGAGAGACTCGAGAGGGAAATTCTGGAATACCCAGGGTAACGAAATTTTGGCTGCGACGATTCGCAAACGCTGACCTCCCTTCCTAGGTTCAAGTCGACGCAGGAGCTTGAGGTGAAATTCAAGGCGAGGCGATTATCGAAGAACTTTTTGGGGCTTTTAGAGAGTTTGCTACACGTCATTCCTTCCGTTCGTCCCTCGTCAGAACGCGTCTTGATGGGGATCGATGAAGGAAAGGTAGGATGGTACCTAGCGTTCGAGTGCAATTTACCTCATATCCTACTCCCCCAGCTTGACCCCCTCCCGGAGGCTGTGAGCCTGTCACAGGCTGCGACCTCGTTAATACCTGTGTCCTTGGGGGGGAAGGTCCAATCACCAATGACCCCTGACAATCCTGAGCCAGAAACAACGAGGCTACCTGCCCCTATCTCGCGCAGGTCCTCTCCGCCCATCCCTTCCCGATCTGTGGAGAAAAGTAGGGCAGCATCGATAACACCA
>Ga0307517_10011184_pt1 | contig 12455 bp, 11 predicted proteins | sample 23_EM_MG_FD_194515 | JGI IMG/M metagenome (GOLD analysis project Ga0307517, IMG submission 194515) | Populus trichocarpa ectomycorrhiza microbial communities from riparian zone in the Pacific Northwest, United States - 23_EM | ecosystem: Host-associated > Plants > Roots > Unclassified | place...
TTCAGAAGGGTTGAGCGAGAGGTGGGAGTGGAGCGACGAGGAATATTGGTTCGGGGAAGAGCGGGATTGAATATAGGGGTCAGACGAGATGGACATAGACGAAGTCAATTTGGATCCCATCCGTGATCAAGATGTAGATGAATACTAGAAACTGCCGTTGAGCCTTGTGTCTATTATCTGAATCATTGTACCTTTCTGTTTACATAGGGGAAAGGACATGTGACCCAAGGCTCAACTCGAGGTCCACCACGGGAGATGTGTCTATCCGCACCCAACGATGATGCCACGACAAGTTCAGGGACCATCTCACTTATCCTCCGATGTCTTGAACTCCCGAAGCTCACATCGCTTACCGTGCAACCATCATCGACGTTAGACCTCTCCATCCTTCCTGTCGTGACCTTTGACGAATACCTCCCAAACTAGGTTGGACTAGGCTGGTGACCGGCCCCTAACACTTGATCACGTTGTGCGTTTCGGGACTGACGTTACGAGTCTAACGTTGGACTCCGAGAGGTAAGTATGATCGACACAACCATGCCCTCCGGGAAAACCATTTTCCAAAGTTCTTTGGCAGCCCCCGGCAACGAAGACAAATGGCTGGTAGACACGTTGACGGAGCTGGACTTTCTGGAACTCTTGGAACTTGGAGGCGACTGTGGTCGGGTTCTCCGTCGTTTGCGTCATAGGATGGCTCGAGGTGCGATGCGGCTTAGCGTTCAAACCCTAATTGTCCATGGTGGCGGATACGCAAAAAGCCAGGCGTTCAAGCTAGAAAGCGTGAAGGGCAATCTAGGTCTACAGGACATGGCGGTGACCTACAATCAGGACCCTGACGCCGAGAATTCGAGAGATGACGAAACTCGAGACGATGACTTGGGCAGTAGTTCAGACGGTTCGGGCGAGGACGATGGTTCAGATCTCAGACGGGGACAACTATTCGGATGGGGACAGAAATTCGGAAGAGAGCAACAATTCGGATAGGGAGGATTGGGACGAGGATTATTGGTATTGGGATGAGGACGACGAGTCGGACGAATAACAGGAAGATTCTGACTAACTGATTCGGACGGTCCGGGTTCTGGGCGGAAACCGAAGCTGGCTCGTCATCGAGTCATCTTTCACACTTGGTGGGCGACGTGATCACATTTACGGTACTGTGCATTCAAATGAAATGTCAATAATACAGAAAGCTGGCGGTCGTCTGTTTGATAAGTAGAGCAAGTCAGTGACCGGTTCGCACGCGGCTTATCGTCCTCTCCCTTAGTCGCCACACCGTGGCATTCCTGGATAAACAAACATGGCCGTACCAACTGTGCGTAGAAACGTTAATCCTGCCCACCTATGCCTTCCCGCCACACCTCTAAACTTACCGCACCATTCACAGGCCACAATCTCTACAATGAAAAGTGAACTTCCTGAGCTAGAACTGTCACTTTCTCAACTCCTGGACGCCCTTGAGAGAAGGTTGGATACCACCACTAGAACCAATAGGTATTGCAGAGCGTTACCCTCTAAGTGTCGGCTATGATCGGCTGATCATGAATCCCTCGTTCAGTAGTCAGGCAGATGCTACCATGCTCAAACAGGTTCGAACAACTTTGAGAACGCGAGGTCCAGCTCTTTGACTGTGGCTTGCTACAGATCGATGATGCGATTCCGAGGATCTTGGATATCCAGAGGAAGGCGAAGAGCATCAGGAATTCCCTCGCGCCCATCAACAGACTTCCCCCTGAAATCTTCGCTCTGGTCGTCACGTTTTTCAAAGGACGCCAGCTGATCAAGACGACCGCGGTCTGCAAGTACTGGCGAACAATCCTGCTCTCATTCCCGCTACTGTGGAACAAAATCCGTTGCTCGGGTATCGAGCAATTCGAAGAGTACCTTGAACGGTCCAAACTCGCGCCCCTCGAGGTCCGACTTGGCCGCCCAGATCCCGACCGGTTGAGACTCCTTCTCCCCCAGATTTATCGGTTGGCCTCTCTGAGTGTGTGGGTGGGGGGTCCGTCCGCCTTTCGCTGGATTTCACATTATCTGCGGAATCCTATGCCTACATTCCACAAATTCAGTATCGCCACGTATTTCGGACTGGATACTTTGGCATACCCCTCTGGCGTCGTTAACGATCACCTCCTACATGTGAAGAAACTATGCCTGAATGGCATGACGCGGTTCCGGGCGCCCGGTGTCTTCCCTCACGTCACCGAGCTCAAGTGGTGTGTGGGATCGGGTGCCCCGGTCCAGGTCACTGGGCTGTTGGCTACAATGGAACAGCTACCTGCGTTGGAGCAGGTTGAAATCGTGTTCGAGGTAGGCCACGGGTATACCACGACCAGCCCGGTCCCCTCCGTGGTCATGCTCCCACATGTACAACAGGTGGCCTTGCGCTGCTCCGACGACTCAGGGATTCCCCACATCCTTCAGTTCCTCAACCTACCAAGTCTCACATCGCTCGTTGTGGATATGGCGCCAGTATTACCGTGGTCCCTTCCCACCCTCCCCGTCACCTCCTTCAACAAACACCTCCCAAATTTTGCTGAACTCCTAGAGATGAGAGTTTACACGTGTCGCGAATATGGTCGGGTCTCCTTCCGAAGCCGTTCTCAAGCATCATTCGAGTATTATGCTCGCGCACGACCTCTAGGAAAAACGCCCTATCATCACGACCGTGAACTCTGGGGCAGCCTCCCTCTCCATTCCGTGCGGAGGCTAGTTGTGACGATGGATAGGTGGGAAAAGGGTGTGGAAGATGAGTGGCTCCTTGGTTTGTTCCGAGACCTGCGGTCATTGGAAAATTTAGAACTCGAAGGCTACTGTGGTCACACAATGCGGAACCTTCGCCAAATGATGACACAGAGAGATCTAGCTCCCACTATTAAAACTCTGACGGTTAATTCTGAAACAGATGATGTACGTCAGGCGCTGAAGTTGAAAAATGTTGCAGATGGACTTGGTCTGGGGATTGTTGTAACCTGCTGCGAGCGTAAGTATCGCCTTGGGGGGCTGATCATCTCGTAGGTCACAGTTACAATAGACGATCCCCTACACCAAGAATTTGTAGTTTATCATTACCCGGTTGTGATCGCCTATAAACTAGTCTTAACCTATTTGAGGTTTCGCCTCCCGCCACAAACAGCACTCCGGCGCGACGCGCGCGAAAACCATTGATACCGTGTAAGTTGTCCCAAAGGAAATTACATTGTCGGCCAGGTTCGTCTTACTTGTATCTTACCGTCGGGATTAACCCGTGTAATCTGCAGTGATTCAGGCTTCAAAACCTCCGTATCACACAAATGAAACACGACTGTTCCAAATCAGACGCGTCGCTCTCGCAACTCCTGAACGTTGTCGAAGAAGGGTTGGATAGCATCATTGTGAACCTCAGGTACAGCAGAATACCCTCCAAATATTAGCCATGATTGACTTATGACGAACCCCATTTGACAGTCGTACCGATCCTGTAACAGCAGAACAGGTTCGAGCGGCACCAGGATCACTGGAACCGACAAATCACTGACCATAGTTTGGTGCAGATTGATGAAACGATTTTGAAGGTCTCAGCGATACTGAGGAAGGCGAGGAACATCAAGAATTGCCTGGTGCCCATCAACCGAATCCCCGCAGAAACACTTGCTCTGATCGCCACACTTCTTCCGAGGAAACGCGACCTGATTAATGCCACGGCAGTCTGTCAACAATGGCGAATGATATTGCTCTCCTTTCCTCGACTGTGGTGTAACGCCGACGGGTCTTCATCGGAACTCGAAGCTCATCTTGAACGATCCAAATCCGTTCCCATCCAAGTCAACCTATCCTCTCCCCAGCTGATTGGGTCGATCACCCCCCACACATCCCGCCTTGTGGATTTGACCGTTTGGGTGGACGATCTGCTTGACTTCGACGATATTAGACATCCTCTACGCTATCCCATCCCCACGCTACGCTCTTTCGGGATTTCCACGAAGAACCCCCGCCTACACACTTTGGCGCTTCCGCCCGGCATCGGCGAAGACCTCTTTTTGCATTTGAAGGAGCTGCGCTTGAATGGAATTTCGTCACTCAATGGACCTCAAACTTTCCCTCATATCACTGAGCTATTCTTATCTACGAATGCAGGCCCTCCAAGGTCGGCCTCTGCCCTTCTGAACACACTGGAACGACTACCAGGACTGGAGAAGGTTCATGCAGTGTTCCGGTCATGTTGGCACCCCGAATTTCATTTGGGTGGCATAGTAACGCTTCCGCGTGTGCAGGAAATGTACCTTTCCGTACCCAACGAGGATGACCAGATGGATCCAATGGCCATCCCGCCTATCCTCCAGCACCTCAAACTCCCAAACCTCACATCACTTACCGTGGATTCACCATTTTCCTCCCTCTCAGACCCCTCCATCCTTCCCGTCACGTCCTTCGCCGAACAACTCCCAAACTATGTCGAACTTCCGGAGGTACGAATTGACACAACCATGCTTTCCGGAAAATTAGTGTTTCGAAGTCCTTCCCAAGCGGTAATCACCCTCATCACCGGAGCGGGGGCCAGATATAAGTGGGGACATTTGTTCTGGGGAGACCTCCCGCTCACTTCTGTCCGGAGGGTAACTGCGATTCTGGTGGATCCGGAACTCGGCGGTGAGGACGAATGGCTGGTAGACGTCCTCACGCGGCTGGACTTGCTAGAGCTCTTGGAGCTTGGAGGCGACTGTGGTTTGGTGCTGCGTCGTTTGCGTCGCAGGATGGCGCTAGGGGTGGGGCGGGTTGACATTCAAACCCTAATTGTCCGCGGTGGTGGATACGCGAAAAGCCAGGCACTCAAGTTGGAAAGCGTCAAGGGCGACCTAGGTCTACAAAACATGGCGGTGACCTACATCCAGGACCCTGATGCCGAGAGCGCAAGTGACGACGAAGATTGGTACGAGGATTCGGACGGTTAACTCAGACGATTCGGATGAGGATGACGAGTCATCAGGAAATTCACAAACGCCCTGATCATGCCGAAACTATGTTTTGTTCAGTAAATTTCAAAATGTAAAGCACATAAAATGTGCTTGAAATATAGCACGGACAAATTCTGTCAAGCAAGTCGAGCACAGTTAAGCGAAAGGCACGGCGCCCCCCGGTATTCCCGCAACCCATTCACCGCGCATCATGGGTGGTTATCCTGTCGTCGTACGCCAAAGAGAATTGTATTCACAGTCTGAACTTGAGGTGAGACTCAGCCTGGGTTTGTTACAATCTACGAGATACACATGTGTAAACGATCTGAACACGGAAGGCAGGGAGACATATTACATGATGTAAAGCAGCAACGAGTAGTGGGACAAAAGATATAGAGGTAGAGGTAGATACCAGGAAGAACGTTCTCGAAGAGGAAGAGAAGGGAGAGGTGTGAGATTGAGGAACATGACAGGGGATGATCGATGATGACTTGCGGGAGGATCCTTCATCCGAGGAAATCGAGACAACTGTCGACGTTTTCATTCGGTTCCCTGGGCTGAGAGTGGAAGGTCAATACGCGCCAGAAGTAGCACTATTTCCAGGGACTTACCTTTATTTATCGCCGCTTCAATCCGTTGGAGAAGATCCATAGTGGCGTTTGCACGCTCCGTGGCCCCGAGCTTTTCAAGCGTGTCGGCGGCACGCAATACCTCGGATTTCGCCTCTTCAAACCTATCCTGTTCATACCAAATTTGGGCCTGCAGGTCCATCGCAATAGCCAACTGGTATGGTTTATTGATTACGCGTGATTTGGCGTGTTCGATCTGAGCGTTTGCGTCGTCGTACCTGCCCTGGTCGAGAAAGACCAGTGTCAGGTTCTGATGAATCCAAAACAACCGACTATCCCAGCTGAAAGAGGATGCAATTTCGAGGGCTGTCTCGTAATGGTGAATGGCCTTTTCTGCCTCGCCCTCGGATTGATATATATTGCCAAGAATGCGGTGACAATCAGAGAAATGAGATTCTTTGTCTTTCTCCGGGGGGAGTTCGATCGCGCGAAATGCGGCTTCTTTTGCAGCGTCGAGTTGTTTGTCCTCATGTAACAGCCAAGCGAGCTCCTTCAAACACCAGGTTTGTGTCACCGTGTCACTGAGCCGCTCAGCAATTTCCAATGATTCTTCTACGCATTGTATCCCTTCCTTATGAAGACCGAGTGACCGGTTCGCACCGGCTAAGTCCCTCAATACTTGAGCAATCCGATGATCATTCCCCTGCCCTCTCCAAAGTTCCAAAGCATAGGTGAGGGCCCGCTTACGTCCCGTGAAATCGCCAACTGCTTTGAACAACCGCGCAAGCCGGAACAAGGATAGTGGCTTGCAGGGGTGGTCATCCGGGAGGCCCTCGATCTTTTGTCCTAGCATTGTGAATCGCGGTTTGTGCCAATAGAGGTGGTGTATGAAATATGAGCAAACGACCCAGACCTCAAGTGAGTTTGCATCAATGGTTGTGAAGATATTGAGCAGATGCTCAACATTCACATCCTCTGATACAATCCACCGTGTTTCTTCGGAATTGGGTTTGTTGGGGTTGATAACAACCAACAATCGACCAAAGTAACAGTCCTTGGTCGTACACAGGAGGGGGGATAATTTTGGATCTTTGGGACAGAGGTGGTCCCGGAGCGGCGCCAGCATCGTAATGTAGCCCTCACTTCGATATGAGAGAGAGAGAACACAGAACTTGTCGAATATGTTCCTCCTGCCTAGAATTGTGGGGAATAGCCAGTTGAGATTCTTCTCGTCGATCCCTTGCGGGAAGAAGGCAACAATCCCGAGGAGGTCCCGGGCCTCAGGTCCGAGTTCCTGAAACATTGCGGAGGAGAGCGAGAGCTTGATGGTCGTGGCAAGACTCTTGTTATAGTCTGTCTGGAGCATATCTGTCCGGTGCTCATCCCACTTGCTGGCCAACTGAGTGGCGTCCCACCTGTTGTGATACGCAACTGTGGCAAGCAGGGTGATTGACAGTGGATGGAAGTCGAGTTGCTCCAGGATGTTGTCGATCAGAGTGGACTGCCTGTCGTGGTCATAGATGCAATAGAAGGTGTCGCATCCGGCCTCCATTGACAGTGTCGGAACATCGACCCACTTGCAGCCGGTAGGGATAGTAGATATCCGGGATGTGATACACAGGCATATGTTGCCGAATTGACTGAGCTCCTCCACCACGTCGTATATCTCCTGCGCGTCTGTTCCCTGCGGATCGAGTATGGATTCGGCATTGTCGAGGACTATGAACATTTCCTTGGAAGATAGGAATGGTCGTAGAAGGGTCAGATCCTCGGGATTTTCAATGCCTGCGCCGACGACCTTGGAGAGTCGGCGGAGGAAATGAGTGAGTGAGGCGGGAAACTTGTCACAGCGGATGAACCGACGGTGCCCCCCAAACCGCCGTTTGATCCGATCATCGTGGAGGACGGTTAGGGCGATGGATGTCTTTCCGATTCCGCCAACACCGATTAGGGCGATTGGCGTAAGGCGTTCTGCGAAATCGACAATCTCCTCGACCAGCTCATTACGTCCAAAGAAGTTCCTCGGGGGTGGGGGAGGAGACTCCCCAGGTGCACTGGACGCAAGTATAAGATGTTGAACACGGCAGTAATCAGGATCGCTGACCTATTTTGAGACTATATAACAGTAAGTCCATAATCCGGCGATGGGGTCGGGGTAACACTCACCGATCGATGTTGGCTTCCGGCCCCTTCCTGACTTTTCAGCACCTCACGACGAAGGTCCGCAACTTCGCGGCGAACATCAGAAATAATCGCACGCGTTCTCACGTCCTGGCGAATGTCGGAGGTTCCATGCGCATTCAATGGTGGGGGTGATGATTGGCCGGGTGCACTGGGGGTAGACGTTAGACAACAGATCCATTTATAGTCCGGGTCGCTGACCTGGCGTGAATCTACGCAGCAATAAGTTGCCACTCGGTGAAGGGTAAAGTGCGAGTGATACGTACCGCCTGATTCTGGCCATCCTTACCCTCACGGATTTTCAACGCGTTGTGATGAATGCCGGAAACGGTATTCTGGGTGTTCGCAACATCACTCCGGACCTCAGAAACGATGTGGCTGGCACCCGCAACATCGTGACGGACTCCGGAGATGACGGCAAGAGTATTTGAGCCATCACGACGGACGTCGGGGGTCTTGTTGTCGGCCTGTGAACTATCGCGATGAACATCGGAAACAATTGCGTGGGCGTTCGCAACGTCATGGCGGACGTCGGAAACGGTTGCAGGTGGGTTCATTACAGGTTGAGCCTGAAAGTGGAAAGTTAACAACGATCGTACGGAGTGAATTGGACATACGTTGAAGACTTGAAGAATCCTGGTGAGCTCCAACCTCCAGGTGGCGATCATCTTTTCATCATTCTTTGTGTGGAGGAATTGAGAGATCGCATTCCGCTTCCCCCACTTGACGATCTTCCCCCGGATCTCTGTTACAGTCCTGCGATCCAGGGTATAGCGAGTAAGACATGCACAGCGCACACCTCTGCTGGTTTAACTTACACCGCCAATTGGTCAATCGCCTCGAGGACCGACCGACCGAGCTCATTTGCTTCTCTCCCCCTCACTGCCCGGTCGAGGGTTATGCAGACATCGGCGCAAGCTAACCCAAGGTCGACAAAGTCCACTTTGTCGATCGCTGTGGTCTGTGTACTAGATTAGCCAGTGGTTGATTGATAGAGACGAGAGGGGTACCGACCCCGATAATAGCGAGAAGAGTAACGACGGAGCCGAAGGCGGCCTTGGCTTGTGTGATCCTCGAGTCGGCCTTCGCGAGTTCGACGGCCGCAATTGCCTTATTCAGCGAAGAGAGGGCGCCGTCCCATCTTTTCGGCCGTTGGGACTCAGTCGTCATTAGGTGACTGTGAGAAAGCGATGTGATGTGCAGACCGCGAGGAAGAATTCGAACCCCGATATAGATGAGCGGCAATTCTGTCATGACACGCTTCGTGCACATGGACTCATTTGGCGAGGCATTCGTGTCATGGCGGCACAATTCGAGGATGCATCCGATTGGTTGATCACAAAAACCACTCCTCGTCCAAATACTCCACCTGCCGACCGTTGATGCAAGGGTATATTCCATCAGTTCTGGCTTGCCTTTGGCTTGGCCTTTCCGGCCACTACGCCAGAGGCATCTTTTCGAAACACCCATCCGTTATCCATCCTCTCCCAAATCGCCGACTGCTCGTAAATCTCCCATATCGGGTTTGGCAATTGCATTCGCGGTCTGAACTTGAGGCGAGGCTCAGCCTAGGGTCGTTATGCTCTACGAGATACAGATGTATAAAACAATTTGAACACGAGAGGCAATGAGACACATCACAGGACACTGAACCAGCGACGAAAGGTGGGACAGAAGGTGTAGAGATAGATACAAGTGAGAACGTTCTCGAACAGGAAGAGAAAGAGGGGGGTGTGGAGTTGAGAAACACGACGGGGGGTGGTGACTTGCGGCTTCTTTCGCGGCGTCGAGTCGTTCGTCGTCGTGCAACAGCCAAGCGAGAACGTTCAAACGGCAGGCTTGTTTCACTGTGTCACCGAGCTGTTTGGAAATCTTCAACGCCTCTTCTGCGCATTGCATTCCCTCCTTACGAAGGACAAACATCCGGTTTACATCAGCCAAGTCCCTCAATATCAATACTTGAGCAACCTGACGATTTCGGAACAACCGTGAGAGCTGGAACAAGGATAGCGGCTTGCGGGGATGGTCATCCGGGAGGCTCTCAAATTTCAATCCTTTGTCCTAGCATTGTGAATTATGATTTGTGCCAATAGATGTGGTGTATGAAATACAAGCAAGTGCCCCAGACATCATGTGAGTTCGTGTCAATGGTTGTGAAGGCACCGAGCAGATTCTCGACATTCACATCCTCTGATACGATCCACCGCGTTTCTCCGAAATTGGGTCCGTTGGGGTTGACGACAACCGACAATCGGCCAAAGTAACAGTCCTTGGTCGTGCGCGGGAGGAGGGATGACATCGGATCTTTAGGGCGAAGACGGTCTCGGAGCGGCGCCAACATCGTGATGAAGCCCTTACTCTGGTATGTCAGAGAAAAGACACAGAACTTGTCGAACATGTTCTTCTCGTCAATCCCTCGCGAGAAGAAGGCAACAACTCCGAGGAGGTCCCAGGCCTCAGGCCTCAGGCCCGAGTTCTTGAAACGTTGCGGAGGAGAGCGAGAGCCTGGTGGTGGTGTCAAGGCTCTTGTTATGGTCCGTCTGGAGCACTCCCATCCGGCGCTCATCCCACTCGCTGGCCAACCGAGCGGCGTCCCACCTGTTGTGATGCGCAACCGTGGCGAGCAGGGTGATCGACAGTGGATGGAACTCGAGTTGCTCCAGGATGTTGGTGATCAGGGTTGATCGCTCGTTGTGGTTGTAGATGCAATAGAAGGCGTCGCATGCGGCCTCCATCGGCAGTTTTGGAACACCGACCCACTTGCAATCGGGAGGGACAGTAGATATCCGGGATGTGATACACAGGCAGATGTTGCCGAATTGACTGAGCTCTTCCACCACGTCGTATATCTCCTGCGCGTCTGCTCCCTGCGGATCGAGTATGGATTCGGCGTTGTCGAGGACCATGAACATTTTTTGGGAGGATAGGAATGGTCGTAGAAGGGTCAGATCCTCGGGATTTTCGATGCCTGCGCCGATGACCTTGGAGAGTCGGCGGAGGAAATGAGTGAGTGAAGCAGGAAACCTGTCACAGCGGATGAACCGACGGTCGTTGCCAAACTGTCGTTTGATCCGATCGTCGTGGAGGACGGTTAGGGCGATGGATGTCTTCCCGATTCCGCCAACTCCGATTAGAGCGATCGGCATAAGGAATCCTGCAAAATCGACAATCTCCTCGATCAGCTCGTTACGCCCGAAGAAGTTCCTTGGGGGTGGGGGAGGAGACTCCCCGGGTGCACTGGATGCAAGTATAAGATGCTGAACACAGCAGTAGTCGGGATCGCTGACCTATTCTGAGTCTGTATAACAGTAAGTCCGTATCCGGTGACGGGGCAGGGGTAACACTCACCGACTGATGTTGGCTTCCGGCCCCTTCCTGACTTTCCAGCACCTCACGACGAAGGTCCGCAACTTCGCGGCGAACATCAGAAATGATGGTACGGGTCCTCACGTCATGACGAATGTCGGAGGTTCCATGCGCATTCAATGGTGGGGGTGATGATTGACCGGGTGCACTGGAGGTAGGTGTTAGACAACGGATCCATTTATAATCCAGATCGCTGACCTGGCGTGAGTCTACGCAGCAATAAGTTGTTACTCGGTGAAGGGTAAAGTGCGAGTGGCACGTACCGCCGGATTCTGGCCATTCTTGCCCTCACGGGTTTTCAACGCATTGTGATGAATGCCGGAAACGATGGTCCGGGTGTTCACAACATCACTCTGGACTCCAGAGATGACGGCAAGAGTATTTGAACCATCACGGCGGACGTCGGGAGTCCTGTTGTCAGCGTGTGAACTACCGCGATGAACATCGGAAACAATTGCGTGGATGTCCGCAACGTCATGGCGGATGTCAGAAACGGTTGCAGGTGGGTTTATTACAAGTTTATCCTGAAAGTGGAAAGTTAACAACGATCGTATGGAGTGAACTGGACATACGTTGAAGACTTGAAGAACCCTGGTGAGCTCCAACCTCCAGGTGGCGATCGTCTTTTCATCATTCTTTGTGTGGAGGAATTGAGAGAGCGCATTCCGTTTTCCCCACTTGACGATCTTCTCCTGGATCTCCGTCACAGTCCTGCGATCCAAGGTATAGCAAGTAAGACGTGCACAGCGTACATCTCTACCGGTTTCACTTACACCACCAATTGGTCAATCGCCTCGCGGACGGACCAACCGAACTCATTTGTTTTTCTCCCCCTTATCCCCCGATCGAGGGCTATGCAGACATCGGCGCAAGCTAGCCCGAGGTCGACAAAGTCCACTTTGTCGGTCGCTGTGGTCTGTGTACTAGATTAGCCAGTGGTTTGTCGATAGGGACGAGAGGGGTGCCGACCCTGATAATAGCGAGAAGAATAAGGACGGAGTCGAAGGCAGCTTTGGCTTGTGTGATCCTCGAGTCGGCCTTCGCGAGTTCGACGGCCGTGATTGCCTTATTCAACGAAGAGAGGGCGCCGTCCTGTCCTTTTGGCTGTTGGGACTCGGTTGTCATGGTCAAAACGTGAGGCGACTGCGAGAAATCGATGCGGCGTGCAGACTGCGAGGAAGAACCCGAACCCTGATAGAGATGGGCGGCAATTTCCTTGTGACACGTCTCGTGCGCGCGGACCCACTTGCTGAAGCATTCGTGGCGGCAATATTTGAGGATGCATCCGATCGTTTGATCACCAAACATCCGTTTGCTCCTCCACCTCTCGTTCAAAATGCCCTGAAGAAATTCTCCGTCAGCCGACCGTTTATGCAAAGGCGTGGGTTCCACCAGCTCCGACTTA
>Ga0307517_10011185_pt1 | contig 12455 bp, 9 predicted proteins | sample 23_EM_MG_FD_194515 | JGI IMG/M metagenome (GOLD analysis project Ga0307517, IMG submission 194515) | Populus trichocarpa ectomycorrhiza microbial communities from riparian zone in the Pacific Northwest, United States - 23_EM | ecosystem: Host-associated > Plants > Roots > Unclassified | place...
TAAAATTAAATTTAATTCATGCAAAATCGGTAAACTTGATCTGTTTTTATGAGTTTATTAAATTTGTAATATGAATCAAGTTAGGTTTAAATTTGATCTTAAAATGTTTGTTGGTTAATTTTGCGAGATTGAATATATCTTTCAAATTGTATATTGGATAAAACTGAAATTTTACAGGGAAATATTAGATACATGAAAATATATTATGGTAAATTTTCAGGTCAAATGGAGTTAAGGACATAATATTTTAGAGGGTCAAAGTTAATAAACTAATATTATCAAATATGCCAAACAAGACTTTGGTGTACTGTTTGAGACATATCTAGAGCTAACGGTGGAATTTTTCTTCGATTAAAGTTGGGATAAAAACTAGGTATATGAAACTTTTCAACTATATATTGTAGGCTCAATGATTCATCCAAACGAGAGAGAACGACATGTTTAAAATCATGACTCAAATCTGTCAATATTATGCAAAATTAGATATTCAAACTACATGGAAGAATTTTAACATGAGAATTTTTTTTATTATTATTCTATTTTTTTTATTTATTTTTAAATCATTATTTTTAATTTGAATTTTTTCTAGTGCATTAGACATTATTTAAGAGTTTATTTTATTATTGAATTTATGTTAGTTAATTACTAATTTAAACTCATTAGCTTGCAACTCAAAATGAGTTTATCAAGATTTATTGTGATAGGAACAACCAGGTTGTCACTAGGTTTACATGTGCTTCCTATCTTTCAGTGATTCTTCTATATTGAAAAATTTTGTTTTGAGACTTTTTATTTCTTTATATCATTAATTTATTGATTCAAACTATTTATTTTTTTTATTTTATTTAGATAACTCATTGATTATAATATTGTTGACTTATTTATCAGATTTTAATGTAATTTAATTTTTTAACTAGAATTATTGATATATAATTATAAATAAAAATTACTTATAATTTTACAATTCAAGTTTATATTATATTTTATATCATGTTAAAAAAATATATTTTTAATGACCTTTGTCAGTAGCTACGTAGGTGATACTGAGATATAACTTTCCCAGTTAGCCATGCAGTTGACAACATTGGGGTGCCGTATAGCTAGATAGAAATCCGTTGCGCATAAGCTATGATAAGACTGAGAATTATGGCCAAGGCCATGAAGTTTAACTGCAAACGCTGTCACTTTTCAGAGTTGTGATTGAGAGAGAAACTTGGAATAAATATTTATTAATTATTATAGACGTCTAGATATTTTTTTCAATTATTATATATGTTGAAAAAGATCACTAGTTACCCATGAACCTATAGCCCATTTAGTCCTCGGACGATTTTAGTCAGCTTCTGCCATTGATTCGAGCCCTTTCCAAAAAATTATTTGTTAGTAGCAGGCTGAGAAAGTTCTCAGATGATGATTATCGAGTGGGGTTTGATTCCAAGTTCCACATTTCTAAGGAGATATGTCCAGCAATGCACTAAATTATGTTGAAGGCTCAGCATCATATTTAACTAGTAAAACTTGAAATTTATAAGAAATCTCTGTCATATCCCATTTTGTTTATATATTATAGAAAATGAAATTCATTTTGGCTTTAGAAAATCAACATTTGAATGGAGATTTTTAATTTTAATTCATAACTAAAACAAAATAAAACCATCTTGCCCGATGGATGAACAAATTAAAGAAAAACATTAGTGCAAGGTCCAAGCCATTTTCATCACGTCCTTACCTTCGGAAGTTTAATTTATTGTCCTAATTGAGATGTTCGAGCAAAATTCTTCCAAGCTTCAAGGGCATTCTGGCTAGGTATAACACATCATCCTTAATTTTCTTATATTTCAACTCTTGAAGTTCATTTTCTTTTACATTTTGGTCCTTGCTATAGAGAGATCATAAAATGGAGAAGAGAAGAGAGAGAGAAATGTGGCCAAAATGTGGCCAATATCTTCTCCAACAAGAATTCAAGAAAAAGGATCGTTGAGTTGCCCCTAATGATATATATATTAATACTTTGATTTAGTATTTAGGTGTTAATTTAGGGTCGATAAATGAAGATCCCATGAAAAAAAAAATTGGTTTCAGAACTTTGATCTAGTATTTAGGTGTTTAGGGTCAATTTTAAGGGAATATAAAGTTAGAAATTAATGGGTTTAAGAAAGTAGTGGGGACGGTGTTCATGTGAAAGGAAGAAAAAAGGTCGTTAAAGTGGTGATAGACAAGACATGCAACGTGCAACATGCATATGGTAAAAAAATCTCAAAAATATCTGAGTATTTTTTTAATAAAAATTTCAAATATTTTAACATGTTTTAAAGAAAATATTGCATGGATTTATAATAAATTTGTAAGATTTTAAAGGATTTTAGCCTATATTTAAAAAATATTTTTGGCAAAAAAAATATTATTCACTTTTAATATAAGAATAAAATACTTAAAAATAATTAATATTCAAAATATTATTAGTGATAATAAATATTATTCACTTCTAATATAAAAATAAAAAACCTAAAAGGGGTGTTAATATTCAAAATATTATTATGGATAATAATTTTATTAAACACTTTAATATAAAGATAAAAAACATGTATGAGGTCAATATCCAAAATATTATTGTGAATAATACAACTCATTCACCTTTAATATAAGGATAAAATCCACAATGAAGTAGGTGGTGAGTGCAAATACTTTAAGTAAGGCATGGTAGGAGTGCAAATACTTTCCATTTACATAACCAATTCCTTACCTAGAATCCATGAAAAAACCAATTAGGGTTACTAGTAATCGTAATATTAGGTGGTGACTCCCCAGCCAACCAAAAGACCTTCCAAACCCTTGTCGAGGAAGGGTTGCCACGATGTCACGCTCTTGCGATAGAAAGTACAACATATGATGTAAGAATTTATTTAATTAAGGATGCATTAACTTTTAACATGAAAACATTAGCATTATAGTTTTACACATTTTTTTTAATTCATTTTATTTAATCAAATTAATAAAATTAAGTATATGTAGTGATATGTCTATGCAAGTTTCATGTTTAAAATAATTTTAATGGAGATGATGTGCTTGAGAGTGATATAAAATTATTTTTAAACCTCACATATTGATTTAAAATTTTGGGTTAAAGATAGTTACTTAGATATTGAATTTGATATAAATGTGATATTTATAGAAAGTGCTTGTGAGTTGTTCCAACATTCATTTTCCTTCAAGTCCAGAGAACAGAAGGTATCTCCCTTTTCCTTTCCCCTCTTTAGCTTTGATTTTGGGTCCCCATGTCATTGTTTGGTCATTTTCAAAATCTTCGGAACAATTTAGTTACATACACCAATGATGATTGGGTCATTGTGTAATGCCTTCAGCATTTTAGTCAATTACAAAAAGAAGACGATTTAAATGCTATGCGGGAACACTCATTTGATCCGATTTTTTATGTTATAGTTTCATCATTTTTTTTTTCATGAGTTGGCATATGTTAAACTGGTCGAATGATTTAAAAAATAAAAAAAAAATTTCAAAACTATCAATACCAGAAAATTTCAGTAAGAGTTTTGATATTTAGATATTTGATAATCTGCGTAGTGATGAGTGACTACTATATGAAAAAAAAAAACTTCTAGAAACTCTTGTAAAACTTTGAGTGTGATTCAATAATCAGATCAAAAGTTATGGTCATTTTGAGCTATTATTTTGGTATGACGTGACCAGATCTCTTCCTGAGCCTAAACATGTCATACTGGTCTATAAATACATCTGATAAGCCAACCACGTAATCTATTTGGGGCATATTCTCATTTAGTTATGATAGATCCACACTTGATTGCTTAAAATCACCTGTTATTACATGTTCGACTATATTATTAACATTGAAAAGTTGAGGACAACTACTGTATGAATAATAATTTTTTGAGATTTTAATTGAAGTCTATATTTTAGTCTACAAGTTAGACAAAAATATATATTTTTACTCATAAAACATATTTAGAAGAAAAACTTCATAAAATTGTAGTTTTTATGTGAAACGGCAGACCAATTAATACAACTGGATCCAACCGACCGACCGGTTGAGCCAAATGATTAGAGTTTTACCTTGTCGCGTTTATTATATCTAAAAATAGCGACATTTAGTAAATGTCATGTTTTTAAAGTGCGACAAAGTAAAAATATGCTATTTCACTCAATGTTTTTCAAATAGTATTATTCCACCTATATTTAACGTTTATATTTTATTGTGCTAATTTAACAATAACAAAAAACCAAAATTAGTTCATATATAAGGTTGAATTTTGTATTTTATATTATAAAGATGTTTACTCTCTTTTTTAATTATACATCACTATCGAAAATAACTTCATCTTTATCTTATATTTCATCTCATTTCCTCTTTATCTCTCTATCTCGTTTCTTTTATTTTAGGACAGAAATCAAATGCCATGAAACGGAGAGAGAAATCCTAGTTTGGAAGTTGAGTATTTTTATTTTTGTGTTTAAAATATGTTTTTGAAAATTTTTGATTTTTTTTTTTTGAATTAATTTTTTTCATGATTTTGTATTATTTTAATATATTAATGTCAAAAGTAAATTTTTTAAAAATATTATTTAAATACATTTAAAAAACAATCACTCTGCAATTTAAAAGAATATCTAAACTTATATTCAGAGTTCATATTTTATTTTCTTTCCTCTTTACTTGGCAAAGGGTTACCATACGTAAAGTAAGGAAATTAAAGGGATGCATTAATGATTGAAGGTTTTTTTTGAAAACTGACAAGACGATCAACATTTATCAGAACCAGCTTTAACTTTAGTAAGGCGAGTTGCTTTAGTTAAGCTATACGTCCATTCGGGGTTCCTTTTAGTGCAGGATTATGAAAGGATTTCAACCCTAGGACATCTCAAAAGGCACAGCAGCAAGGGCACTGCTGCTCAAAAACTGAGTTAACTGGAAAGTATGGATAATGTATCCTGTGGCATTTCAGCATCAACAGATAACACAAGATTAAAGTTCAATCAGCATAACTAGCGTTCGAATCTTCGACTGAGGTTTTCAACAATTTAATCATTCACATGATAGACACGTCCTTGTCCAAAATTACAAAATCTCTCTTGTGATGTCACTGTAAAGCTTGAACCCTGCATGAAGCAAGGTATTAGTTCTAGCATCATTTGTTCTTGTGAGACCTATATAAGCCTCGGAGCTAAGCAACTCCATGCCAACACAAGTTCTCTTTAGTACTCTTATCACTTAATCCCTTTAGAATTTGAATCTATATAGTTTACTTTGACCTCGATGGCAGGAGTACCTCAAAAGACGAGGCGTGAACGCGCCGTGTTTGCAGCATCTGATGAAAATGTAATGATGAAGCAAATTCAGGCCACTCATGCTCCTGATGGCCGTGAATTTTCTGTGAAGCTTCTTCTTCAAATTGTTGAGGACATTTTCCACCGTGCCACCCCTGCCCCGGGCATAACCGACTTTGTTCAGCATCAGGTATATAACCAGTACTGTTTCTTGGACGCTGTTGTGCCTATTTTATTGATATAAAGTTTGTTTAAGTTGTTCTACTTTTACTAGTTCCGATGACCTTTATTTTAGGGATCTCATCAAGCACAACTTTATGAATTGGAAGAGAAGGTTCTTCAAAATGGCTTTAATGAAATGATCGATATGCTATCTCACACAATCAGCAAGATTTCCTGCGAGGTAATGAAGCCTTGTTTCAACTTGGTAGCAGAAAATATCTTGTAGTACGCACCTGGTAACAAAGGCACTGTGCCACTGTGATTGAAGTGTGAACTGATCTCAGCATTTATAAGTTTATGCTGTCTCGTTGCTTCTTTTTTTTTAATCAAGATACACATGAATATGCATGCTGCATTAATTCCAACAGATGTCCTGCAAGTGTTCTGGAGGTGGAGATGCACATGCAACAACTTTAGCAATATTCAACCTGGTATCGAACTACTCATGGGATGCAAAGGTGGTGGTAGCGTTAGCTGCATTCGCCTTGAACTATGGCGAGTTTTGGCTTGTCTCCCAGCTTTACCTTACAAACCCACTAGCTAAAGCGGTTGCACTTCTGAAGCAATTGCCGGAAATAATTGAACGAGCAGAGGCTTTGAAACCCAAGTTCGAGGCACTTACAAACCTTATCAGGGCCATGACGGATGTGGCCAAATGCATTGTTGAGTTCAAGGAGCTTCCATCTCAATACATCACCCCTGACACTCCTGAAATGTTAACTGCCACAGCGCATATCCCCACTGCTGTTTACTGGACCATCAGGAGTATCGTGGCTTGCACATCACAGATTGTGGGCCTTACTGGCATGGGTCATGAGTATGTGTTTCCTTCTTTAATTTCTCCATAATCTCAAATGAATTTCTTATATTAATCAGAATTGTGTTTGCACCAAATTACATATTGGGCAAGCTCAGTCTGCTCTTGCAAAAGAAAGTTTTTTAGATAGCTATGAAAATAACTTTGCACATGCAAGGAATCCATATTAAAAGTAGATTGCAAAAAAGTGTTAAAACTTTCTTTTGCATCTCATCATCTGCTCTCAGGTACATAGCATCCACAACAGAGGCTTGGGAGCTATCAGGCTTGGCCTACAAGGTCAGCAATATTCACAGCCATCTCGTGAAGCAGCTCACTCTTTGTTTTCAACACATAGGTGAGTCCGTGTCCTGCCCACTCAAATGACTGCAATCCATTATCAAACAATATATTCTAATATATCTATGATTCTATATATAAATTGATGCATAATATATGCTGGATGGTGGTGACTAGTGATCTTTTTGTGAATCAGATGAGAAAAGACATCATGAAGCGTATCTAACACTTGTGCGCCTGTTGGAATCTGTCCACATTGACAATATGAAGATTCTTAAGGCCTTAATTTATGCCAAGGACGATCAACTACCACTCTTTGATGGTTCAACCAAGAAAAGGGTTCGGTTATTCTTCTCTTCTTTCAGTCTATTCTATTCAGATTATATTGATGTTAATCCAATAAAAATGTTAGTTAAAGATCATCCTGTACGAGGGTTTCCCACTGTTATTACAGGCCAGCCTTGATCTGCTGAGGAGGAAGAGTGTGCTGTTACTAATTTCTGACCTTGAACCCTCCCAAGAAGAGCTTTTGATGCTGCAACAAATGTACAGTGAGGCGCGGGAGCAACCAGGAAGAGCAGAGAGTCAATATGAGATCGTTTGGCTCCCAGTTATGGACAGATCCACCCCATGGAATGAAACAAAGAAAAAGCAGTATGAGGATTTTCAATCGTCTATGCCATGGTACTCTGTTTATCAGCCTTCATTGCTAGATGTTGCAGTCATCAGGTACATTAAAGAGGTGTGGCACTTCAACAAGAAGGCCTTGCTTGTGGTCTTGGATCCACAAGGGAAAGTAGTCAACCCCAATGCAATCCACATGATGTGGATTTGGGGAAGCCTGGCTTTCCCTTTCACTAGCTTAAGGGAGGAAGGACTCTGGAAAGAAGAAACCTGGAAAATCGATTTACTGGCAGATAACATCGATCCAGCTCTCTCGTCTTGGGTATAGCTTTGCTCTCTTTACATGTATATATTATAAAACTAAAATATAGTCTTCATCTCAGTTCTCTACCGACATCATCTACTGCATACATTTGTCTGTATACTTGATACAGGTTTATAAACTAAACAACAACCTGAGAGTTGTATAGGAATCCCATACACGCATTACTCACGCTTTTTTCAACTAATTAATTCCTAATGCAGATACAGCAAGGGAAGTTCATATGCTTGTATGGTGGGGAGGATATCGAGTGGATCCGCAAATTCACCGCGACTGCAAAAGCAGTTGCGAAAGATGCCAGAATACAGTTAGAAATGCTCTATGTAGGGAAGAGCAACCCCAAGGAGAAAGCCCGAAAGATTAACGGTGTTATTGTAAACGAGAACCTTAGCCATGTATTGCCAGACCTTACTTTGATCTGGTTCTTCTGGGTGAGGCTGGAGAGCATGTGGCACTCCAAGGTGCAACACCAGAGGACTGCAGATAATGATCCCATCATGCAAGAGATAATGACAATGCTCAGCTTTGATGGAAGTGATCAAGGATGGGCTGTGATAAGTAAGGGATCGGATGAAATGGCCAAGGCAAAGGGAGATACCATATTGAAGAGCTTTGTTGACTTTGAATCATGGAAGCAAAGTGCAGAAGTAAAGGGTTTTCTGCCTGCACTGAATGATCACCTTCATGAACTCCATAGCCCATCCCATTGCAACCGTCTCATACTTCCAGGGGCTACCGGAAGCATTCCAGAGAGGATTGTTTGTGCTGAATGTGGCCGTCCCATGGAGAAGTTCATCATGTATCGTTGCTGTACCGATTAAGCTTTAATTTTAAGTAATAATGGTGTGTGCGCTATCTACGGTTTGAATCATATTGTATCTCAGCTAAGACAAAAATCCTGCCACAACCCATCCTATGGCCGCCACTGCTGCTGATACTATCTAAGGTGATTGCTTAATTTAGTTCAGGTGTGAAATTTGTCAAGGCTTTTCAAGTACTAATCGGTATGTGTATTGTTAAGGTGCTTGTTATTAATGAATACATGTATTGTTTGCAGTAACATGGCAGTCTAGTTTTTTATTGTCCACTTGCTTGCCAATGTTGTCACCACTCATTAGAGGAGCATTAGAAATCAAACCCTATCGTGGGCCTTGCGGAAAACGCATTTGAATCAGGATTCAAAACCCTTCAAAATTATCATGTGGGTTTGCTCCCTCTGTGGTCTCAGGTTCGAGCCCTGTGATTGCTCATATGATGGCCACTGGAGGCTTACATGATCGTTAACTTCAGGGTCCGTGGGATTAGTCGAGGTGCGAGCAAGTTGGCCCAGACATCCACGTTAAACTAAAAAAAAAATTATCATGTGGGTTTTAACAGCAACTACTAATTAAGACTTTTTATTGCTGAATTTAGACTTTCAATATACTAAACAAGTAAATCAACAAAAATTGTTGCTTAGATAAGCATGATAAGGATTGTTGTTATTCATTTTTTACCCCATAAAAAAAATCAAGAAAAAAAAAACAAAAAATACAAGAGAATTCTCATGAAGATGCCTAGAAGATTGTCCAAGTTGGTGGTAAACAACCAAAATGACAATAATGCTTTATATTGATGATGTTGTTGTCACCGACAATAATGCTAATACTATACCTTTTGTCTTCACCGGATCGACCACTTTTATCTACTTATTTCTCTATATTGATGATATTGTTGTCACCGACAATAATGCTTCCTTCCCTAGGAATTCATTTAGTGTCTTCATCGTGAATTTGCCACAAAATACTTGGATCCTTAAGTTATTTTCTTGGTCTTGAGGTTTCCTTTTCTACCAATGGTCTTTTCCTCAGTCAAGCAAAGTATGCTCATGATATTCTTACTCGTGCTCAACTACTTGATTGCAAGTCGGTGTCCACACCAATGGTTTTCTCTCAGTAGCTTTCTTATGTTGGTGACCCCTTTATTGATCCCACCTTGTATCGATCTATGATGGGTGTCTTGCAGTACTTAACTATTACGTATGTTGATCTTACTCATGATGCTAATTTTGTAAGTCAGTATATGCAATCTCTCATATTACATCACTTCCAAGCACTCCAACGTATTCTTCGTTATGCTAAAAGTACATTTCAGCATGGACTCTATTTTTCTTCTTCTCCACCTACTAGTCTTACTGCCTACTCTGACGTTGGTTGGGCTAGTTGTCTTGACACACGTCACTTCACTTCAGGTTATGCCATATTTCTTGGTGATAATCTTATCTCGTAGAGTGCTAAAAAACAACTTATTGTCTCTCATTCTAGTTGTGAATCTAAGTATCACGCTTTGGCCCACATGGCCTTTGAAGTTTTTTAGCTAACTCATCTTCTTTGCGACCTCAAGGTTTCCTTAAAGCACAAGCATTTGCTTCTTTGTGATAACAAGAGTGATTTTACTCTCTCTCAATCATGTTTCTCATAAATGGTCAAAACACATCGCTCTTGATTGCCGTTATATCCGTGAGCTTATTGCCTTTGGTGCCATTCAACCTCAATTTGTGTCGTCTCACTTGCATATTGCTGATTTGTTTACCAATAATCTTTCTCGATCTCTTTTTATGTTCTTTCCCTCCAAGCTTCGTGTTCGAGTTAATCCCACACTCATCTTGCAAGGGAATGATAAGGATAGCAGGATATTCAAACATGATTCATGTAATCCTCCTCCTAGATTATAGAAAATATTTTACGAGAAATCTTAGGTTATTGTTTCTATAGTTAATTTAAAAGATATGTTTGTATACTCTACCATATCTAAACATTGTACCATATCTCTACATGATACATTCCTATAAATAAGAAACCACATCACCACAGAAACTATGATGATTTTATAAATCTTGTTAAAATAGATTTAAAAAAAAAGTTTGAAATATATGAAACAAGAAATATAAACATGTGCCAGGAGATAGGCAACACAGTCTTGCGAACCAAAAATAGCATTGTGTAGTTTAATACTGTCAATAACATAAATCAATATATGCTTCGGAAACATAAACATCTCTCACTCTCAATTTAAAGGAAGAGAGTTCACCAGTAAGAATAAGCGATGAAAATATATACACCAAATTATAATTAAACGTTCAAAATGTGGCAAACCAGCTTTGAAACAAACCTACGTATCCTTGGTGCTAGCATTAAAGTTGGGGGCTTTATTTATATATAGTGTTTCGTAACTTGACATGAATGCCTATGCCCCCCAAAATCAAGGCCCACGATAAATGGTAATTGAAGCCAACACTACTGTCCCGCCCAAGTTAGCACTATCTTCTAAACTATAACAGCCCGACCCAACATGCTGTATATTGTCTGCTTTGGGTCTTACCGCCCCTACGGTTTTCTTCCTAGTGATGCAAACCCACTTCTGAGCCTGACGGCCCAAAACGCGTACAACATGTTAACAATCAGCACTACTAACAAGGCTAGCTATCAAACCCTCACCCGTCGATGTGAATGGTAAAATAATAATATTACTATATAAAAAAAAAAACATTGATCTGATTTGAATGGTAAAATCAATTATTGTTGTTGTTGTTGTTGTTAACTTGGATTTGACATCCCCTTTCAGACCCAAGAAACTTAGGGCTGGAAAGGGGTACCTAACCCAAGCACCTTGGGTGTGGCAATCATGTGTGGTAGCTAGACCTAAGTAGCTTGGGTCTGGCGTGGTTGCCAAAACCAGGTACTTGGGTCTGGCAACCCATGTTAGACTCAAGCAAATAACAAACAAATAGATGACAAAATGATGTATTTTAACTATTTAATGGTGTGTGAAAGGTCAAAAAAAACCTTTGGACAACAGGTCTTGATTTTGTTAACCTTGCGGATATAATAGTATTTTTACTATGCAAATAATCGTCGAAAGACTACCATACCCCCGTTAAAATGTTTAATACCAATGAACTTCTAAGAAATATTGAAATATGCCCACAACCAGGGCTTCGTCTCTTTTAACCAATGGGCAAAATAAAATTTTAACTTTATGTGAAAAGACAACATTAGTCTCATCTCAAGCCTTCAAAGCTTGGAAAATCTATTGTGCAAGTTTACAGTGGACTCTTAGAAAATCCATTGTGCAAGTTTATAGTGGACTGTGTCTAAGTCCACAGTACACTTGCACAAGGGTTGTCAACCCCACGAAGCTTAGGTCTGGCAATCATGTCAAACCCACACCGGGGTCTGGAACCAAATATGGCTACCAGACCCAAGGTTATTGAGCCTAACGTAGCAAGCAGACCCAATTAACTTTGGCTTGGGTATGCCATAGGTGTCAAACCCAAGGACCTTGAGCCTGGCATGTTTGCAAAACCCAAGGTGCTAGGGTCTGGCAACTCATCCTAGACCCAATTATGCACTTTAGTTGTAGGAGAGAGAAAAGAAAGAAAAAATACAAATAATCGATCACCGACGGCAATCCAACCATGATATGTCTACACGCGCCCCACCATGTGGAATAGGGCACGTCTGCGCATCTATTTATATGGCGGATAACTAGATTTGGCCACCGAGAAGCATCTCACGTGTCTTTTTAATGGCGCTGGCGCCGCCCACTCGCTGGGGCATGTGAAACACGCGCCAACAGCTTTTCAATTAAAAAATAAAAAATATAACATGAAAATACAAAAATACCCCCATGATCTTTTTAATTACACAACATACCCATGTAAATTTCACTGCTACAATCCACGATAATCTGTATCTAGAGCTATAGTAAAATCCTCACGCTATTTAGCTTTTTTTATAATAATATAATGGTCTATGGCGATTTTGTATATGTTTTATCATTGTATGTAGGATTAATTTACTCATAAAAAAGATAATTAGCAGAACCCTATCAAGATTATTCATTTTTCAA
>Ga0307517_10011186_pt1 | contig 12455 bp, 7 predicted proteins | sample 23_EM_MG_FD_194515 | JGI IMG/M metagenome (GOLD analysis project Ga0307517, IMG submission 194515) | Populus trichocarpa ectomycorrhiza microbial communities from riparian zone in the Pacific Northwest, United States - 23_EM | ecosystem: Host-associated > Plants > Roots > Unclassified | place...
CTGGGTCGACGACTGGGACACCGAACAGACCTCCGCCCCCGTCGAGTTGACCGCCGGCACGGCCTACGACATCAAGGTCGAGTACTTCGAGCACTACGGCGGCTCCAACCTCCATGTGCGCTGGACCGAGCCCGGCGGCACCAAGGTGGCCATCCCGCAGTCGGCCTTCCGGCTCCCCGACGGCTACGACTACGACGGCGCCCTCGCCGCCACCGTCACGAGCACCGGCCGCACCTTGAAGCTCGACTTCGCCCAGCCGCTCGCCGCGCCCCCGGCCGACCTGACCGACCACCTCGAAGCGGTGATCGGCGGCGCCAAGTGGCCGCTGGGGACAGCCGAGTTGGACTCTGCGGACCCGCGCAGCCTGCTCATCCCGCTCACCGAGCCGGTCGTAGGCAACAAAACCGGCACCGCATCCGGCGCGGCGGACATCCGCTACGACGGTGAAGCCGGCCTCGCGTCAGCGGATGGCAACGTTATCAACGGCTTCTGGAGCACCGGCCCGAACCGCTCCACCTACGAGCTGCGCACCCAGTGGGCCGACCAGGTGGGCCCGCACAACGCCCTCCCCGAGTACCCGCGCCCCCAGCTCACCCGCACCGACTGGCGCAACCTCAACGGGAGTTGGCAGTTCGCGGCAGCCACAGAGGGCGAACAGCCGCCTGTGGGCCGCGATCTGGCCGAGCACATCCTCGTCCCCTACCCCGTCGAGTCCCAGCTCTCCGGCCTCGAACGACACGAGGACCGCATGTGGTACCGCCGCACCTTCACCGTCCCCGCCGACTGGAGGATCGGCTCGGGCAAGCGGCTGATGCTCAACTTCGGCGCCGTCGACTGGCGGGCCGAGGTCTACGTCAACGGCACGAAGGTCACCGAACACCAAGGCGGCTACGACAAGTTCAGCGCCGACGTGACCGACGCCCTGAAGCCCGGCCGCACCCAGGAGCTGATCGTCGGCGTCTACGACCCCACCGACGCGGCGAACGGCGAGAACCCCCCGATCGGCAAGCAGCGCCTCGACCCGAGCGGCATCTGGTACACCCCGACCTCGGGCATCTGGCAGACCGTCTGGATGGAGCCGGTCGCCCCCGACCACGTCGACTCCCTCAAACTCACCCCCGACGTCACCAAGAGCCAACTCACCGTCGAGGCAAAGGGAGTTCGGGACGGCGTACCGATCACGGCGACGGCGTACGACGGAAAGCGCGTGGTCGCCACAGCGCAGGGCCGCACCGGTGCACCGCTCACCCTGACCCTCGCGAACCCGCATCTCTGGTCACCCGACGACCCGTTCCTCTACGACCTGAAGGTCACCGTCGGCAAGGACCGCGTCGGCAGTTACTTCGGGATGCGCTCGATCGCCGTCGAGAAGGTCAACGGCGTCCCGCGCACGGTCCTCAACGGCAAGCCGATCTTCATGATGGCCACCCTCGACCAGGGCTTCTGGCCGGACGGTCTCTACACCGCCCCGACCGACGAGGCGCTCGCCCATGACCTCAAGATTCACAAGGAGTTGGGCTTCAACGCCGTGCGCAAGCACATCAAGGTCGAGCCCGACCGCTGGTTCTACTGGGCCGACAAGCTCGGCCTCATGGTGTGGCAGGACATGCCCGCGATGACCGCAGGCGTGAACCCGTCGACCGCCGCCCGGGCCGAGTACGAGCGCGAGATGAAGCAGATGATCGACGAGCACATCAGCAGCCCGTCGATCGTCATGTGGGTGACGTTCAACGAGGGTTGGGGCCAGTACGACGAGGCCCGGATCGCCGACCAGGCGAAGGCCTGGGACCCGACGCGGCTCGTCAACAGCATGTCCGGCATCAACCTCGGCGTGGACGGCGGCACCGGCGACATCATCGACGAACACGGTTATCCCAGCCCCGCCCTGCCACCTCACCCGGACAGTCAACGCGCCCTGGTCAGCGGGGAGTACGGCGGACTCGGGCTCGCGGTGCCGGGACACGCCTGGTCGGTCCAGCAGTCGTACGTCGACGTCGACCCGGCGGCCTACACCGACGACTACCTCGCCAAGCTCGCCGAGGTGCACGCCCTGACCTGTCAGGGGAGCAACGGCGCGGTCTACACCCAAATCTCGGACGTCGAGGGCGAGTTGAACGGCCTGATGACGTACGACCGGCGGGTGCTCAAGCCCGACGCGCAGCGGGTGAAGGCCGCTCAACAGGCCCTGATCCGTGACGCCTCGCAGGCGACGCCCGCGAACTGCCCAACCACCTGACCCCTTTCGCCAACTGGAGGCCCACCCGCATGAGATGGACCCGGCGCCTGCGCCTGGGCATGGCGGGGGCGGTGGCAGCGTCCGCGCTGTTCGCCGTCCCCGCCGCAGCCGAAGCATCTGCCCATGGTCAACTCACCGACCTGGTCAACCCGTTCATCGGTACCGAGAACGACGGCAACACCTATCCCGGCGCCGCCGTGCCCTTCGGCATGGTGCAGTTCTCGCCGGACACCGGTCACAACACCGGCTACGACTACTCCCAGAACCACATTCGCGGCTTCTCTCTCGTGCACCTCTCCGGCGTCGGCTGCGGGTTGGGCGGCGATCTGCCCGTACTGCCCACGACCGGTGACGTGACGCAGACGGACTACGCCCAGTACGCGGCCGAGTTCAGCCACGACGACGAGCACGCGAGCCCCGGCTACTACCAAGTCGGCCTGAAATCAGGTATCGAGGCCGAACTGACGGCGACCGCCCGCACCGGCGTCCAGCGCTACACCTTCCCGGCCACCGACAAGGCCAACGTCCTGCTGAACGCGGCCCAGTCACTGCATAGCGGGGTCACTTCGAAGGTCGAGGTCCTCGACAGCCGGACCGTGCGCACCGCCATCACCGGCCGCGGCTTCTGCCAGGACACCAAGCCGTACACCGTCTACACGGTCACCCACTTCGACCGGCCCTTCACCACGTACGGCACCTGGAACGGTCCAACGGTGACCGCCGGTTCGAAGACCGGGAGCGGCGGCGCATACGTCCGCTTCGACACGTCGAAGGATCGTACGGTCGAGGCGACCACGGCTCTCTCGTACGTCGACGCGCACGGTGCGGCCGTCAACCTCCGTGCGGAGGGCGGGAGTTCGTTCGACGCGGTGCGCCACCGCGCCCAACGGGCCTGGGAGGACCGGCTGGACGACGTCCGCGCGCAGGGCGGTTCCGACAGCCTGCGCCGGACCTTCTACTCGTCCCTGTACCGATCCTTCCTCGCGCCCAACATCGGCAGCGATGCCGACGGCCGCTACACCGGCTGGGACCAACAGATCCACCGGGCAAGGGACTTCACGTACTACCAGAACTGGTCCCTGTGGGACACCTACCGCACCCAGTCCCAGCTCCTCGCCCTGCTCGCACCCCGCGAGGCCCGGGACATGGCGATCTCGGTGATCAAGATCGACGAGGAGAGCGGCTGGCTGCCCAAGTGGGGCTACGGCACGGTCGAGACGAACATCATGACCGGCGACCCGGTCACCCCGTTCCTCACCAACGCCTATCAGCAGGGCTTGCTCAAGGGCTACGAGGAGCGCGCCTACCGGGCGTTGAAGCAGAACGCCGACGGGGTGCCGCCCGCAGACTCGGCGGCGGTGGGCAGGGAGGCCAACGCGGAGTACCTCGCGAACGGGTTCGCGCCGTACATCAAGGATCGCCCGCACGCGAAGCCCGGTGACTCCGACTACGACCATGGAGCCTCGGCCACCCTGGAGTACGCCCTCTCGGACGCGATGCTCGCGCAGATGGCCCGCGACCTGGGCCATGGTGCCGATGCCGCACGCTATGCCGCTCGCGCTCAGAACTACCGGAACATCTTCGACCCCACGACCGGCTTCTTCCGTGCCCGTGACGCCTCCGGCGCCTTCGTCGGTCCTGCCGATCCGGCGCAGAGCGAGGGCTTCCACGAGGGCACGTCGTGGCAGTACCAGTGGCTGGTCCCGCAGGACCTGCCCGGCATGGTCGACCTCATCGGCGGCCGGCAGTCGGCCAACGACCGGCTCGACGCCTTCTTCGCCTACGACCAGCTGCTGGCCGACCCGGTGAAGACCGCGCGCGAGGTGTGGGTCAACGGGCCGTACGACTACTACAACGCGGACAAGTACAACCCGCAGAACGAACCCGACCTGATCGCCCCGTACACCTACCTCTCGACCGGTCAGCCCTGGAAGACGACCGACGTCGTCCATGCCGCGCTGACCCTGTTCACGGACGGCCCGACCGGCATGACCGGTAACGACGACCTCGGCACGATGTCCGCCTGGAACGTGCTGTCGTCGATCGGGATCTTCCCGGTCCAGCCCGGCTACGACACCTGGGGCCTGTCCACGCCCGTGTTCGACCGGGTCGACCTGACCCTCGACCGGCGCTACTACCCCCACGGCACCCTGACCATCAAGGCACCCGGCACCTCCGCCGCCGACCGCTACATCCAGGGGGCGCGGACGGACGGGGCATCGTACGACCGGACGTACCTGACGACCGGCGATCTCCGCTCCGTACGGTCGCTCGACTTCACGGTCGGCCCGCACCCGTCGGAGTGGGGTACATCACCCCAGGCGGCGCCACCTGCGCTGAAGTGATCTCAGGCGCCTCTTGTGTCCCGCCCCTCCCAGAGGGGCGGGATCGGGGTCGGATGTAATCTGCTGTTAACTGTGCGTAGCTTGATCGTACTTGACCGTAATCGCTTGTCAGCGCTTGACTGCTGGCTCACCCCTAGTCGACGCGAGGCAAGCAATTGACTTCTGACCTGCTCGCTCCTCTCGACCTTGCGTTCTGGAACATCGAGTCCGACCGGAACCCGATGCACCTGGGCGCACTCGGCGTCTTCTCGGCACACTCGCCGACCGCGGGAGCCCACGCCGCCGACCTCCTCGCCGCCCGTGCCGCCGCCGTCCCCGGGCTGCGGATGCGCATCCGGGACGTGTGGCAGCCGCTGTCCCTGTCCTTCGGGAGCGCCACCCGCGAGGCCGATCCCGACTTCGACCCGCTCCACCACGTCCGGCTGCACGCCCCGACCGCCGACTTCCAGGCGGACGCGGGCCGGCTCATGGAACGCCCGCTGGAGCGCGGCCGGCCCCCGTGGGAAGCGCATGTGCTGCCCGGCGAGGACGGCGTCTCGTTCGCGGTGCTGTTCAAGTTCCACCACGCCCTGGCCGACGGACTGCGGGCGCTGACCCTCGCCGCCGCCATCCTCGACCCGATGGACATGCCCGAGCGTCGCCCGCGCCCGGCGGAACCCGCGCGCGGTCTCATCCCTGACGTGCGCAAACTGCCCGGGCTGGTCCGGGGCGCCCTGTCCGACGTGGGCCGGGCCCTCGACATCGGGGCGTCCGTCGCCCGGTCCACCCTGGACGTGCGCTCGTCGTCGGCGCTGACCTCCGAACCCTCGGGCACCCGTCGTACCGCCGGAGTCGTCGTCGACCTCGACGACGTGCACCGCATCCGCAAGACCGTCGGCGGCACCGTCAACGACGTGCTGATCGCGGTCGTCGCGGGCGCCCTGCGCAGCTGGCTCGACGAACGCGGCGACGGCAGCGAGGGCGTCGCGCCCCGCGCCCTGATCCCCGTCTCCAAACGCCGCCCGCGCAGCGCGCAGCCACAGGGCAACCGGCTCTCCGGGTACCTGATACGGCTGCCTGTCGACGACCCGGACCCCCTCGCCCGGCTCGAATCGGTGCGTGCCGCCATGGACCGCAACAAGGACGCCGGACCCAACCGGGGCGCCGGCGCGGTCGCCCTGCTCGCCGACCACGTCCCCGCGCTCGGCCACCGCCTCGGCGGACCACTCGCCGCGCAGGCCGCCCGGCTCTGGTTCGACATCCTCGTCACCAGCGTCCCGCTGCCCGGCATCGGCCTGAAGCTCGGCGGCAACCCGGTCACCGCGGTCTTCCCGTACGCCCCGCTGGCCGGCGGCCAGTCCCTCGCGGTCGCCGTCTCCACGTTCCGCGGACACGTCCACTACGGACTCGTCGCGGACGCCGAGGCCGTACCGGATCTCGATGTGTTCGCCCGCGCGCTGACCGAGGAGGTGGAGACGCTCATCACCGCCTGCGGGTCGTGACCTGGAGCGGGTTTGGTGCTGCGGCCCGGCGCTCCGTAAAATTCCGGGTTCGACGGTGTGCGCGATCGAGCGCCGCCGCGGACGACCCAAGGAAACGGCAGCGCGATGACGGTGACAGAGAACGGCTCCACGACCCCGGACGAGGTCGTGTACGGGCCCGGCATCGACCCCGAGCGGCTGGCCGTCTGCCTCAGCGTGCTCGACGAACTGGAGAAGATCGACGTCGACCACCCCGACGCGATCACCGTCCGCCGCGCCACCGCGGGCATCTACCGCAGCGTCAAGCAGCGCCGCCGCCAGGAGCGCCGGGCCGCGAAGACCGCGCACGACAAGGCCGTCACCGAGTCCACCGCGACCGGCTCCGCCCAGCGCATCGACGACGAGACCGAGGGCCTCCTCCCGTCGTCGGTGACGGAGGAGGGCCGGATCGCCGGGATACTCCAGCGGCCCCGCTCCTGCTACACCTGCAAGACCCGGTACGTGGAAGTCGACTACTTCTACCACCAGCTCTGTCCCGACTGCGCCCGCCTGAACCGCGAGAAGCGCGACGACCACGCCGACCTCACCGGCAAGCGCGCCCTGCTCACCGGCGGCCGCGCCAAGATCGGCATGTACATCGCGCTGCGGCTGCTGCGCGACGGCGCCCACACGACCATCACCACGCGTGTCCCGAAGGACGCGATCCGCCGCTTCAAGGCCATGGACGACTCGGGGGACTGGCTGCACCGCCTGGAGGTCGTCGGCACCGACCTGCGCGACCCGGCGCAGGTCGTGGCCCTCGCCGACCAGCTCGCCGAGGCGGGACCTCTCGACATCCTCATCAACAACGCGACCCAGACCGTACGACGGCTGCCCTCCGCCTACGCCGCCCTCGTCGACGGCGAGAGCGCCCCGCTGCCCGCCGGTGAACTCCCCGCCCACCACGTCATCGGCGCCTTCGGCTCCGGCGCGGTCGACGGCCTGGCCGCGCTGCCCGTCGGCATCAGCGGCCTCGACGCCCAGCAGGTCGCCGACCTCGCCCTGGTCGCGGGCAACGCCAGCGTCGCCCGGCACCTCGACGGCACGGCCATCGACGCCGGTGGTCTGGTCCCCGACGTCGTCGACACCAACACGTGGGTGCAGACCATCGAGCAGATCTCCCCGGTGGAGCTCCTCGAAACCCAACTCTGCAACTACACAGCCCCGTTCATCCTGATCAGCAAGCTCCGCCCGGCCATGGCCGCCGCCGCCAAGGCCGCGAAGAGCGGGCGCGCGTACATCGTCAACGTCTCGGCGATGGAAGGCGTCTTCGGCCGCGGCTACAAGGGCGCCGGGCACCCCAACACCAACGCGGCCAAGGCCGCGATGAACATGGTGACCCGCACCAGCGGCCAGGAGATGTTCCAGAGCGACGGCATCCTCATGACCTCGGTCGACACCGGCTGGATCACCGACGAACGCCCCCACTACGACAAGCTCCGCCTCGCCGAGGAGGGCTTCCACGCCCCCCTCGACCTGGTCGACGGAGCCGCCCGCGTCTACGACCCGATCGTCCTCGGCGAACAGGGCGAGGACCTGTACGGCGTCTTCCTGAAGGACTACGCGCCCGGTAAGTGGTGACCGGGCGCTGTCGTCACGCGGCGTCGGTCATGGCGTCAGGCGCCAGAGGGACGTGACCTCGGCGCTCCGTGCCGCGTGGAGCGGGTCGCCGGCGTCCGCGGAGCGCGGGTGCCGGGGCCTGGTGTCGATCCTGTCCACCACACGGAGTTGTGCTGCCTCGATGGCGTCGAGCAGCTGCCGACGGGTCCGGAGGCCGAGGTGTTCCGCCAGGTCGGACAGGACGAGCCAGCCCTCGCCACCCGGCCGGAGATGGGCGGACAGCCCGGTGAGGAAGCCGTTGAGCATGGTGCTGTCCGGGTCGTAGACGCCCTGCTCGATGGGGCTGGTCGGACGGGCGGGGAGCCAAGGCGGGTTGCACACGACGAGGTCGGCCCGGCCCTCGGGGAACAGGCCGGGGCCCGACACCTCGATACGGTCGGTCAGTCCGAGCCGTTGGACGTTCTCCCGGGCGCAGGCCAAGGCGCGTGGGCTGATGTCGGTGGCCACGACCCGGTCGACACCGCGGCGGGCCAGGACCGCGGCGAGGACACCGGTTCCGGTGCCGAGATCGAACGCCGTACTGGTGGCCGGGCTGCGCAGGACCGCCGGTGGCAGCGGTGCCTGGGCGACCAGGTCGACGTACTCGCCCCTGACCGGCGCGAACACGCCGTAGTGGGGGTGGACGCGGGTGCCGAGCGCCGGTACGTCGACGCCTTTCGAGCGCCACTGGTGGGCGCCGATCACTCCCAGCAGTTCCCTGAGGGAGACCGCCGTGGGTCCTTTCGACGGGCCGTAGGCGTCCAGGCACGCCTGGCGGACTTCGGGGGCTCGGCGCAACGCCAGGGTGTAGTCGTCGTCCAGCAGGACCAGGAGCTTTCCGAGCACACGGGCGCGGTGCGCGCTGCCGCGCCGGTGCAGGTGGAAGGACTCGCTCAGGGAGGTGCCGGAGCCGGGTGTCTTGCGGTCGACGCGGCGGCCCATCGCCTGCAGCAGTTGCCGGGCGTTGTGGAAGTCGCCCTGCCAGAGCAGGGCCGTTCCCTCACACGCCTGACGGTAGGCATCGGCGGCCTTCGTCCGGTCGTCGGCGACGGCGGTCCGTCGCGGAAGGGAGGTGGCGTTCTCGGAATGCCAGCGGGCGGACCGATGAGTGTCGCCGGTGGTCCAGTGGATGGTGGACACCATGTACTCCTCGTGGTCGAACGTGCAGAGGTCACGAAGAGCACTTCGACGGGGAGCAGGCTGGACCCACGCCCGTCCATCGGACAGACGTGCGGGGTGGGGGAGTCGGCCGTTACCGCCCTCGCGTCGAAGCGCGAGAGCGGACGTCCCAGACAACCATGCCGAGCATCAGGGCCAGCCCTTTCGGAGGAGTGCCCGCAGGCTCGCACAGGTACGGCCCGGCCACCAAACCCACCGGCACATCTGCTCAGCCGGTCCCGGTACCTGGTCGGCGCGGGGCGGCCAACCTCAGCCGGTCGTGGACGGCGTACCCGCCCGACCCGTACGCCGCCCGCACCCGGGTCCCGCCGTCCACCAGCAGATCCGCCCCGGTGATCCACTCGGCCTGGTCGGAGGCCAGCCACAGGACGGCCCGGGCGATGTCGGCCGGTTCCCCGATACGGCCGAGCGGCAGCCCGGCGGCGACCTCCGCCTCACCGGGCTCCCACACGAACCGCGCCATCTCGGTGCGGACGAGCCCGGGGGAGACGGAGTTGACCCGCACCTTCGGCGCGAGTTCGCCCGCGAGCTGTGCGGTCAGATGCATGAGCGCCGCCTTGCTGGTGCCGTACGCCCCCACGTTCGGCCCGACATGCCCGGCGCCCTCCGTGCACACGTTGACCACCGCCCCGCCGTGCTCCCGCATCCACACCCGCCAGGCGCACTGCACCAGCCGCAGCGGCGCCTCGACGTTCACGGTGAACGCCGTCCGCCACGCATCCGGATCGGCGTCCATGAGCGGGCCGTACGGCTGGTTCGTCGCCGCGTTGTTGACGACCACGTCGATTCGGCCGAAGGTGTGCAGCGCCAACTCGGTGAGCTCGCGCAGGTGTTCCGGGTCGGCGACATTCCCGGCGAGGCCGACACCGCCCAACTCCTCGGCCGTGCGCGCCACTTCGTCAACGTCCCGCGCGCTCACGCACACCAGCGCCCCGGCCCCGGCGAACGCCTCGGCGACCGCGCGCCCGATCCCGCGCGTGCCGCCGGTGATCAGAGCGGCCCGGCCTCGCAGACCGTACGACGACGTCATCGCCGTACCGTCTCATGACGGACCGTCAGTCGACAGCCCCCAGGCGGGAGTTGGGAAGCCGGGAGTTCCGGGCGGCGACGATGCCCAGTACCGTGCGCCAGTCCTCCAGGACACCGGCGTCGAGGCCGACGACCTTGGCCGCGTCGTCGGCCTGGCGCAGGGTGATCGCGTCGTCGGCGAGGGGGTCGCGCTCGAAGGCGGCGGCCTCGGCGGGGGACATGGGGCCGCCTTGCGTGCGGAGGGTCACCGCGCTCTGTGCGGACAGGTCGCGGCCGGGGGAGGTGGTCGCCAGATAGCGCTTCGCGGGTACGTGCAGGAGGACGAGGTGGGCGACCCGTTCGCCGAGGAGGGCGCGGACGGCGTCCGCCGCGTGGTCCGCGTGCCCGGCGTCGTCGCCGGGTTGCAGCAGATGCCCGATGTCGTGGACCAGGCCTGCGACCTGAAGTTCCTTGTCGGCGGGGCGACTTCGACGTAGCAGCGCGGCCGTCTGCAGCGCGTGGTCGTGCAGATCGACCGGATCACCGCTCCTGTCCGGGGTGTCCCAGGCGCCCCGACAGGCGTACAGCAGATTCATCAGCTCCTCGCCGCTGCGCAACTCCATGCGTCAGTCCTCCCGCGAGACAGCCCGTGCGGAACGCCAGGAGATCATGGCGAGCTTGCGGATCGGCCAACGGGACCTGAACTGCGCGACGCCTTGAGCGACCTAGGTCATGCTTCTTGATCGTGCGTGCGGGATACCGGTCTCCGGTGCTGGATGCCTGGCGCAGGGCCTCCTGGTACTCGGTTGGGATCGCACCCCGAACTGAACCCCAAGGACATGGCCGAGCGGGGCCTGGCCGAGTTCGACCTGATCGACATCACGAGCCACGCACGCGACGGCAGCACCCGGTCGGTCTACGGCTACCGCGTCATCGCCTACGACATCCCGCCCGCCAGTGTCGCGGGCTACATGCCCGAACTGAACATCCTCTGCGGGCTCGACGACTACAGCAGGCAGAGCGACCAGCCCCTGATGAAACACCAACTCGTCACCGTCACCCCGTCACAGGACGGGCGAACACTATGAACGCAATGGTCGACGGGTAGTCCCCACCAGCGGCGGTTCCTAACATCACGGTTCGCAGGGCAACTTTGCACAGCGAATTCATAGGAGCCGCTCCCGTGACGACACTTGACGCGCCCGAACCGGTACGCCGGAGACCCCCGGCCCCTCGCCACCGACGGGCAGTACTGGCCGCCGGCGTGGCCGCCGCACTCCTCGGCACGCTCGGCAACGCCCCCGCGCCCCGGGCACAGGCCGAGCGGCCCGCGGTGACCGCCTGCCCGCCCAACCTGCTGGGGAAGGCGACGTGTTACACCGGCCAGGACACCAACGGGGCGTACTACGCGATGGCCGTTCCGACCCGCTGGAACGGATCCCTCGTCGTGCACGCACACGGCGGACCCGACCTCGGCGACTCCTCCGACCCGGCACGCAGCACCGACGACCTGAACCGGTGGGCGGTGATGGTCGACGAGGGCTACGCCTGGACCGGCTCGTCCTACCGCCGCGGTGGCTACGGCACCCGGATGGCCGCCGCCGACACCGAGAACGTACGCAAGCTGTTCGTCTCGGAGTTCGGCAAGCCGAAGCGGACCTATGTGCACGGCCAGTCCTGGGGCGGCGACGTGGCCGCCAAGGTCGCGGAGACCTACGGCCGACACCCCGGTGCCTACGACGGCGCACTGCTCACGAGCGGCGTCCTCGGCGGCGGTTCACGCGGCTACGACTACCGCGTCGACCTGCGCGTGGTCTACCAGTACTACTGCCACAACCACCCCCGCCCGACCGAGCCGCAGTACCCGCTGTGGCAGGGCCTGCGCGCGGACTCCACCATGACGAGCGCCGGGCTCCGCGCCCGCCTCCAGGAGTGCACCGGATTCTCCTCCGCCCCCGCGGACCGGACCGCGCTCCAGCAGCGCAACCTCGACGACATCCTCGCGGTCACCCGCATCCCGGAGCGCGCTCTCGAATCACACCTGCGGTTCGCCACCTTCACGTTCCGGGACATCGTGTCGACCCGCCTCGGCGGCCGCAATCCCTTCAGCAACAGGGGTGTCCGGTACTCGGGTTCACACGACGACAAGGCACTCAACGCGGGCGTCGAACGCTTCTCGGCCGACCCCACCGCACGCCGTGACCTCTCCTACGACAGCGACCTGACCGGCAAGGTCTCCATCCCGGTCCTCACGATGCACGCGATCGACGATCCGACGGCCTTCGTCGAGCACGAGGCGGCCTATCGAGCCACTCTCCAGGGCACAGGCAGGGGCGGCAACCTCGTCCAGACCTTCACGAAGGAGACCGAGCACAGCGCACTGAGCGACTCCGAGTACGCCAACTCCATTGCGGCGCTGGACACTTGGGTCCGTCACGGCCGCAAGCCGACCGCGCGCTCGATTGCGGCGTCATGCGCGGCCTTCGACCGGAAGTACGGCAGCGGGTGCTTCTACGACCCGGCGTTCCACCCCGCGCCGTACGCCTCACGGATCCGCCCCCGGCCGGGCGGGCTCGCCTGGCCGGCCAT
>Ga0307517_10011187_pt1 | contig 12455 bp, 15 predicted proteins | sample 23_EM_MG_FD_194515 | JGI IMG/M metagenome (GOLD analysis project Ga0307517, IMG submission 194515) | Populus trichocarpa ectomycorrhiza microbial communities from riparian zone in the Pacific Northwest, United States - 23_EM | ecosystem: Host-associated > Plants > Roots > Unclassified | place...
TCATTCTTGCGATATGCCTCTGAGGTGTATTTGAGATGAAGTTTGAGTATGTCGCGTGCAGGCCATGCACTAGCATACTTTGTTAGAACTGGGAATCGAGCTGATGCCTAAATCAAAATATATAAACGACTCATAATCATACTGAGATGGAAGCGACATACTGCCTTGCAGATACCATCCATCTTTTCAAAGTCTTGCTTTGAATAACTGACCGTGGTATCGAGAGCCTTGTCTGCAGACTCTTTAATGAATGTCTGATAAAATGGTGGCTGAGTACGAATGATAGCCACAACAGGACACAGCAGAACCCACCATCACCTTGGCTAAGGTTTCCCCCCAGGGACTGAGCACTTCATCAAGGCTGTATCCACCGGAGTGAGGACGTCCTGGTTCTCCAGGTGGTTTTGGAATCAACATAGTACTTGCAAACGTTTCTTCCCCATCCTCATCACTACCATCTTCCTCGTCATCTATTTCCTGCCAGTGATCCTCTGTATCAGCTGCTTTGTCTTTTTGAAATCCAAACTGCACGGAGCCAGAGTATTTGACAGGGGCCTTGTTCGGCAAGGCCAAGGGGTTGGGCAATGCTGATGGCTCGTGCGCGTCTAGGAATTCCTTCCTGTTAGTGAGAGGTTGAAGTGGAGGGGGGGGTTGGAATGTAAATGAGATCCGGTTTGTAATCAAGGGAAGATGTCGAGCAACGATAGTGTCCATAGCGTTGAAGTTGGAAGCAAGGGATGAGATGAAGAGGGGTGAGATAAGGAAGACGACTCATTTAAGAGCTAGTGGCCAGTCAACTTGTTCTGGATTAGTAACAAGGCTACCAAGAGCAACGCAACCGACAGCTGACTGACAACCTTGTTTCTTGTGATAAGGTTGGCAGGGTGCGAACATTGATTGCCTTATATGGGAAATGGGTGAATCTCATACGTGAATGTGAAGGTTGCACAAAGGCGGCAGAAGCCTATGAACTCAGAGTGGCCATCACCAAAAGTGCACGATGTATGTAATCAATTGTAGACCATACATGGGGCCGCAATTACGGTAGGTACATATAACCAGATGTAATCACACTGCCTAAAATGTATGTAGTTGAAATATAAGTTCGCACAATAGTTGCAGGGGAATGTAATCAGCTATGAGACAGGCAATCCGCATGTAATTAAACCACAATAAATTTACGAGGCATACAAGATCTTACGGTAAAAATGGCCCAAATATAATCAAGCTGAGAAAGTTTCACGACCCATACAAGACTGGCAGACCGAATGTAATCAAGCTGTAACAATTTTATTACATATGTCAACTAGCATCCCGCTAAGATTGACCACTGGGGAGTCTGCTCACCCTCTCAATATCAACGAGTACCCAAGCGGACGTTTGAAGGCTTACCGCCCCTACGTCTTGCGACACACGCACTGTGTCATCGTCGACACTCTAAAGGGGGGAACACACGCCAATATGTTGTGATTGACCCTTGTTTGAAGTTATGTGTCGCGTTTTCGCCGAATGTGTCGTTGACCCAATTTGGGGTGTGTGTCAATGTTGGTATAAGTACCCTGGTATGTAAGACCATGTATTCATCTGCAAAAACTGCCGGATATGTAACCAAGAGGTCGCTTGTATTCAATTGTGGGTAATATAAGGGCTAAGGGTGTGTATTCGACTGTCAACTATATAACATATTTCGTCTTATGGAATACTATGTTTCAATATGCTCACAATCCAGCAATGTTTCATAAAGTTTGTGATGATTGCAGTTTCTATCTAGTACATCAATGAAGGTACATATAATAAAAACCTGACTCGGGTGAGTAATGACATCCCGCAGGTGCTTCGATAGTGGAGAAGGGGAGCAATGCAATTGTAAGCCGAAATAGAAATATTTAAAAAGGTGGAGCAAGAGTTCATGAAGAGCGAGAGCTGTTGGCGTCCATGGCCATCGGCGATGTTGATTGGGATTGGCGTAGATGTGCAAGCAGGTGGGATGAGGTACAGGTTGCCGATTGATGTGGAGATGACAGTGGCATATTGAAATGTATGACTTGACGAACCCCAACTTTTGAAAAAAGATGTCACCATTTGGCATTTCGGACCTGTCACGTTGAAGGCGAGGAAGGCAGGTGTAAACACCGGAAACTCTATAAAACAGTATCAATCACGTAAATTTGACATGAATGATGGAATATATGCACTTACTATGCACTTACGAAGGTCATTGTTTTGAGCCAAGACAGACCGATGCAACCTCATAACTTTATGTGAGAAACTGTTGAGGGAGCAAAATGAATATAATATGCACTCGGAAAGGACAATGAAAGGCTGACGTACAATGCAGGAGAACCCAAAGGTAAGGTGGGCATGCAGAGATCGCGAGGGATACAAGTTTGCGAAGAAAAGACATCACTGTAAGCGTCGAGTTTAATCAAAAGCGGAGATATAGAGGCATCCAATGACAGTACTTACTTGGAGGAAGAATCCAGACCCGTGCTCATCTCATCAGTCGCTGACACCTTAAGCCTTAAGCGCGGGCGAAGAAGCCTCTGATGTCAAGGCCAGAAGCAATGCTATAAGTCTTCACTCACCCTACTATGCTCACACCCAGAAACCAGGACCGTATGCGAGAGGCGAGAGGTGGTGATGTTGGAGGTCCTGGTGGGATGCAAGAAGCTGCCAACAAAAAAGAGGGGAGGAGAAGAGGTGGAGAAAGCGGGTCACGGTCATGGTGGTGGGGAAAACGAAAAGAACAAACGCGAAATTCAGACGTGAGCTCCTCACAATGCCATCACTATAGTTCTCCCACGCCAGCACGCTTACAAGCGTGCATGCCCAAACTGCAGCTAATACCCTTCTGCTATCAAATATTTTTGGTACATATGTAGACTAGGTGTATTAAGGTTCATATAAAATATTTATAAAGAAAGTTGGTTCGTACTCAGCCCTGGGTGATATAAATTAGCTCCTCCCAATGCCATCACTATAGTTCTCCCACGGCCAGCACAGCACGCTTATAAGCGTGCATGCCCAAACTGCAGCTAATACCCTTCTGCTATCAAATATTTTTGGTATATATGTAGACTAGGTGTATTAAAGCCCATATAAAATATTTATAAAGAAAGTTGGTTCATACCCAGCCCTGGGTGATATAAATTAGCTCCCTCACAATGCCATCACTATATTTCTCCCACGGCCAGCACGCTTACAAGCGTGCATGCCCAAACTGCAGCTAATACCCTTCTGCTATCAAATATTTTTGGTACATATGTAGACTAGGTGTATTAAAGTTCATATAAAGCATCAGCAAAAGTGCACGCTGAATGTGTTCGAATAAATTACCACATATAGTAATAAATTCCATGTAAACTTCGAAATTCAAGTATAGGTATATGAGAATACAGAGGACCTCTAATTATAAGCTGTATGCTACCACCATAAATGTGAACTTTACAATACCTGCAAACACTTGAAAGGGCCACATAAATTGCCAGGTATGTAAGACCATGTATTCATATGCAAGAACTGCCGGGTATGTAACCAAGAGGTCGCTAAGACAAAACCCACCCTATGTAACACGTCGCAGAAGATACAATAAGCTCACAATCCATTAATAAATGTCTCATAAAATAAATGATAATTGTATGTTCTATCTAATACATAGAGGTGTAATAATGTCCTCCCCCAGCGTCAACCAACAAGTAAACAATGATTTCTCGATGCTTGATGAGCGTTCTGGATAGGTAACACTTTTGGGGGCGATTTGAGATGACGAAAAGGTGGAGGTCAAGTTCGAGTGTAACGATCATTGCACGACTTGAGCGGATGCGGTCATCGACATCATCTTGATGGTGGAAAGTCAAACTGCTTGGAGTCTCTGAGTAGAGGAAGAGGGCAAGCCTTCGACTGGAGATGTAGATGTGATGCGTCAAGTAAAGCAGAACGGGAGAATAAAAAAACTTACCCACTAATTTGAGAGGGGTGGAAGTTGAGCATTAAAAAAATTAGACGTAAAATGCAAAATTGTAAAATATATGCGCGCTCACTAGAATAAATAGAACTCAATGGTGTGTTTGATAATAAGTGATTGCCCCCTCTAGCGGTCAAGCTCACAGCCTGAAAGTGAGGTGGCCATAATCAAATAATTAAAAAGGGCTGAAGGACCTCTAATGTGACGCATATATGCACATGTTTGATAGTTTGACCTTCACACTATCGTCATCTTGTTCAAGAGCTATGAAGAAACAATTTAGTAAATGAGTGGATAAAAAATAAGGTTAAACACTGGAAATCATAAATTTCGTACAAGTTTTGCTGTAAACTAGAACTATGTATTCATCGACCTACACCGTCGTCTATGATTCCTGAAGTAACCGTGACCGCTCTCTCCATCTCCCTCCTCATGCTCTCCACCACAACCACCACCGCTATCATCATCACCCCCATCCTTCTCCTCATCAAGTCGAATCGGAAATCGTCCTATGCGTGCCACGCCTCGTAACCCACGGAACTGGGTCGACAACCGCCAGATCGAAAATTTCTTCATCTTCGAGCACGGTGATGCCTGCCGGTGTGGACCGAACGCGGTTGGAAATCGAAACCGAAGTTCAAAGATGGCATGGCGGCGCGGGTTGCGTTTGATGCCGATGTCGACGTTAACGATGATGAGCACGACAATGATGGTGACGACCCTGCCGATGCTCATCACCTCGAGGCCCGAAGCCAACTGGGGGCGTGGTTTGTGGAGGCGTGAATGTGAATGTGGGTGGTGGTGCGAAACCAAACGTGAACGCCGACTCTCCCAGTGGGCACGAAGCGCCAGCAGCAACAGCTTAAGCACGCATTCGTATGGGATAATAGAGGGATGAACCGCTGCCGCCGCCGCATGCGATTCTGAGGGTGCCAATTCCGTCGAATCCGTGGCATTGTTATCGAACTCGTGTCATGGTTGTTGAATCCGGGTCGTGGGTGTCGAATCTGCGTCGTTGTCGAGTCCACATCGTCTGGCTTGACACGTCCGCGGTCGACACAACTCGTTGGGTGTTTGACTCGATACGTCCGCATTGGGTTCGAGGCCTCCGTATTGGGTTCAAAGCATCCACGTTGGGTTCGAGGTGTCCCTGTGAGTGTCGGTTGCGTAAAGACAAAGGACAGCTATAACTTATCTCAATCTTCCTCCCAAAACCACCTACATCCTCTGCCTTTTGTCGTTGCCGCCTTCAGTCTTGTTGACGAAATCCTCTCTTCATCCTGGGTCCGTTTCCATGCTGGGTCCTCGCCCCCTTGTCGCAACTGGATGACAGCTGCGTTTGACTGGACACGTCCGCATTCGACTCGACAGATCCGCGTTCGACTCGGCAGATCCGCGTTCGACTCGACACATCTGCGTTCGACTCAACACATCCGTGGTTGGATTCAAGGCATCGGGGTGGGTATAACTTGACATGTCCGTGTTCGACTCGTTGGCGTTCGATTCATCTGCCTTCAATGTAACATGTCCGATGCTGGGGGTTCGACTTGACAGTTGGCGTTAGGTTCGAGGCGTTCACGTTGGGTGGTGGTGCTCGTTGATAACGTAGTGATGGCGTCTTCGAGGCGTTGAGGTTGGTTTGGAGACGTTGGGGTTGGGTTCGAGGATGGGACCGATGGGTTCCCTCGAGAGGAGGGGCTCGTGTGAGGTGTTTGAAGCGTTGGTTTTGGGTTCAAGGCGTTGGAGGCGGGTTCAAGGTGCTAAGCGTCGAGCAACGTTAGCTCACATCCCTCGGCGAGGGGAGGGGCTTGTGTGGGCGCACTGCTGGCGAGGTGAAAACAACACGTGGGAATATTGAGACAAGCTGTCTCAATATTCCAACCACATGTCTTTCACATCAGCCCACTGATACTCTAGTAAATTTTAATTTACATATTTTATTTTTTATTGGAAAGTTTGGTAGGTAAATAGCAGGTACCTATGGCGGGTACCCACCTCCACAAAAACCACATTCAGATTCTCAGCGATCCGTCTTGGCGGGTGAACCGGAGCCGCGGGTCACGTTACCCACGAGTAATATATACTCGCGAGTGTGAAGACCCAAACTCGTGCCCAGCCTTAGGTCACCCGTGATCAGTATAAGCGACGTTCCGCACTCCCTCCTCCCTCCTGCAACTCAGAAACCTCAAAATCTATTCCGCAATTTCTTTTTATATTTGTATTTGAAATTTAACTGCCTGGCTAAACGATGGCATTGAACAACAGCATGAACACGAACGATACTGCATGCCCCTCCCCTCACTTAGGGATGTGGGCCGACTTTGTGAAGACCCTGGTGTAGAAAATGGCCATAAAATCAAGTCAGGCCCTGGTAGAGGGAGGGTTTAACGTTACATTCCTTAGGACTCATCGCGACGCCAAACCATGTCGGCTCAACCAGCGAGGAAAGAAACAAAGATTCGACGCACCCTGCCACTCGCTTACCCCGAGTACCTGCAATAAGGGCTGGCAGTGGCAGTGGCGGGAACCAGCTCTCACCAGCGCCGGCAAACCTCCCCTCGTTGTCTCCAAGATCCAGGTCATTGGCTGCATGAACTTGTCAGCAAAAGATCGTGGCGGAACCAGTGATCTGTGAGTTGTCTGTCCGCGCCAGATCAACGTGCCTCAGCTAACCGCAAGTTCTGCTCAGTTTCGTCGTCATATCGGTACTCAATTTGCAACCAGCAAACGCCCATTGCAAAGCGGACTGTCAATCCTATCTACAACAAAGATGCCATGTTCGATTTCCCGACCTACCTCTCTCTCATCGACCAGCTTGGTGTCCTCGAGCTCGTCATATGGGATAAGGTCATGTCCGAGAAGGAATACCTCGGCGAAGTTTCTCGATAGGGAGTTTGGTTTTGACCAACCAGAGAACATTGTCAGTTGTTCTATCCTCTGATCGTGTGCGATCGTGAACTCATCGTATCTAGGCTTTTTCACTCGATATTGTCTCTATTCGTACAGGTACGCCAACCTTGGCACCTTCCAGTTGAAGCTTGGATTCGCGCCTACCGCCAATACACAAAACCTCATGGGATTCGATGAAATATTTGCGGAGCTCGTTGGATGTTCACGCCCCTTGTTGGTCTCTGCGCCTCTGGTATGTACTATGTTACAACTATTCCTATTCCCAATTTAGACTTTAATGAAGTCCTATCTCAGTTTCTTCTCAATCTCGCGCTGACACCGATAGGTCGTTCTTCAGATACCTATGTGGCATTCCTTACTTCGTCAACTACTGCCAGCTGAAGACAAGGAAATGGTGTACGAAGATGATTACAATGGTGTCGAGTGGGGACTAAAAACCCGGGGCGGTCAGTTCAACTCGCCTCCCTTTTTTTCCTCGGTGGTTTTGAGCTAATACACGATTTTACAGTCTTTATCGGTTCCTCGATGAGAACACTGCTTATGGCGTTTTGCATTTGTGGCTGTTGTCCATTTTCTTTATCGTGTGTCGCTTGTGCGTGTCATTCCTGCCTCTCCTCCATCCTTGATATCTTTGGCTAAAAAAATTGGACGACGACTAGTTCTTCGCGTCGCAGATCGTGCAGAACGTTAGTATGATGTGCGTCCGAGTCTTTCCCCCACACACAAACTGGTTTAAATTTTTGTAAAATAACACAGGGTCGGGCCCATCGTGCACCACCATTAAAATTCGAAATATTACTCCGCTGTCCGCCCAAGGCAGAATAAGGGGGTAGATAACATTACCATTCAGATGCCGGTGTGTAAGGAGAGTCTGGCGGATGTTTTGTGAGTCATTTTTCATTGTTTGGTACTTGTCAACGCTAAACACCACTTCTTAGGGCACCTTTGATCTGGTCTTTGAAGAAAGTGATGCAGATGTATGCGTGCCAGGGCGATACATCGACGATTTTTATTAATAATGATGGATTACGGGATGAACACTACTGTTTAAAAAGACATCTTGGATCACATCTTATTTCTGCTCTGTCGGCTTAGTTCCTCCCACTGCTGACCGTGATGGGCATCTCGCATTCTACGCGAACCACAACATCGGTTGGGCTGCGCGGCCCAAACACGACGTTGCTCTGGATGGCTTCAAGTGTGGGACGGTTCAAGAAAGTGTCGAAAACGAATTATGGGCTGCACCTTTTGTTGTGGAGGATGAGGATTTGGAGGAGAAGGCGCTGGGGATGGCGATCGAGGAAGTGTGGGAGGAGAGTGGGAAGTGGTGGAGGCCGTGGGCGGCGAATGGGCGCGACGAGGATAGGGAGATTGTATTGATTGTGAATTCCGATACGGTTGTTCCGGAGGATTGTCTGCACGATGCAGCGAGAGAGAGGGCATGTCTGCGGTGGCGATTATTCAGCATGAGAGTGGTGGGTTTTCGTTTTGGGCTGTATTATTATTATTGATTGGTGCGGAATACTTACTGCTTTGTAGATGTGATGCAGGTTGCACATCATCATTTCGAAAATGGTATTGTGTATTTCACGAAAAGGATTAACAGGTGTACCTCAATATGTGAGTTATCTCTTTGATACTCAGTATTTATTATCTGACCGTAATTTTTTAGCCTGCACTAATGGCGAAGTCACTCGTTCATGGGCCACAATGCGTGTGTGGATTTCTTATTGGATATGTTGCCCGTTCTCATCGAATTTTTTTATCCAGAATTCGGCGAATATCATTATACAGATTCGGATGACAGGAAACTATAAGATGAGAAGAAGCAAGTGTACGTGCATCTTGGGACTTGACTCTTGTATAAAGGAGCAATGGGCCGAATGGAGGAAGCACGCGGTATATTCAATTAATTGCTCTTCTACCCGTTTATGACAGTGCTTACCTTCATGGGGTTGTTCTAGCTCAACGTCCTCTCAAATCTCTTTTAATCAACAATCAATGGAAAGGCTGTTGATCTGAATAAAACCATGGGTATGTGTTCAAATTCATCAATACTCCAACAACTGCTAATCCGAGAACTATTATTTTGTATAAAAAAAAGAGTCAACCAGCAACGCCGCCTATCTGGTTGCTATCGCCACAGGCTACCCTATCCAACCTTCCTTCATATATCCATTCGCCGTGGCTAATCCAGTTACTAAGAAGTCTGGTTTCCTGAAGATGCACATGTCGAACCACCTCAACACATTGGTGGCATAGTAGTCATGGCGCAGCGAGATGGCGTTGAGCCCGCGTCGCTGCCGCTATCCCTAGGGCCGCACTTAGCTTCGTCCCCTAACCTCAACAAATCTCAGGCTCTCAGGCGAGTCGGCCCATTCGCATCTGTTGATGCCGTATTTCAAGTGCTTGAAGCTGATTTTCTATGTCCTCGTTGAAAGTATAGCTGTTCGAATGTACAGTTTGAACTCTGAAAATAGATTACTTTCTTGTTGTCAGCGGGGTCGTCTGTATGTACTCAAGTGAATAGCAGCACGAATTCATGGATTATGACAAGTTACTATACATCAAACTAAATTTACAGTAAGGGGTTTAAGGGCGAGAGTAAGGTAGGGGGCCCCATTCCTGCACCAATGCTCCTTCTCTTCACTGCCGATGGGTGCACCCCAAGCATCCACTGCACTCCATACCCTCCCACCTAGAATCCACTGTCTCGGCACCAGTGGCACGTCGCAGTGCAGTTCGTCAGTGCATATGTTGGTCGGCAGGCATCGCAAGCCGAGTGGTTGAGATACTGGGGTTCTTCACATCGCTGGTGCTGGGGGCATCGTTTTGGTCCTTCCGGGTTCTCAGTACCTTCGTCAGTGGTGGTCGTGGGGGTGAGAGGCAGTCGTGTACAGGAGTTATTGGGGATCCACGACGGTCATGTTTATTTTGCCTCCTGTGATACAGTGTGAGATGAGGCTGCAGGAAGGGAAGATTGGCAGCTCAACTCGTATATTAGCGTCCTAGCCCTAATTGCAAATCCTTGGGTGGGGCGTGAGGGGATGGCAGTTGACGATGGTGGCAGCGATGAGGAAAGAGGGATGTGTGATGGATCACGCGGTCCGTTGATCTGATCATCACGCAGGTCGAACCAGTGTGTACTCCCAGTGTGTACTCCCCCTCATCTGCGACACATACACAGTGTATGTGTCGTAGATAAGCCTATCTCCTTTCGGGGAGTGTGACGCTGTTGGTATATCCTCCTTACATACCTGGCAAATTATGTGGCCCTTGCAAGTGTTTGCAGGTACTGTAACATGAATTTTACTACTATATATGGTAAATATATTCAACGCGCACTTTTGGCTCTATCAGCGGGTCGCTCTCCTACAATAGACAACAGCCAGGGCAAGCCAGAATCACAAGCTTAATTTTGGGTACCCTGTAAATCAAGAATGATGTTCCTCAAAGTTACCCTCTTCCACTACACTACATTCGTTCTGCTGCTAACAGGAGATTTTAGAAAACTACTACTAGTAGTAAACTAAACTATGATAGGAATCAATCGAACTGTTTCTAGAGCTGGCACAACTAAGAACACTGCAATCCTATCCAAACCAGCTGCTCTACATTTCTGCCTTTCCTCCAGAAATAACTGTATGGCTGTGGCTATTTTGTCTTCCTTGAAGTATTTCTTCGCCTTCTCAAGTGGTCCTGTGAACAGGTTCTCAACCTGCACCAGGAGGCGTGGTTCATCTGCGCTGTTGTTGGGAGGGATCACTTCTATATCTGCAAATATCGCGACATAATGTTCATATTTCGGTGAACTGGGGTAAGCGATTGCTAATGCCTGGAAGGCGAGGTGGTGCAGCATGGTCCTATTATCCTTGAATTTTGTTGTTAGTGGCCTTGCCATCAGTAGAGACATTGTGATATACCTCTACCCAGTGCTTCAGCTGTGAGTCAGCCTTATTCAATGATAATACATGGGCCAGGCCACTACCGCCACTCGGGCGTGGTGCCAACTTTGCAAGCTGACGTCTTTCCTTCTCGAGTCGGCACGTACTCTTCTTGTGGGTAGCCCAGTCCTCCTTCTGACACTCTTTGCTCTTTTGAAAGGGGTCAAAATCTTTGTTCATTTATTCAAAGAGACACGTACACAATAATGTGAGATGCGGCAGCCACCACAATATTGAAAATGTCGGCCTGCCGAATATTCAGTCATATAACAGGTCTGGCATTGGAAACCAGGATTCTCTTCGCTGAGTATACGAGATGAGGGCCTGGGCATCTTGGTACATTCTACAATTATGACATATGCTTATGATTTATAGATATCCACAGCTGAATGAACAAGGTTGCTATACGGAAACAGGAAACAAGGTCTAAACAAGGTGTTGGGAAGGATCCAGATTCCATGGAGGTCATCTATCGAATGTTCAATGGTTTCCATCCCCCTGACAGACCTTATGTTGAGCATTGTACCGAGAAGTTGGTGCATTTTTGTATTGCATGTCAAGGTTGGGATGGGACCTTAAAAAATGCTGATAGGCAGTGATAGCCCTTGTATTCAACCCACTCGTTGATATGTCCGTGGATGGCCTTGTTTTCAGGCTTTCCAACTGAAACACGTAAGTACTTGCAGAACATATCCATGATTCCATGTAGGCCAGGGAAGCTCCTGATATTTGGTGTCCGTGAAAATCCCAAAATCCACCCCAATCCACCCTCAAATCCGCACATTTGAGGGCATCCGTGAGTTGGAAACACCGGCAGTGATCGACACCATCAAACACCGGCGGCAAATACCGCGGCACGTGTCACCGCAGGATGCTTGAGCTTGCCGTTGCAGACAACGGCAGGCATAGATTAATCCTCTAGCACTGTATTATCTCGCACAATACCACTATTTGACAGTTTAGCATACTTATATATACTGTTTTTCTTCAAGTATCAGATTGTGGCATCGCCCAGCCAACCAGAAATTCTCCATAGCTTCTCAAGGGTAGGTCAGTAGTTTTCTTGGAGGTATGTTTGAGTTGCTGAAATAATATCACAGTATGGCAGGATCTTCTCATATGTACGCTAGACGTTTGTTGTGCTCCAGATGCTAGGCGTCGCTGTAATTACTTTTGCATGGATCTTATGCAAATCTTATGTTCCTATTATCTCTAAATTTACCAAGGAATGGTGGATTCGAACATTAAATCTTGGTCTACTATCAACTCTACAAGTTACATATATGGCGGGAAGGACTAAAGCACCTGCTGAACATCAAAACGTACAGCGCTGGGCAGGAGGAAAGGGGGGGGGAAAGGTGGGGCGGCTGACGAAACCAGTCATCGCCGAATTGGTTTCTGCCGTCTAGTTGCCGAGAACGCTTATACAGCAATTAGGTCATCTTCGGGTACTGCCGCCGTCCACACCGCCGGTGAACGACGCCGGTGTTTCTAAATCCCAGATTCTTTGGGATGTCCGGGAGGACCGGGCCGCTTCAAACCGGGACGGTTTTTTCCCGCTTGAGCAACTTTGTGAACCTCCAACCTCCACGCTCAAGCACTCTCTGCTAGCTATTCAACAATGAGTATACTTCGCC
>Ga0307517_10011188_pt1 | contig 12454 bp, 5 predicted proteins | sample 23_EM_MG_FD_194515 | JGI IMG/M metagenome (GOLD analysis project Ga0307517, IMG submission 194515) | Populus trichocarpa ectomycorrhiza microbial communities from riparian zone in the Pacific Northwest, United States - 23_EM | ecosystem: Host-associated > Plants > Roots > Unclassified | place...
TTTTGTTATATTTTTAACATGTTTTTTTTTAAATATTGTCCTTCATCATTAGGCCTATTGAGAATCAGACTTGAATATTAGCAACACAATTTAATTTAATTTTTCCACTGTACAAAATATTAGCAATACTTGAATATTTCTTCACATTTTTTTTTAATCCAACCTGCAGTATAGCATGAATTAATTATCTAGTTTCCTAAACCATATTTCATTTGCTGCATCCAACTCAAAAACTAACCCTAGAAACAATACGAATTACTATTTTTTTTACTTTAATCTATGAATTAACAAATTAATTATATTTTAATAAAATAATGGTATTTCACTAATTCTTTTTTTTTTTATAGGTGCTAACCTGACTTGAAAGCGATAAAGCTACTAAAAACCTAGCTGGTCGACTTAGTTTTCCTGAGTCGTCATCTTACTTAATGTAATGAAAAACCTAATAAAACTACATGTATCTCAAATTTTATGAGTTTTAGAGATATTGTGAGTGTAGTAATAATTGTAGTTTAAATTATTTTTTATTAGGAAATATATTAAAATAATATTTTTTTTATTTTTTAAAAATAATTTTTAATATCATCATATTAAAATAATATAAATATATAAAAAATTAATTTTAAATAAAAAAATTAATTTTTTTAAAAACATAATTTTAAATACATTTCCGAACACTGCATGGTCCGCAGGTTTGACTACAGTTAATAACTATGTATCTTATGCTCTTCTCTCGGGACAGGTAGTGTAATCAGACCATTGATGGAGACCTAAAAAAATGTGTGAAATGGAATGATTCATGTATTTGTCATTGAGATGCCTGGTTTTTATCTATTTATTTAGTACCTGGCGAAAAGAGAAGAGACCAGTGAGAGTGACCCGGCTATAGCTTGCGATTCAAACCATCGGCAACTGTGCTCCGCACGTGCAGTCGTATCGTCAGCCACCTCGATATCCAGTTTCTGGATCAAGGAAATTCAAAGAAACGGTCTCTTCGTGCCGGGGATTCTTAGAAGATAAATAAAAAAAACCGAGCCCTGCTGCTTTTTTAATCTCTCGGGGAGGGGGTCTGCTTGGAACCGTGCCCATCGGTTTAAAAATGCAATGGAAAATATAACCACAGTAAATCAATCCAAGAGGGAGAAGATAAAGATGCGAAAAGGCAAAAAACTGATGAAATTAGACACATAAATTATAGTGTTGTTGAATTTCTTAAGTTATAAATCAATCATGTGTTTGACTGAATTGACTGGTAAAAGAACTTTGCATTATTAAAAGAGATATGATATCAAATTCATCGATTTTTCACGTCAAAATAGAATTAATGGAAGAGCATAATCATAGTTTATAATCCATTTCTTGCTATTGCGATTCTTAATAATGAGTTGTAATTATTATAACAACTCGTGTAAAAGTGTGATTGTGATTATTTTTTAAAGTGTTTTTTGAAATGTATCAAAATGAATTTTTTTTTATTTTTTAAAAATTAATTTTAAGATTAGCACATCAAAACAATCTAAAACATATAAAAAAATTTAATTTTTAATAAAACAAAAAAATTAATTTTTTTAAAAACACTATTTATACATTATTTCCAAATCTTTACTGATTACCTGGTAATTTCAATCTCACGGTGTCCATCTGTGACGAATTATTTGTATAGAAAATTATAATAAAAAACCATATTTAATGTTTTATCCAAATATTTCATGGCTATTTAGAGTTAAAGTTATTAAAATTGTTGACTCATAATTCAGTAAATATTTGAGTTATTTAAAAATGATGTTATTTCAAGATTTAAAAATATTGCTTTAATTTTTTTTATGGAAAATCAGATTTTGACCAAGTTAAAAAAATTATAAATTAACTTACTAAACTATTTAAATTTAACTAAATTAATTTTCATTTATTTTTTTTAACCCAACCCGAACCCCATGCTGAGAGAGGTCTGACTACACTGCTTAGAATAATTTATTAAATAGTATTAATTTCTGTAAGAAAAAAATAAGGGAACTGGAAGTCTCGTGGGGGGTGGGGCCCACTGAGAGTGCCAGCTCAACTTTTAACAGGTTATCCTGTCATCCTGTGTCTTGACTATATACGGAAGCCTTTGCGGTCTCTTGTTTGACCACTTTTGCTTGCTTTTTTGGGCTAAATCGACCATGACACGTGGCCCATGGGAATCGTGCGTCCTCTCTCTTCGTGCCATCCTCTGCCTCGCAGTTAATTATTGTTTGTTTAACTAAATATTTAAACTTAATCTAAAATAATTGTTAATGTAAGCAGCAGCTGTAGCAGTGGAGCTGTGGAAGAATTGTCTAGTAGAGATTTGACCAATATTCTTTGGAGACAGTATACAGGTTGTCTTCTCTCAGTTCTCTGTTATTGCCCACTCGCTTTTCCTCCCCCATCTTTTTAATTAATGGATCATAAATTAGAGCTAAATTATTGTTCCCAAATATTACATCATATTTAGCTTAGTCATAAACCCAACCAAATAATCAATTTGGAGTAAAATTCAAGTTATGAATTGAATAAATTAATTTAATTTTTTTTAAAAAAATTAAAATAATATCATTTTTAAAAAAAATATAGATTTTGATTAAATTGAGCTGCAGGTGATTCTAAGTTTTTTACCGCATCAACTCCCCTTGTTTTTTTTTTTTTTATATATAAAACCTAGCACAGACTAAGTCTTGGATTAACTTCCAAAGTTAGGTAAAGTTTATTAACAATGATATTTAATATTATGATAATTATTGTTTTTTAAAATGTTTTTTTGTTTGAAAATATATCAAAATAATATATATTTTTTATTTTTTAAAATTTATTTTTGATAACATAATATTAAAAAAAATCTAAAATTATAAAAAATTAACTTAAAAAAATATAAATAATTTTTAAAAATACTTTTGAATGCAAAAACAAACACAAATTTTGCTTATTAAACTCTATTTAAGAATTCATTTCAAAAACAAAATGAAGAGTAATTGAATTATTAATTAACTTGCAAGTCATTGAATTAACTTGAATTGATATTTCAAATTAAATTTAAATTGAATTTGATTATATCAACTAAATTATTAAAAACTCGATTAGTTGAGTGAATTTAATCAAGTGAGTATCTTATCTAATTTAACTAAATATCAATGTAGATTATATTTTGAATTTTGAATTTCTTCAATCAACAAAGAAAACTAAATTTAATAACTATGTTATTCTATAAAAATAATTATCATAGTCATCAGTGAAATGCCTTGTATTTACCGCAGTTACATTCTACATGGAAGAAAGTAGCATCCAAACTAATCAACTCAGATTAAAAAATAATTAATAGCATTTTATTAGTTATTTTTTAGATTTTACTTTTAAAAAAATAAAGACATATAACTAGAAAAGATAAATCATACATAAAAATATTATAATTATTTTCATTAGGCCATAAATTTTATATTCTCTTTCCTTTCCATTCTCGTCTTTTAAATTTAAAAGGACTCTATTCTATGTTTGTTTTTTTATTTAAAATAAACCTAAAAAATTAACAAACTTACTAGTTACTCTCTCAACACGTTAAAGTTTCCCATCATGCTGGAAACTCATCTATGCAATAAATTTCCATCTATCCATGATAATAAAACTCTCTACAAGACTGAGCTGACAACACGAGAATTAATACTATAAATTTCTCCTGTTATTTCAGCAAGTGCCGAATCATTTTGGAGAATTGATGTGTGAGAAATCCCACCAATTCTAATTACCTTGAGGGGTTGATGTTTCTCCTCAGCCCACAATTTCTCAAGTGCCAGTAGGCTTGCCATGTTTACCGTGCCATCTCCATCCCCATAAACAACATCCGGCTGCTCATCAAAACCATTTTCCCCGTAGAATAAGGTCTCCGGTGTCCTAACATCGCTCCCGATTATACATGTGATAGGAACCTCTGGGGCAATCAATTGCTCCATTAAAGGCAAAATCCGGGTTGTATAAGGATAAACCCCCCTGGAAAATCCAATGTCATTAAGAAATCGAGTGATTTCATGGGCTGAATAAGTAGCATCTGGCGTGATAACAAGTTTTCTTTCACCAAATACTTTTGCATTAGGCAAAAGCCATGTGTTGCTTTCTGAAGTCCTTTGCTCTTCTCTTACAAGCAATGGATCAACAAAGGGCACTCCTAGTGTATACCCTGAAGCAAAAGTAACCATCTGCACCACTGTACCACCCCATGGAGTAGAAAGTGCAACAAAGTGTTTGATATATTTTTTACGCCAAGATATTGGGTTCTTGTTGAGAAGCTGGAGCGCAAAGAGACCTCCTAAACTGTGGGAGACAATAATTACTGGCTTCCCTCCATTGTCTCTGCTTGCTTTTTCTACGAGATCTTTCAAGTCCAGCAAAAACTTGGAACCAACCCTTGATGGGTGCCCTTCTGCAGCCAAGCCATACCGAAAATCATATGGGGCTCCAAATAGTGTTTCACCACTAACATATCCAATTTCTTCTAAAGATTCCACTAGTGGAGCCATGTATGCTGTGGCTCGCCTGCAATTCATGTAGGCCAAGCTAACCATGTTACAGAAATATATTGTATTGGTTGTTAAGATTGAAATTAAGATTAAGGCAGCAGCCAATTAATTAAATATATCATTTCACACTCAATTAAATAAACTTTTATTTTTTTACAATTGATTATAGAAATTAAACCTTGAATAATAATGTAAGTAGACGATATATGCCAATTTCAACACTCGAAAATAAATATATAACACAAGAGGCTTACTTGAGACTGGGGTCGAGGTAGAGAAGGGACTGAGTGGAGCCAAAATGTAGCACTCTGGTTTCAATCCCAGGAGCATTACGGTAATCATCCAAATCTTTATCATAGAAGAGCATCATACGATCAGCAAAACATTGAGTGAATGGTGCTAACAGGACCCCGGGGTCAAACCATTGCCTGAACCAACCTCCCTTTTGCTTCAAGATTGGGTACCAATGGCAGAACAGGCTCGAGGGCTTGTAGCCACGGGTTAGTCTGGCCTCTAGTTGGTTTCCACCATTTCCTGGTACTAAGATCACGGGGTGGAGATTGCTGGTTGCTTGACACACGTAGAACATCATGGACATACAAAGTATTCCCAGCTTGAACATCAATCTCTTCATGTCTTGTTTTCTACTAATATGTTTCGAGCAAGAGGTGAGATAGAGGAATGGCTAGGTCTTTATGTGCTCACATGACTTGCAAGTTTCAGAACCTTGTAATCTGTCCGAGGACCTTGAGGTGGAGAATGTGACACGTTGTCGAATGGAGCAAAGGTTTGGTCCTTATTTATCCTCCGATGACCTCTCATTATTTTGTACAAGGCCCAAAGGGAAGCCCAGCTTGAAAACAAACATGGGCTTGATTGAAGGAAAATGCAAACACTTGCTTACATGCCCAATTCACATGAGCCTACCCATGCAAGTTGAGGAACGTTGCTGGATTAAGGTGGAAGCCCATTGCACTCTACATGATTACAAATTTACAATTTACAAGCCTCGCTGAAATGAATCCCTCGGATTCATATTTTGAAGAAAATATAACCAATTATGTTTCAGGCTTTATTATTGATTTTGATCTAGTGCTTTAGATTAATTTAGGAAATAAAATAATAAAGAGTTAAATTATTTCTATATTTATCATAAACTAAATCATGATCATTTAAATTAAATTAATTGTGTAAAATTAATAAATACGATGCTCATATTGTTATGTAAACATAAAGAAATCTCAGTCCGTGTAGCTTCTAGGTTATGTTTTTGTTTTGTTTTTATTCTTGTTGAATTAATATATATATAAACTAAATACTAGACAACAATCTTTCATTTAAAATTATTGTATAAATCACTAATTTATCTACTATTATTAATAAAAAGTAAAATATTGAAGAAATACAAGACGCTTAATAAAACATTCTACTATAAGATAGTAGTCTTAGCTTGAAAACATGTATCGATAATTAGTGTTTTTATTAGTGTTTAATTATTATTTTAAGATAGAAAAACATAGATAATATAAATAAAAACATGTTTAGTTAGAAAAATAAAAATAAAAATAAAAATAAAAATAAAAATAAAAATATAAAATAAATTTATCTTTTATATAGTTTTTAAATGAGTTTCTATATTAAACCTATCTTTTCTATCCCTATCATCTCCATCTTTTCATTTTCAAGATCGTAATTACCAAAAAGAACTTTCCTAATCAACGGAATCTGTAGCGCGCACTCAAATCAGGCGCAATAAAGATGCTAAACTTTGACAAATTTACCCACGCAGAAAAATCGGTCTGCTGTCTTAATCTCGTTTACCTAACAACCACACATGGTTCAGCCAGCCAATCCATCGGCTTAGTTCTACGCTCAATACCATGGGCACATCTCTCATCAAAGAACAGAACTAACAATCTATTTCTGTTCCAGAAAGAAGAAGAAGAAGCATTTCATTTCCCTTTGTTTTCTCTTACTTGCACGTGGTGTTGTTTCCGAACATATAAACATGTCAAGCTATAGTTACAGTTATTTTTTAAAATATTTTTCACTTATAATATATTAAAATAATATATATTTTTTATTTTTTTAAAATTATTTTTGATATCAATATATCAAAATCATCGAAAAATATCAAAAAATATATTAATTTAAAATAATAATAATAAAAATTCTAATTTTTTTTAAAATAATTTTAGAATTTAAAAACAAACAGGCTTCAGCGTTCAAGACGATTATATATTGTTGACAAATTAGACGGATTGAAGATTTAGTTGTCGGATGGGGCCGATGAAGAATCTGGATCATTGGATTATTCGATTATGAATCATTGGATGAATTTAAATCGACAATAATTTTTTTGATCAACTCAGTGAGTCAAGCTAGATTTAACAAGAGAAGAAGTAAATAATTGCTAATGGTTTCTAGAAGCTATATACAATGGGTGCCCGCGGATTTAGGTGAAGCTGGTTAGTCGTAAAAGCTCACGTTTCCTTCTCAATTCCATAAATTGTTCATTGAATAAGGCTTCCTCACCGACCCAGCTCGGAATAACTGGGCATGCAAAATCTCATTCCATCAATTTATTATGCAGCTGCCTGGTAGGGCACCGCCACATAACTAGCCAGCTCGGTTCCTTCAATGACTCAGCTTCCGACTTTGAAAGCAAATCCAGCTACTTGGCAGTCCTTTTTTCTCTAAAAAAAAGAAAAAAAACTTGTATATGCTTTACTTACTCAGCATTGCTCCTGAGTATCAAGACTTCGCAGCCATTAAACACACTGTTTTTAGCTTCACAGTTTGCATGAAAATGTGTTATCCCGACCTATAACAAGCTTTGAGTCATAGACTAGAAAGATAAATAATAATATTTTTAAAATAATTAAAATGATATTATTTTAATAAAAAAGTATTTTTTAAAAATTAACAGATTTATAACTAATTTTGAACACATTAAACTTAAATTGACAAGATCAGTTGAATTTTTTTTCCTTTAACATGTAACAGTTCGGGCTATAAATCAATCAAATTCTAAGTTAATCCGTTAAGCCGATCCAAATTTTAAAATAATTTAATATATTAAACTCCCTTCCCATAGTGTTAATACTTTCATGCTTTAGATTTTCCATGATCAAGATTCTTTTAAGCTCAAAATTAATAATTTGGTATAAGCAGTACATTTTAATACATTATCTCTAGCATAGTAGCATGAGAGGATTTATCTCAATTAGCAGAAATTATTTGGTACAATATTAGATAATACAGTTGAGACGGGAGTGTTCATGGCAAAGGGATAGCTATTAATTAGTCCAATTAAATGTTAACGGATGAGTCTGGGACACTCGGTAGCTTGCCATGTAGCCATATCGTTGTTCTAGAATACAAGTTACAAAGACAACTCACCAGTCGGACTTATAAATGTCCAACTTCAGCTGCCGTACGGCAACTAAATTCTTAATTTTCGATGATAATATTCAATTTATTTTTATATTTTAAAAGTATTTTTAAAAAAATATTATTTTAAATTATTTTTTTAATGATATTAGATGTTATATATTAAATATATATATATTTTTTAAAAATATACTATTTCAATGTATTTCAAAGTAAAAAAACAATTTAAAAAATAATAATTATTATAATACCAAACCAAACAAGCTCTAAAAATAATAAATTCATCTAATCAATTCAAATTAATTTAAAAATTATTAGATCAATTTAAATTAAATTGTGTTAATAGTTTTTATTAAACCAAGTTTAAACTAGACTAGATGAAACAAACTAAGTTATAAGTCAACTTATCAGAAGAATATTGAGTTTAATTAGTTAATATATATATTTTTTAGTTTAAAACTTTGAATTTAACAACTATATGAAAAGGCTATTTTCAAGGTGGTTATGAGAAATTAGGAAAGAACGACTATTGTCCAAATGAATATTCATCCATTAGATGAGTCAGCAGAGAGGCAGGCAAGATATGGAATGCTGATTACAAAATTCAAGGTTAAAACTCGTCTTTAGTCAACCTTTTCCAGCAGCTTGTCCGTTTTAGTCTGCTTCATCTACTCCATTCTCCTCACGTTCTTATCCAGTGTGTGCGTTGAAAAAACAGAAAAGAAAATAAAAAGTCTAAATCTAACGCCTGCCTTCGTTTCATACCAGCAGCCTACTTGTTTTCATCGATCATCTCCTCTAGATATATAACCAAATCCCACCTAACCTAACGTACCCCGCTGCCAATTCTCCTTCTCTCTCTCTCTCAAAATTTGCAACGATATTTTTTTTTACAAATATCCCATTTTAATTCACAATCTTGATCTCTTTCCTGAACCATTCTTATTAGCTATAGCTAGAATCCAACATGAAGACAAAAGCACACAACCAAAGCAAGTTCATGCGAGTCATTACAATCCCATTAAGAGTTTTGTGCAAGGCAAGGGATGTTTATGTTAAGAGCATGACAGATTGCTCGATGGGGATGAGGTATGGCCCTTCTATAGTCTCGCGAGCAGGACAACACCCTCCCTTGCCCAGGAGTTTCAGTGTTAGCTCATCAAGGTCTGATCATGACGGTGAAGATTACAGAGAGCTTGTTAGAGCTGCTTCTGCCAGGAGCTTAGGTCACAGCAATGAAATTGAGATGTACATGCAGCTATTGAGGCAGCAGCAATCATCGATGATGACGGGGTCCAAAAAGGTGTTGCCAAAGAGTTGCAGTGTTGGAATGGGATTCATGGGCAAGATTGACGAGGAAAAACCATGTGTTTTTGAAGCAGGTGCTGTTGATGTAAAGCCACAGTTGGGTCCAAGAAGCAGTAGCTGTGCTGTTGGAAAAGGAAGGGTTGCCTTCTGAATTGTTTCTGAGGGATTCACCATGAGGAGAGGTAAGTTAAAGGGCTCTCCCTCATGGTTAATTTGGCTCAGTTCTTTCCTCCTGTTGTTGATGCTTGGGTAATGGACTGTAATGATCGCTCAACATGGAAATATTTGAATTTGGGTTTAAGGCTTTTGGGCTTTTGTAGTAGTAGTTCTTGGAGGGAATATCTGCATCTTTGTATATTCAAATGAATGAAATTTGAATCCATATCCAAGAAAAGAAGAATGAAGAACATCATCTCATTGTTTATTTTCAACTCCATTCCTCCTTAGATTTTCTTTTATTTTTTTTATCATTCTCTTATCAAAATAAATAAAAAAGAAAATATTTGCAAGTTAAATAACTATATTTAAGATATTTTCTTTTTTTAACTAATATTTTTTTCAAATGAAAAATGAAGAATTTCATCTGGGATAAGTGAAGTGGCCAATTGAAGATAATAGTGATGACGTGGGAATGGTGGTGAAGGATGATATATGTTTGTGATAATTGTGATATTAAAGTGATAATAATAAGAATAATGACGGTAATTGATGGTGTATCAAAATATGATATGCTTAGTAACAAGGTTATTTGATGTTTGAATAGTGATTAATAAAATGTTCATCTTAATATTTTTTTCTCTATAGCTCAAGAAGTACATAATTGATGATAAAAATTCTGATACATGTAAAATAGTCTCTTTCAATGAGATTTAGAAATTTTTTTGATGATAAAGTCTGTAACTTTAAAAGGAGATTATAATAAACAAAAGAAAAAACTTTAGATTAAACAAAAGAAATCCTGAACTTTTTATTTCGATGGAGTGGATGGATATGAGTCATTTGGTCTTGATAATATTAATGAGAGATAAAAATCTCTAACACTTCATTAATAAAGGATACATATCCTTTACAGACCATTAATGGTATGAAAATGTGGTAGGCTACTATAAGACTTTTTATACATCTATAGATGTAGGATGATGACCATATATTGATAATTCATATTAATAGGCTTAAGATAAACCTCTATGGTTATGATATGAATCTCTAACGACTTCCAGACCAACAGGGTTTAACGCATTAAAAAGTCTAGGATATATGAGTTTGTCAGTTTACCATCACATTGACTTTGGGTTAATACATGGCTAAACCCAAGTATACAAATTTCTAGATCCACATTAATTTGAGTTGAACAAATGGCTGGATCCAAGTATATTGAGTTTGACAAGTTACTAGACTCAAGTACTTGTTAGACTTATGTTGATTCGGGCTAAGCACATGGCTAAATCCAAGCATATTTGTTAGACCCAAACTGACTTGTGTTCCACACATGACCAAACCCAAATATATTGGGCCTGACAAGTTGTCAGGCCCATATAACCCTGGATTCAGCATATGGCTGAACCCAAATGTAATGGGCATGACAACTTACCAGACCCACACTAACTTGGGTTCAACACATGACAAAACCCTAGTGTATTGGGTTTAATAATTTGTTAAATTCACATTAACTTGGGCTCAACACATGACTGAACACAAGTATATTGGATCTGACAGCCTGCTAGATCCATATTTTCTTGGTTTATCACCTTATGATGGGTTCATGTTCTTCACAAAAGATCAAAATATTGAGTAAAAAAGTCTGACTCATTAGTATTGATTGATATGGAGGTTGCATGATGCTAGAACTGGTGAATATGCACGATTATGATAATAATAATGATAATGATAATGATTGAGTATTAATGGTGAGAGCGGTGCTAGTTACAATAATGATAATATTGGAGTACTAATGGTGATGTTAGCTAGAGTTATTGACATGGAAAATTATATTTTCTTAAATATTCTTTTCTATTTAATTTTAAAAAATAAATAACATGCTTAATAATTTTATTCCTTTTTATTTTTTTAAGATTTTCATTTTTTTTATTTTTAGGTTTTCTAGTTTGTTTAAGTTGTTTTTTGGTTTATTTACAGAGTTGCAAATCTCTTTAAAAGACCGACCACTTGAAAAGAAATATTCAATAATAAAATTATAAATTAGGGTTTATGTATGATCTCTTCTTTTGAAAATTTTATGTTCTTGTGCTTGAGAATTTACTTTATTGTTGATGTTCACGTTAGTTGGTATCATAGCCCAATAATTTCTGGTGGTTAGTTGTTGTGTGTTGTTGAATAATCATGCATTGAAGATGTAGTCGCAAAACAAGACATGCTCTTGTAGGAGGTGATGGAGTGTTTCTCCCTCGAGGAAGAGACTTTTAAAAACTAATGATAGAACACATGTAAAGACAAATGCAAAATTGACTCGCCAATTAGTAGTTATAAAGTTGCAAAGACAAGTTGAAGAATAGTCATGTCAATTAACATAAATGAAGGAGAGAAAACTAGGAATATGAGGGGAGTGGTCATGGATCCATGGCTGGTTTTGAGTGTCGCTTTAGAGGCATGAGCATAATAGACAACTTCTTAAACAAGATGAGTATCATGAAGATTTTGACGATATATATATATATATTGATTAGTATTCTTTACCAATTTATATTGTTTATTTTGATGATGCTTACGTTAATAATTATATCATATACAATGAAAATAATGATAATGATAATATGATTAATGATGTCCTCATTGATAATTTAGAGGTTGAGTGCAAAAAAATAAAATAAAAAACATGGAACTTAACAAAAGAAAATTATTTATTTAAATTATGTTGATCTTTTTTATTACAAGTTTATTGTTCTCATTAAGATAGATGTGTTTAAGAGTTATGTGGATATAATAGATATTGATTAAGCAAATTTGAGGTTTGCAATCTACTACTCTATAAGTCAATGGAAACAAAATAATTTGTTAATTGTTGGTTCTTATATAAATTTTAAGATGAATGATCAAAGTTGATTTCTAAAATTGTTATACACTTAAAGAAAAAAAATAAAAAAAGATCAGAGATCCTTAAGTGTACATTCACGAGATCGAGATAAGAATAATTTAAACTCAAGGATGATTTTTTTTTCAACCTAGAGAGACTAATGTAAGAGGTTTTTATGAAAAAATATTTTTCTTTA
>Ga0307517_10011189_pt1 | contig 12453 bp, 16 predicted proteins | sample 23_EM_MG_FD_194515 | JGI IMG/M metagenome (GOLD analysis project Ga0307517, IMG submission 194515) | Populus trichocarpa ectomycorrhiza microbial communities from riparian zone in the Pacific Northwest, United States - 23_EM | ecosystem: Host-associated > Plants > Roots > Unclassified | place...
TGACGGAGAAGGGGCGATGGGAGACAAAGGTGAGGAGGGCGGGTTTATATACTTGAGTTGTAAATTGGATTTGTTTGTTTTTCGATGGGAGGCTGACAATGATTTTCGATCGACAATCGATGGCTAATTTTACCATTTTGGTTGTCCCAAATATAAAGATGTCGTCCAGTAAAAGTTCCAATTAACAGTAGTATAGCCAAAATACAGCTTTCCAACAATACTGGGAAGAAATTGCTGCAAGATCGATCGTGGCACGGCAGGGAAAGTGTTGAAGGCATGTCGAAACAGAAATGGGGGCGTAGTATACCGTCGGTTGCAAGTAGTTCAGTTTTCGAATGTCGCAAGGAGAGCCCGAAGTCGGCATCGCTGTGTCGTCTGGGTGCCGCGTTCCGGAAAGTTCACGAAGCACTTGCGCGTGATGAAGAACGTCCATGGTTTGCATGCGACCAATTTGGCGTGTGGTTTGTGACCTTTATCATAACCCGGACACGTCGTCTTCCATCCCCCTGGTTTGCTCCACGGAGACCTCCGCAGTCAGTCGCGAGATGTCAGAAAAAGCTCCCCGGAGGAGCTCAAGGTCACCATCAAGACCTTCCGCCCTTGTCTTCATCTGGGCATCATATTGAGTTGCGACTCGAATTAGTCTCGTATGAGAAACTCACAGCAGAAATTGTATCGCTAGCAGCGATTAGCTCGTGATGGTGGTTGTACACCAATGATTGACGTTCACCTTCTAGTTGTCGTATTTCTGGAAGAAACAATGACACACTGGCCAAGTGAACAAAAGTGCCTGTACCTGACAAAAGTTCGTTCTCCCTTTTCAAGAGAGCAGGTAATGAAGATGTTGTTATTAGCTGCTCATAATAGCTTTTCGCATCGAAGGCGGATGAATCTACCATATAGTAAGAGATAATCTGCTACGTAAAATAAAAACTCACTCATATCCATTGGATCCTGAGAATTACTCCCGACAGGCTTGGGTGGAGGAGGGCCAATTCCTAAACCATAATGCTTCCTTAACAAATCTTTTGCCCTGGCCTTTTGCTGATTCATCGAGGTCGTTAGCAATTGATTCGATGTACTCGCACTTCCCGTTTCGGGTACAAAGCTCGCGGTGGAGGGACGAGTGACTGAACCGTTTGCAGATTTATGGATGGCCGTTGGAGTATCGGGCACTATAGACGCCCGTCTGCTGGAGTTAGAGGATCCTGCTCTAAGGTTTGAATTCGAGGACCCAGGTCGGGAAGACGGGGATGGGTGTGCAGTGGACATCAATTATGACAATTAAGGTGCAATGGTCACGCGCGTGACTTCCGATGAATTGTCGATTACACAAAATACAAAAATGCAATGGCAAACTAAGAAAGACAGCATGATTACAACCCTTCGACAATTCCAAACGGAAAGTCAAAAAATACAAGCAAAAAATAACAATTCAATCTCGAGGATTGGCAATATTATGGTATATAGAAAGGAAAACGAATCTCATATATCATGATATATGGCACAGACGAGGGGATGCCCACAGCGAGAAACAGGTGTTCCGGGGCCCATATTAGCTTGTAATCAATTTCCATTCTCCTTCTGCCGATATGAGATACCACCATGAGGTTGTCCATGCCCGTTCGACGCGTACAAATAGTGATGTGCCGGCTGGTGATGTTGCTGCTGTTGGTGTTGTTGGCCGACTTTGGTTGTATCAGTCGAATTGGCCGGCCGAGGTCGATAATAACTTGATCGTTGGTCGTGCCCATGTCCGCTGAGCGAAGATGACGGACCAGTGCCTGGTGTCGGAGTGGGTGTGGAAAGAACAGAACTGGCGGACTGTACGGCCACCGTCGGCATCGGCCAAGGCAAAGTTGGTGGACCAGCCACTGCTGCAGTTGTTGTGGTGGGTGCACTAGAAGAAACCGCAGCAGAAGAAGGCGGTCGTGGTTGGCTCTGCAGGGCAGGAGAAGCGCCAGGAGTTGTCGTGGATGTTGAGTGGCACGCACTGGGGTCAGGAGAAGATATTGGAATATTTCCCGACGGTGTTGTGCCTGTTGTCAAAGTCGTAGACGATGTAGAAGGTTGGAAGGAAGGGGTGACGGACACGCCCGACACATCTGCTTGACCTTCCTCCCTACGCCTTTTCGTCCCCCGCGTGGTCCCCTCCTTCAGATGAAGTGCATTAGCTTGCCGAAGGATTTGTGACCTGTCAATGAGTTAACATCATGTCAATTTGTCAAAACAAAAGGCATACTTGGACCTTGAGGGGCCCCATTCGCTCACAACCCATTCCCAATCCACTTTCGCCGTTTGGCCGCTGCGACTTTTGCTCTCCTCAGCCAATTTCCTCAGCCTCTCCGATTCTTCTTCTGACCAAGATTTCCCATTGGATGTTGTTGCAATTGTCGTAGCAGTCGCACCTGCCGAAGTAGACGTATTCGCGATTGGTGCACCTATAGACTGTGGGTGTGGGTAATAAGGGTATGTGGTAGGGTATTGGTAGTATGGCGCAGTTGGGTACTGCGCATGTGGCGCAGAACCGTAAACCGGATACTGAGGATAAGGAGGCTGATTTAATGGGATAACAAAAGACGGTGCACCGGGTGTACTGGTCGTAAGATGTGCTGCAGGAGCTGTAGCGGTGGAAGGTAGAACGGTCGAGGAAGGACCTGCAATGGGAGGTTGTAAAACAGGTGGGTATACTGATATCGTTGGCAGAACAGGAAATACAGGTGGCGGGGGATTTGTTACGAGGTGGGATGAATTTGCTAGCTGGAACGGGAAGATTTGAATTAACTTTTCCTGATATATGGATAATACGTACTAAGGTATCACAAACTCGTTTTGCTTCGCCCAGCATGGTAAGGGGATCAACTTTCACACCAGGACCAAGTTGGTAACTTTGTGCAATCACTAAGGGAGGGGTTGCCTTCTGGATATCCAAATATCCTCAGCAGAAGGTTCCATAATTTGATTAGTAATACCCACCACCAATTCCTCGGCTGCCCCATAGAACTCTGCGCAGAGATTTAACATCCTCCACTGAAATTCATAATAGGGTTGGTTTTGCGGGGTAATATTTGGGTGCATGGGTAGAGCTGCGATCGTCGGCGTTGCAGCACCTTGCTGACTAGCATAAAATTGGGATTCATTTTTGGCTGAGCTCCTGGGTTTACGATTTTTGGACCCTCGAGGTCGGCCAGGCCTTCGTTTTTCCGATATTGGAGGTAAGGGCTGCACCTGCGGTGTAGACTGTGGATTGCCAGGATGTGGAACTGAGCTACAGGGTGGGATTTAGAGTTCAATCGTCCAGTCTTTCGTTCCAACATACGTGGGTCCTTTTGGACTTGTTGGCGTGCTCACATGCATCTCTGCTTCGGTTCGGTTCAACTGCTCTTCCACTACGCCTTCATCCTCATCTTCCTCTTCCTCTTCCTCCTCCTCCTCGGCATGTGGACGAGACTGAGACTGAGCATTCTGAGGCTCAGTCACCTCTTGTAAAGCATAAGCGTGGCCAGTTGTTGTGTAGTGCGGTCTGGTATTGGGTGGAAGAGATTGTAGAGCTTGTGAGAGGGGTTGATACGGTTGTGGATTATCCATTGTACTCGCTGACCACAGCGAGGTTGATGAGCGGAGGGACTCGGCCTGCAGACATGGTCAATACCAGTCTCGAACCAACCAAGAAGGAACGGAGACATTATACCTTGACTCCGAAGTAATCAGTTCCGGATCTATATAGTTTATTGTGATAAAAAAGAAAATTCACATCAACATATTTAAAATATACATACGAACACCAAGGTTTGTAGAAACGACCAACGCACGCTGCCTACACGGAAATTACTCGTCTCTTCGATGATTACTCTGACGTTCGGATGGCCTGTCGGGGAGAGAAATCAAGCTCAAGACGCGGCTATGGACATTAAGTCACTCGTCACGCATTATTTGACTGGCTCACACGGTTCAGTTTTTTAAACTTTCGTTTATGTGACAGTAAGAGCGTGACATCCCCTCGTGGAAGAAATTCAAACATAACTTAATGGCCCAGGTAGAAGTGGAACCTAATTCAGGTTCTGGCTTGTGGTAAACTGCACCGATGTTGAACATGTAAACTAGTGCTATCAGAAGAACGCATAGGTTCCTCTAGAAATTCCGGTAGGCGACGATGCCAACCACGCTCTGATGTTTAGTAGGACTGATTCCGAGTCCAGATTATTGCGCGTATGCGAACACGACCATCCCTAGCCGGCGCAATGTGTATCTGCTGTCTCATAACGTTGCGGAAACGGTGGAACGATGTCATTGGAAGGCAGTGATAGACGTCAGAATCCAATTTTTGGAAGTTTCGGAAGATTATTTCTAGTCAGCCTCTGCAAACTGTCATCAGACAGGAAACCACCGACAATATTAGGTCCTTACTTTCGACAACGCCCAGTTACTCATCGCTCGTAGAAACTCCGAATCCAAAGTCTGCTTTGTTGTAACAGATTCGTGAACTACCAATGAGGGGCAACAATTATTCACATCGTTTTTATCATCCTTCGCAAATCGAATGCGAATATTGTGGTCAGGAAAGGATAATGTGGCAAGTGGTGAATTACATAAATAGGTATTTCAGATACTCGGAATGTTCTTATTTTTATTGTTAAAATAAGATTTAAAAAGGGGATACGGAGAGGTCCCTTCGCCATTACCACGGGCAATTGCTGAGGGCAGTTTAAATCGTAACAGAACCTTAATTGGTTCCGAGTAGCCAAAGGTAGCCAATGGCCAAGGTATACGAAATTGCGTACTTTTCAGGATGAAATGACGGTGAAGGGTATACCGTCTTATATTTATTTAAAAGTCTACCAGTCAAAGCCTCCGCGATGCCTGGCTAGATCTCGTTAAATGGTATTTTATGGCCGTGGAGAACAAGGAGTGTAAATGGATAGGAAGTGAACTTGGTCAAAGGAAGTGGGGGTAGAACTTTGTCCAATTAATGGCGATAAATGCAGTCGGAGGCAGGTGCCTCAAAAGTGCCAATGCCAGTCCAAGCAGTAAAAGTCTGGCGGACACATACGTGAGTGCGCAGAGAATGAGAGTCAAAAAGCTAAGTGAATGGCTGAAGGAGCCGATTTCGAGGGAGATGACAATGTAACCCAAGGGGAGTGTGGCAATTGGGATTATAGTGACAGCCAGAGATGCGACACGCCAGAGTTTCTGCTCTGCATGAGTGGGGAAAGAAAAATTCCACCCAGAACAGTGAATTCCACCGAATAAGGCGCCAAGGCTGAGAAGGAGCAAGATGTGGTACCGCTTGGGGTACCGATGTTTTGGAACATAAAACGTGGGGACGTGTGTGTCGTCGGGAGGGAAGGAAGGCGATCCCCGTACTAGGTCAGTAAGAGTCGCAAAGAAGGCCGCAGTGAATGTGAGGATCGGAGAAAAGAGGAGTGTAAGACTGGCCAAAGGGAGTCGAAGCAACCCATCCGGCTGACATCGGAAAGCGTCACGAATGATAGTCACATTGTCTTCAAAGAAACCAGGGATGCTGAGCACAAAATTGGACCGCGCTGAACGAACCTAGATTACTTGTAAAATTGAGAATCATAGAAGAAAGAATTACTCACTTCCTGCGGGACTCGTTCTGAGTCTGTTAGTTTCCGCTTCAGGTGAACTCGCACAATAACTTGCGCACCGAGCGGCTTATCCCACCAAAGGGCAAAGGTAATTCCATTCAGACTAGCCAATGCCAGCGTGGTCAGCTCAAGTTGCGTCAGATTGAGCCCTTGGACGCGACGTCCGACGCATTGCAAGATAAACCAAGTCGACTGCAATACGAAGATGAGCTTGGAGAGTGCATCCCCCTTGGACCTCTCCGTTATCTCTTCTTCTGTCTTTTCAATTTCGAAGTCTGGGTCCTTGACAAGTTCCCGGAGCAGTTCAGGGGTCAGAATCGTCACCCTACCCTTGGGCTTTTTTTCAAAAGGACGACTTCTTTTTTCCATGTCCGTGTTGGATTCCTCGACCACTGGCAAGAGTGCAGTTGTTGGTGAAACATCCAATGCTTGTGTCATGTCTGTGTTCTCTTGGGGACCTGGGTCTTCAGGTGGCTCCACAACATGAAAGCCTCCCATGATGACAAAGTGTCCGTGCGCCACGGTCCAAGCTGCCAGGTATCATATTATGAACAATTTCGTTGAACCCACAAATTGCAAATAATCACCTGGACCTGGTTCTTCCTTGATCTCGTACATCGAAACCCATCCCTTCAAAGTCCCCCAGATCCCACACCTCCTTGTCTCATAACCTGTTCTACTTTCATACAGCGTTTCTTGAATGAAGGTCTGCAACTTACCTTTCCCCTCATTATACACATCTCTTACTGTTGTAGCCGCCAACAGCTGATTCAACGCCCAGGAAGGGAGGATCTCTGGTGCGACAATTGCCCAAAACATCAACTCCAACCGTCGCAATGCTCTCTTTAACGGGCTTTCTCGAGGTGCAATGTTAGGGTGTATGGCCGCCCATGCACATATAATCGTAGTGGAGACACATCCCCAGACAATATTAAACATCGACCGCTTGGAACTTGACTCTTCATCTCGTGCGGTGATATCTGGACCAAGGGCAACTTTCGCTTGTGCGACGAGTTGGTAGAGAATAAGGAGCACCAATAAGACACCAGTGAATCGGAACATTGTGGATTGCAGCAGAGGGTATATCGCATGCCTTGTGTTCCTGCCTCGTGGCTTGCATGTTTGGGTTTCATACCAATTCTGTCCCGAGATATTGCCCTTAGGAAATGTTGTAGGACGCTTGCAGCGACTTTAATCCTTGATCAGCCAATAACCTGGTGGCGTCCTGGCGTGGTCTGATGTTTGCTGGTGGCCTACTGTGGGTGCAGTCGGTCAATTCGACGTTTAAATTTGTCCTCAAATACACCATTGGTTGGTTCTGGAAGAAACGGCGGCCCGGTCCCGTTCGTGCCCCTCAATTGATATCTCGAGTTCAATTGATAATCATATCATTCACCAAGATGGATCATAATAAAACTGTTTATTCGACAAAATTTCGGAAACACAGAAAGGGTGTCTGAGGGATGGCGGCATCGACGGCCAAGAAGGAGGCAGGCTAATGACGGAAAATTCCGTGACACTGACATGCAATCGGGGTCTTTGCTGATAAATCGTCGGGCCACCCCCGATATGGCAGGTATGCAATATGCTTCAGTTGCGGGCATCCGATAGTCAAAACCTCTGAAGGACCACAACACGGAACCTCTAGACCCTCATGAATCCATATCTTTTCACCTGAATGACGGTCAATCCATCCAACTTCAGATATTTAGAGATATCGACATGAATGTTGAACTTGTATAATGTGACCTATGTGGCTCATTCTTCACTCTGACAAAACAGCGGCTATTAGGCTACCCACACATCTGAAGGGTCACAGAGGTCTCACGAAGTGTCAGAGGGCAGCGGAGAGGAGGGTGGCGCAGCTGTTTCAAGCTGAGGAAACAGCAACTCGACAGGCGCTTTTTCGTGGTACACAGGAGGCCACACAAAATTCTGGTACGCCGAAAATACATGTGGTTGTGACTAATTATATATTTGTAAATTGTGCGGAATTGCAATCGACGACACCAAGTGACCCAACCGCTGTTGTCCCTCCTCAAGATGGCCCACCAAGTACACCCTCTCAGAGTCACATCCCACCTCACTCCGCAACTCTGTGCATACCATCTCCACCTATTAGTTTGCATGATGGTAGACGACGAAATATACAGAGTGTGCCAGAGTTGGAGGAAAATTTGACGCTGATAATAAACTCCAAGTTCATTGACTTACCACCGTCATCGCCGCCGATTCCAAGCCCTATCAGTTGCATTGCAAGAGGTCGATTTCGATGATGATATCTTGAATTTTGAGTATGGGAATCTGGACTGTCGTCACGGACGCCAGCCTTCGCCAACGAAAAAAGGGTGTGTAAGTAGTGTAATACTCATTTGATCGGTTGCCATATCGGGGGGTACCCGAGGATTTATCAGCAAAGACCCCGATTGCATGTCGACCCTCGACTGGAAAGCGTTAGGTACTAAGTTTATTTTCTGAACTGTTTCTGCTGATTTACTAACCGATTATGTTCGTTCGATCTGTGATTCACCTCCTTGAGGCTTCAACGCAATCGATCCACTTTTACACCTGCACTAGTGGCCTCTTCGTAGTAGTAAAGTGCACATCAAGGGTAGCTAGTTCCTCGATTCGCTGCAGTCGCAGTCACGAGGTAATTGTCGGTCCCTTTTTAACGATGTTACTACCACCGGATCTGCATGGACCGTAAGACGCCGTAACAGAGCCAGTCATGAGCGATTCAGAATTTCAGATGGTAATCTGCCATGGATCGTTTGGACTGCCTGCACTTGTCTCCGAAAAAAAATTAATTATCCTGCTAGTACGGATTAGGACGGAATAACGAGAGGACGCCGACTTACTGCAATTGTCAACTTCTCTTGCATCTCGTCCACGAAAGGCCTTGGAAATCACGCTAACAGCACCATTCCCATGGTATTTATCACCCTTCGCAACTCGAGTCCGAATACCACGATACTGCGAGTCGGGGTAGATTTCTGTCCGCGATGATCAGAGACTAATGAAGTAAATGGGCACATAAGAAGACGAAGACGAAAAAATGAAGGAAGATGAGAAGATCGTAGAGATCACCGTGACGATCCGAAAGGCGAGAGAGATGTGAAACCACAACAGCAGAGAGGATGAAATTTAAACTCCAGGGCTTCGAGTTCTCGTGCATCTTTGAAACTGCACCCTCATCTCTTCAGGATATAAAAATGGTAAGACCTGATCACAAATATTCAAGTACACACTCCCAACTCCAAGCGAACAGGGGTGAGTAACCACTTTGAAAGCCAATTCCTTAGTGCCAAACGAGCTGATGTTCTATAGCACTGGAACGATGAAACCACTATCTGGAGCCCTCAGCTTGCTGTTTGTAGCCAGATTCATCCAGACGGTGGCAGGAATACAATGCGACAGCTTCTGTGCAGCCTGCTGGAAAATTGGCTCGCCTAATGTCGATATTAAGATAAGTTGTGGCACATTTGGGAATTGTCCTTATCCATGCCCGAATGGCTACAACAACATACACTGTGCCCGAGCGGACCGCTGCTCGTACGTGGAATATTTCCCGAGGACCTGATCTGTCCGGACTAACGAAAATTCCAGGTGCAAAGAACCTAATTGTGGAGCATTTGGCCCGTGTTACTGTGGAATCAGTCATGGTGCAGGTGGTCAGAAAGCTTGCAAAGTACCATATCCAGGCCAGGAGTGTACAAATTGATTATTTTGTTTACTCGTCGGTCACCTTCCGAGATAGACAGACTGGCCTCTGCTGCCAGTGTAATTGCTGTGTTTCTGTCAAAACCTTGTTCTTCAGTTCCAAGCGGTGACTCAATTGTGGTGTAAATAATAAGGCCGTGTGCGCAACAGGTATTACATACACTGTGCAATTCTTAGGTCTTTCTTCCACCTCCACCATGTCGGGCGGCAGCACTGTACGCCCGCACGACCCGTTCGTTAGCGTCATACTGCAAATTTTCCAACCACCCAATTACGCGACAATAAACCTGAAGCACAGTCAGGCCTTACCTTCTTAACGCTGGCGGCGTTACTTCTCAACGGAAAAGCAGCAGTGCCACGGTCAACACTGACCTCGATGGCGAGATGTTCAGATCAGAGTCTATCACACTCTAGTCTCTTTCCTTCGGCTGCCACTTTAGCTACAAATTCTGACATACTCGCCAACGAGAAAATTTCCAATGAGTCAGGAGTTGTCTGTTCGTTCCGACGGATCATTCGATACTACTTATGTTGCCTTACAAAAGGAGAATGCCTGAGCGTGAGCGTAATCGGCGTGAAGCTAGTACTGTAAACGGTTGAGACGACCGTGACGGTTGCGAAAACAACTAGCTCGTTTGAATGGCGTGCCAATAACGAGGGAATAGTTTGCATTCGTTAAGCAGACGATTGGTCCAAATTTGGCCTTTGCGTTTCCAAATTTGGGTTGAGAGAATTGTGACACGTGCAGCCAAGCATCTTTCATGATTGCTGAAGACTAAGTGACATTTACCAAGAATCACATGCCTATTTACATCTCGTTAGTATAGGAGCAGCTACTTTGCAAAGACACCCGATCAATAATTGTCCGGTGATGTGTGTTAATTTTTGTAGAGGTTCCCTGTTAACCAGAGTGCCTGGTTAAACATCAGCTCCGCATCTTTGAGACAGCCTTGATCAGAGTAGAGGCTCCCCAGGTTCGACGGTGTCGAGCGTGGACGTGTGCCCAGGTCCCAATGCCTTCTCATAACTAGCCAGTGCACGGTCATACATCATCTCCGCATCTTTGAGACGACCTTGTTTTTTGTAGAGGATCCCCAGGTTATTGACGGTGTCGAGCATGGACGTGTGCCCAGGTCCCAATGCCTTCTCTTTACCAGCCAGTGCACGGTCGTACATCATCTCCGCATCTTCGAGACGGCCTAGATCAGAGTGGAGGTTCCCCAGGTTATTGACGGTGTCGAGTGTTGATTTGTGCTCTGTTCCCAATGCATTCTCATAACCGGCCAGTGCACGGTCGTACATCATCTCCGCATCTTCGAGACGGCCTTGATCAGAGTAGAGGACCCCCAAATTGTTGACGGTGACGAGCGTTGATTTGTGCTGTTCCCAATGCCTTCTCATAACCAGCCAGTGCACGGTCATACATCATCTCCGCATCTTCGAGACGGCCTAGATCAGAGTAGAGGTTCCCCAGGTTGTTGACGGTGTCGAGTGTGGATGTGTGCTCTGGTTCCAGTGCCTTCTCTTTACCAGCCAGTGCACGGTTGTACATCATCTCCGCATCTTTAAGACGGCCTTGATGAGAGTAGAGGAGACCCAGGTTGTTGACGGTGTCGAGTGTGGACGTGTGCTCTGGTCCCAATGCCTTCTCATAGCCAGCCAGTGCACGGTTGTACATCATGTCCGCATCTTTGAGACGGCCTTGATCAGAGTAGAGGAGACCCAGGTTGTTGACGGTGTCGAGCGTGGATGTGTGCTCTGGTCCCAATGCCTTCTCATAACCAGCCAGTGCACGGTCGTACATCATCTCCGCATCTTTGAGATGGCCTTGATTAGAGTAGAGGCCCCCCAGGTTGTTAACGGTGTTGAGCGTGGATGTGTGCTCTGGTCCCAATGCCTTCTCATAACCAGCCAGCGCACAACCATACATCATCTCCGCATCTTTGAGACGGCCTAGATCAGAGTAGAGGTTCCCCAGGTTGTTCATGGTGTCGAGCGTGGATGTGTGCCCAGGTCCCAATGCCTTCTCATAACCAGCCAGCACACGCTTGTGCATCGCCTCCGCATCATTGTGACGACATCGATTCTGGTAGAAGCTAGCAAATGTTGTGCAAGCTTCAAAGAAGTCATCACCCAAGTTAAAAGTTTCCACGCCTCGCCAGATGGTATCCAAGTGTGCTTGCCCCTCTTGCCGTGTTTTGTAGTCACTATCGCCAATAGAACGCAGGTGACATTCCAAATGTGTTATGGCAGTGTTAAGAAACGTGGGTTGCAAGTCGTTGTCAAGTCGCATACGAAGCCATTCGGACACCATCGAATGGAGTGAGACCGTAATTTCACTTTCGTTGCAGTGTGAAAACTGAAGCAGCGACAGCTCCTGCATCTTCACCACGGCATCTTCAAATTTCAAATGGTCCCAGTGACCATCATCCTTGAAAATGGACATCGGATTGCCGTCATCTGCGTCGTTAATGAAGAGCCGTTCGCCGATATTGACAGGGTTGAAGAAGGCAAAAAGTGTTATGACCTTCTCTAACTCTGCTGCGTGCTCATCAACACAAAGCAACTGTAGCGACATCTCCCACGTAGTCAACAGACTAAGAGGTGTCTTCTTCACCTTCCCCGGTAACATACGCCGATATTGCCAGAGTTGTGGAGTTTCCTGCATAACACTCTGCTTCCGTCTCTCGAACTCGGTCACAAAGGCTCTCAGCCGAAGTTGTCGCTTGGAAATATAGGCTCGCGCCTGATCAATGGCCAGTGGGAGATTTCCTAATAGGCTCAAAATCTCCTCTGCAGCGTCGACCTCATCGGTGTCTCCCCCTGAAGAGTGAAGTAGAAGCTGGAGGCCCTCCTCCTTCTCCATGCAATCAAGTTCAATTGACTGACCCAATTCCTTGGATCCAGCAAGACGGCTGGTAACGAGAATAGAGCCGCAGTGACTGGCTGGAAAGAAGCTAAGGATGTCCGGCAAGTCTTCAGGATTGTCCAGATTATCGAAAACTAGTAGCCATCTCTCGCTCCATCTTGAAAGGGTGTCATTGACTGAAGCGATTGCAGCATCGGGGGTGTCGAACACTCGATCAGGAAACAGCTGCTTGGCGGCTGTCTCCATCGAACTGTG
>Ga0307517_10011192_pt1 | contig 12451 bp, 16 predicted proteins | sample 23_EM_MG_FD_194515 | JGI IMG/M metagenome (GOLD analysis project Ga0307517, IMG submission 194515) | Populus trichocarpa ectomycorrhiza microbial communities from riparian zone in the Pacific Northwest, United States - 23_EM | ecosystem: Host-associated > Plants > Roots > Unclassified | place...
TTATATTTGACTTTTGGAAGTGATTAACTGTACACCCCCAGAAGTTGTGATTTGCCTCATACTTGCCGGTAAGTCATGCCAACGGTTGGTTTCTGATACTATTAAAGGAGTAAACACGACAGAGATGGCTCCATCCACAGTGAGGACAATTACAAAGTAGATCCATTTGAGATATCCCACTGGGAGTCCAATGACCTCGATTACTTGTTATACTCCGGGAATCGTCATAATTGGATTTTTGCATTTGCCCATGCATCAACATCCAGCAAATGTATTTTTTTTTCAATACGGTGTCTCATCCAACTCTACCCCCTTTTCAAATATTCCTCAGATACGGTATGGATTGTCAGCGAGATGATAGACTGGTTAAAAGTGCGCGATCTTACTTTGATCAAAGAAATATTCTGTAACCCTGACATTTGGAAAGAACCAAACAGTGGATCCTGAACCGCAGGAACTGCTGATTGCCTGGGCGGAAGATGCAAACAAGAAAATTGAAGAGGTGGTAGCGACTCAGAAGCAGAGGGACATTGACGAAGAGCTCCGACGATCTGCCGAGTGGGCAAACGTGATCCAAAGGTCCCAAACTATAATTTGAGCATCATCATAGAGGGGCAGTACTTAATCACGATATATACGAATTTTATGAGGAGGTCGATCGCCGAGTCGCAGGGATACTTTACATTCCACGCATTCAAGCTTCTAACTTCATCATTTGATACGTATGGTGTACGGAAAAATATGGATATCACAACAAGTGATTGGAATCGTCAAACACTAATGCCAGGTGGTATGGATGGCTGATTCGCGCTACTCCACCCATGAGGCAAGGATAGGCGACTGCCAGCACCACTAACCCCAACACTGCCGCTGACGCCTGGGGCTTTTAAACGCATTGTTATTGCTCCAAGCAGTGTGCGAGTGTATTACCGAAAATTTTCATCCCTATCCCAGTCCTCGGGTTGCCGGAAATAGCGGGATGCCCATCCCACCATGATTGCCTATGCCAGGCAGACGAGCTGAGCATGAAATGGGGTTGGCACATGAACAACACCATCGCCATAAATACCTTTCCTGCCCGTTCTAGGATGCGTATTATGATATGACACCAGACAACCCTTGAGTAGTAATACGTGGATCCACGGGACTGAGCAGGTCCTGGACCAAGCGATTGAGTTTTTTTGGATTTCCATATAGATGGCAGGGGAAACTGCGCCCTCCGCCGGCGTTGCTGTCAACTCCACCACAAGCCCCAGCGTCTAGACGACTCGGAGTTCATGATACGCCACGAAGCGCGAATTTGCTAAGAAAAAAAATGAGCATATGTAAAAAGGGATTACAAAAGGACCGCATAACTACATGTCCATCACCCGAACTACATCCCTCCAGACTGCCATTCTCCGCCTGCTCATAATCGAAAGGAGGGCTCATTATCCACAACGGAACTGGCGCTGCCGACCCTTCCCCTATAAACATCCCACCCCGAAAAAGACTCATGACGTCCTTGAGAATCACACCGAGGTGCGAACGTTGGGGATTGGTTATCGGAGCATGTCAAAAGGTATGTCACAAGGTATTGTCGGCACTAAGGAATACGAGTGTGCTCCGACCTCCTCCGCCGCTATCACTGCCGCCGCCGCCTGCTTTGTACCCTCTGAGGAGTGGCGCGTGAGTTGCCCAAACATAGATGTTCGTGGGTTATTATATGGATATGGGTTCGTCGGGAATGCAGGTGCTGTCGCGGGTGTGAATGTTATTAAGAGAGCAGACAGCCATGGGAACAGTAAGCATGGGTGTTCCTGGAGGTGGGGGATGAGGCTTGACGTCGGCTGGAACGGCTGAGGTGAGAAAGCAGGCCATTGGCATTGGATTTGGTTGTCAACGCGTTTTCGCAGACAATGGTGGCTTCAGCAGTACGAGCGACGGTCGTGTTGGCTTCTTTTGTTCGACCCTTTCACTCCTCTTCGGGTTCGCGTTCTTGTTCGCGGGCTCGTTCCATGCCCCCTCCGTAATTGCAAACGCTCCCGCTCGAGCTCGGCTTGGGCACGGTTCTGTGTCTCTTCCTTTTCTCGCTCAAGTTGTTCCTTAAGCTCTTCTCGTTGATATTCTCCAACCTCCGCTTCTCCTCCTCGATATCTCGCACTCGATCCTCCGCTCTTGATTTCTTCCTTCTCTCCTTTCCTCCGCATGTCCTCCCTCTACTCTGATTTGGTCTTCCTCAGCCCATTTCTTCAGCGCGTCAACTGCCAAATCGCCATTGTTGTTGTTCTTCTGCGTCTCTGGTCCAAATACATCCAAGATATCTCCCATAGCACATCACAGCAGTCTCAGCACCCATCTGTAATGCAAAAAATAAAACGACACCTCCTTCCCAACCCCAAACCTCAGCCTGCATATACGCAGCATTTTTTCTGCGTTTAATTGGCGAACTGATCATGCGAGATACACCTTTCCCAACCACCCTGCTCAACTTCACCTCCATTTCCAGATCGAAATCACCCTCGTTGGCCCAATTGATCGGCCCAGGGATCATCATCGAGCGACGGCCCACCAACGCTGCCCAGGACTGTCAGAGCAGGAGCAACACTCCCACCACGGCCACTACAGTACTGACAGCTGGACAGCAGGTCAATAATCCAGATCGCTGGAAGAGAACCAGTCCGCTACATGCGAAGCCAGGGAGGTTGTGAGTCGCAGTGACGGATGTCATACGTCCTGCACCAATGCCAGCGGGTCTGGGAGAAAGTCGGGGATTCAAGCCACCTGGCGTCAGAAGTACAACACAGGGATGACCACTACCACCGACAGAGTGGTAACGAAAGATCGAATGTTTTCCTGGGAAGGGACGAGAGGAAGGATGGGCGGTCGCCGATTGGGATTTAATGCTGCATAGCAAGAGTTGCAGCGAGTTTGGAGGATAACTGGCACATATGTGGCGTTATAGCATATCCAACATCCACACGCCCTTGAAAGCGTCACAGTTGGAGACGAGATAATAGATTCGGATTTGTGAAAATGGTGGAGGTGGCCTATGCCCGTGCCAGGGTGATGGAGATGATGTGGTACTTGTGATATGTAAACGTCATGGCTTGCCTACTTGAAGGCTACATCGCAGTTTCCATAAGAAGACCTTTGAACAGGACTAAGCGCGAGATCAACTGTGGAGCGGAATCGAAAGTAAGAAAAGGTCACTTCAGAAAAGATGAATTTATGCACTTGGTGTCCATCGGCGGCAGCCACCAGCCCGAAAACACAATTGATGCAAAATCTGTGTTCTTGTACGTGAACATGGCCGGCGACATAGCGTACTCTGAACAATCAACATATTGTCAGCACCTAGAGTAGAAACACCAGGAACTGGACAAAGTAATGCACCAACCGAAGCACCAACCGAAGCACCCAACAAACGCCACGAAATTGTGCAGCTCTAGCCCACACCCAGGTAATAATACTGTGGATAAGCACCATCCCGAACCCGAAGACATTTTTGCGAGAATCAGTGTTGCCGCTCCACGTGGGGAGTCCGTTCCAGAGGATCTTGATGGTGAAGAAGAATTGTAGTGGAAGGTGGCTAGCGCATGGAGAAATTGGGCTTGTAAACAAACAGAGTTAGTGGACAAGGATGGGCTAATGTTATGAGCATAACATACAGATTGTATCCGCTTGCTATATGATTCGTGCCAACGTTAACAAGGGCAACGTTTTGCATTTCAGATCCGAAAGTAAGGTCTATAAAAATCCCACATCCCTTGAATAATATCAAATAGCTTTGGGAACAATATCAACCCAGATTATCACAATGAAAGGGAGATCAAAATACCCACCACCAAAGTGTTGGGAAAGTCGTGTGGCACTGAAATGGCTCGTGCTTGCATCGGTATAGGGACAATCTAATTAATTTAGTTGAGTCAGGCGAAGCCGTGAAGATGGGTCGGTCTTACCAATTCAAATGAGAATAAGGCCATTCAAAACAAGAAAAATGAAATCAGGCTCCGTTTCGAAAAAAAGCAGCATATGAGTGATGCAAAAAATTAACGCTATAACCAGAGGGAAACCCCTGGAATTGAACACCATGATGCCCGCGTTTTCACGGTCGACTTGATATCTGCTTCCGAGAATGTAGAGTAATCCCGTGAGGATGAACGCGTATCAACGAGGAAAGCTGTCGAATACAGGTTTGCGAAATACCGAATGAGGATGAGAGGAAAGAAGAGGAGTTGCGTGAGGGCGAGATATTGGGCTAGAATCAGCCTGAGGTTGAGATGGTTGTACCCCGGACAAAAGCGGTACTATTTCGTTGAGAAAGTAGGGTCATGAAACTTGTCAAAAGGCACAGCTGAAAATTCTCCTCGAAAAAACAGCTCATAGCACCCCAACCTGGTACATGTAAGATATTATGAGCGACGCTACCCATGCAAGCAGAACGGGGCTGGGCAAGGAGAAAGTCCTTAACGAACAAACATGGAATTTCCTGGTGATGCCACAACTTCCCACAATCAACCCTCTTCTAGTGACTCTTCCTCTCTATCGTCCCGTAGCCTGCGACATCACTATCCCTCGCTATGCAGGACAACCCGCCCAAAATGCGCAATGTCAGTGGTAGCTGAACACATGCAATAAATACCCGCCATATCGATGTGACTACTTTATCCACGTGTGAGGTGCTTAGCGTGTCCAGTAATCATCTTACTGAACAGTGCCATAGAACCGACGAAGACCGCAAGACCTTCCGATGTTCGTCCAAGTTTCCGAGTACTTACCCCCTTTCCACGACTCCTTGTATCACCCCTGGCGGGTCAGCGACTGCGCCAACCAACCCGCACAATCGCGAATCAGGGAAAGCCGGACTGGTCACTGTTGCCTAGTGCAATATTGTGGACAATCCCGCATCGCCCGATATTGTGAATGCCAGGATGCACTGCTGAGAACTGGGACATATGTCGCCTCACCTTTCTTCATGCCGCCGCCGCTCAATAACCCAGCATTCTAACTTCCATTTACCATCCTTGGCCCAGCCGCACATCCACGACAATCTAGTTTCGGCCCTCTACGTCTTCGTCACACCTGCACCACCTACCACCTACCTTTATATCTCTTACCCATCCCAACAGCCAACTCCTCCCTTGACGCCCAACCGGAACGTCGTCCCTCGCATAAGGATTTGCAGGGGCAAAAAGGCGAGATGCACAATGCCTCGCGAACGCCACCAAAACCATGTACTGAGTCGTATATGCCTGCTCAGAGGATGAAAAGCCACCCACTGTGCACAAAGTCCGATCGGAATTTTCGTGGCCTTCATCCCCAAATTCTGTCGCTCGTATTCGCTCGCGTCTTCGACTCTATCGTCGCCCTCTTGATACCCATCTACATCGCAACCTCCCTGGAGAGAGAGGGTACGCATGAGAAGTTGAAAGAGATGGCCTGGCAATGGTGCCAGCGAGAGGATCAGATATCGGGTGTGAGGAAACCTCAAGGACACCGTCCCTTTTGAATGGTCACCACCTGTTATATCACCAGTCTACGACCTCAGCCTCACCTAGTACCATTGATAATCTTCCTCACACACTACCACCGACAGAGTCAACAGTGCAAACGAAAACGGACAAGTAAACCCATGGCGCCCCCCTGTTCAGACACCAACATCGTCAACCTTTCATTGGTGACGATAGACCAAGGGTACTGTCATCCTCGCCCTCCAGGCGTCAAGTTGGTTCTGGATGCTGGAATGCGCTGTGCTGTTGATAGAACTTATGAAGACTTCCAGACCAGTACGGCCTCGATCGTTGTTCTATAGGTTGTTGCGATGGATGCTTTCGGTGCTAATTAATTGTGAGTCTTGCTCGAGTATTAGGAACGTTTTCATTTCTAATATGGACCTAAAGATCTGGAAAAATCATCTCTCTTTTTTTTTTTTTTTTTTTTAATCATTCAATCAAGGGCCTTTGTTGGATTTCAGAGCACGCGGAGTGTCTTTTTACCAGTTCGTCGTTCCAGCCATTTTTCTAGTCAACTCTTTCTCACAAGGCGAACAGCTAATTTGCAGGTTCTGGATTCTTGGGAAGACCTGCCCTCGGTGGTTGCGATGGATGCTTTCGGTGCATAGGCTGATATTAATTGTATGTCCTGTTTAAGCATTCACGAATGTTTCGATATCTAACAGCAGTGAACACGTAGAAATCCTTTTTTTTTTTTTGGCGCTAATCAGATGATAAGTCTCGAAATGCCAAGAATACCGAGTGTTTGTTGTCCAGCTAATCTAGGGGGTTGGGGTTCTTCGGAATATCTGAGCATTGTCAATCTCAAGGACGTCCTTATGTTCCTCCTCCTTATGTCCTTTTCTACGTGTTATCTAACCTCTCATAGCCAAACACTACTTTGCGTTGAAGTTTGATATGTGCATAAACCGCAATTAGGAACGTGTGAATTAAATCTCAAACTATTCTCAGCCTTGCCACCGCCCAAGAGCACAGCACAACACAGCATCCCACTCTCACTGCCAGCAAAACTGAGTGCCAAACGGGAAAGCTTAATCGTATAACCCATCCTCACGATATCGTTTCCTCATTACTCTTCTCTACTAGTTCATCACAAGGGAACCTAGCTCGAGAGTGATAAAGGTGCGCCGCGAGGTCTATTTTGACTCATCTTCTCTCGCTGACGTCCAGGTACTTAGTTCCAGCAGCACTAGCAAGGCAGCATGTCTATGCATTTCCAGGGAACAAGTATCCACGGTGGCGAATTCAGGGCCATTACTAACCAGACAATTCAGAACGGTGAGCTTGCCTTTCATTCCATTCTGAATCCACAAAATTTGAAATCCGCTTAATCGGGTAGGTATCCAGGCTTTGAGCCAGGCAATCTCACATGGGGCTATGCGCGATTCCGCCGACCGAGATCCCCCTCCTCGATGCCACCCAGGCACACGCGAGAAGGCTACTGAGGACATCGTATGCTGGATCGAAGAACCAAACCCATCTTCCACTGTTCTCTGGGTTAACGGACGTGCAGGCGTCGGGAAATCAGCCCTCATGCAGAAGATCGCGGAACTCGGCCTCGTATATTTCGGAGGATGTTTCTTCTTTAGGCGAGGTTCACCCGGATGCAACGTGAAAGACCATTTATTTTCCACCCTTGCCTATCAACTTGCAATGAACGTGGATGGTATGCTCGAGGCTGTCGATCGGGCGGTGATGCATGACTTTTCCCTCCCTAAGATGTCCGCTGCTATTCAGTTAAAACGACTTATCATCGAACCAATCCGACTCCTCCCAATCCCCCTTCACCCTACTATAATCATCATCGACGGCCTTGACGAGTGCAAAGACTTGAATTCGCAGCGTGATATCCTCACATTAATTGGCGAAGTCCCCTTGGACCCTCATGTGGCCATTCGGTTCATCATCGCGAGTCGCCCAGAACATCAGATTTGTGATATGTTCAACAAGGAACCATTGACTTCAAGGACTCGCCGCCTCGTCCTCAACGAGGGGTATGATACCGCGGCTGATATCGAACGGTACTTGCGCGAAAAATTCGAAGACATTCACTCGTGTAATAGAGATATCATGCCAGATGTTAAGAGTCCTTGGCCGTTGAAACACGATTTACAGATGCTTGTATGGCGAGCTTCTGGGCAATTTATTTATGCCGCCACGGTCATCAAATTTGTTGATTCTGATACAGAATTCCATACACCAGAGGAAAAGCTCAACATTATACTGAAATCCGGTCCCATGCAAGCCTCGGCGTTCTCGGAACTTGATCGCCTGTATATCCAAATCCTTTCACAACATTCGGATTCCGAGGTTTTAGTCCACACTCTAGGGGGTGATTCGTGTGCTTGAAGCTCGCGATGTGAGCTCCCCAGCCATGATAGCCACAGTAACTGGATTCGGGGAGACAAAGGTACACTTGGTGCTTCGCGCACTCCGATCCGTCATAGAAATCCAGACTGAACCTGTTTTCGATGACGTTAACGACAATGAATCCAATGGCACCAACATTAGGAGGGTGAAACTTTCCCATCGATCGTTCCATGACTTCCTTACCGATAGGGAACGGTCAGGACCATACTTTACTGATGGAGCGCTTTTCCACGGTCGAGTTGTCTGTCGTATCTTGGAACTGACTGCGATATCCATCAAAGGGGTGAAAGGATCCAAAAGGTGACATATCTTGATTTGGTGCCTTAGAAAGCTGAATGAACGTAGAAATTCTAGCTCACTTCCACCAATGAACCCAGATATCTGGTACCAGTTCCACTGGGTCTTTTTCGGAGCCTTTGAGCTGAAACTCTCAAGCGAAATGGAGCTATGTTTGGCACTGAATAACTTGCGAGCCGTCCTCTTCAATGACCAGCCACTCTTCTCCAGGCAGCTCCCGGAGCCCTTCTGTTCCGCTCTCATACCCCTCTTGGATTGTGTTTGCTCTGGCCTATATGTATGTGAAAGCTACTTACCCTCTGTCGTGGGGAATTGTTAATAATATCTACATAGCTTCTTCTGCAGCACAATCTTTTCGGCCTGCCCAGGAAGGGTGATCCACTCCACCTTGGCCAAATCTTCACTGAAGCACGTAATCTCCTCGACGAATGTCTCCGACAGACTATTGTTGATCCAGGCTCAATACCAGTACACCTTGCGTTTAGAGCAAAAGGATATGAGCCTAGATCCCTCAGGGACATAGGAAATATCTGTAATACCCTGGATCAACAGCATCTGAGGAGGTTTGTGGATGATTATTGGATTCATATCCATAAAAAGGTCAAAGACAAATATGTCTTGCAGTACTATGCTCCAGATTGGATGCGTGACTTCTTCTTTGATCCCAATCGCTCCCGAAACCTCTATTTGACCTCTTTGGTCATCGACGAGTGTCAAAAGGCCATTAAACACCTTATCCTTGACCCATATCTTGATTTTTACAAGAATGAAGGCCTCATCGACTTCTTTACGCCGACACCAACACTCTCTGCTGAAATTCCCATTGCGAATGCCACCCGTTTGCTGGAGGGTGCTAGAAATGGGTCTGACAGACATGAGCTGCTGCTTTTCCTCGAAAACTTGTCTGAAATTGATTGGTTCAATATCTACAACGGAGACTGGGTTCGAAGACGTTTCACTAATGGAATCGTGCATTGGGTGTGTACTACTCTCGTAGGTTGATTCCTGTCGCCTTGATTTGACGAACCATTAACTGCAACTCAATCCAGGAATCATCATCACAGGAGCCTGGCAATATCCGAGATGCAATGCACAAGATTTTTACCCGGATCCTTTCAGTACTTCGCCGGTATATTTCAGGCGCCTGGGAACTGGGCATTTTTGAAAGTCAACTTTGTCTCGGGTGCCTGCCACAAAAAGCTCCTGGAATGTTTGACCTCAATGATTTTGGGACGTTATGTCAGAGCCTCCGAATGTTAACAGGTCAATGGTTCTTTCAAATTCTCACCACTGGATTGGTTGAGTCTATGCTGCTCGACATGGTGTGGGATTTATCTACTACGCGGTACGTATGTATTTGTATTTGACTTTTTGAAGTGATTAATCATACACTCCCAGTCAAGATTTCCCTCATATTTGCGAGTGAGTCCAGCCAAATGTTGGTTTCTGGTATTGCTGATGGAACAACACTGCAGACGTGGCACCACCCACAGTGAGGGCAATTTCAAAGTAGATCCGTTTGAGAAATCTCATATCTACTCATACCCGAATTGTCACCACTGGAGTTTTGCATTCACCCATGCATCAACATCCAGCAAATGTATTTTGTTTGCAATACGGTGTCTCTGCCAACACAACTACTTTATTCAACACCGCTGGAGCGCACAATGTATTGTCAGCGAAATGATAGACTGGTTGAAAGTATGTGATCCTCCATTGATCAAATGAAATATTCTGGAATTCTGACAAGTGGGAAGAATCAAACAGCAGATCCTCAACCGCAGGATCAGCTGATCGCGTGGATGGAAGATGCATACAAGAAAATTGAAGAGGCGGTAGTGGCTCGGAATCAGAGGGATATTGATAAAGAGCTCCGACGATCTGCAGAGTGGGCAGATCTGATCCAAAGGTCCCAGACTGCGTGATTTGTGTTATTGTAGGGCAGCGGTTGTAGAAATACTTGCCAGGTACATGAATTTACTTTATATTATGGGTACACAGTGCACCTCCGACTTATGATAGGTGTCTATATATGTTGCTCTACACATGCCAGCACATGCTATTCTTTCGTCGATCTCCCACAGCCCATCATGAGCATCCATCTGTAATGCAAAAAAATGGGTAACGAAAACAGCGCCTCCTTTCCAATTCCAAACCTCAATCCGCATGTATTCAGTATTTTTTTCTGCGTCTAACTGGCGAACTGATCTTGCGAACTACACTCTCCATTTCCGGTTCGAAATCATCCCCGTCGGCCCAATTGGTCGGCACGGGTCATCATCGAGCTCGACGGCCCACCAACGCTGCCCCGCACTATCAGAGCAGGAGCAACACTCCCACAACGGCCAGTACTGACAGCTGCATGGTAGATCGATAACCCAGATCACCGAAAGAGAACCGGTCCGCTACATGCGAAGCCAGAGAGGTTGTGAGGCGCAGTGACGGATGTCATACGTCCTGCACCTATGCCAGCGGGTCCGGGAGAAAATCAGCGGTTCAACCCACGCGTCAGTGGCACAAGGCGAGGATGACCACCACTACCGACAGAGTGGTAGCGAAAGATCGGATTTTTTCCTGGGAGGAGGGAAGAGAGGAAGGATGGGCGGTCGCCAATTGGGGACTTAATGCTGTAGAGCAAGAGTCGCTGCGAGTTTAGAGGGTAACGACACATATGCGGCGTTATAGTATATCCAACATTCATACGCCTTCGAGAGTGTCACAGTTGGAGAAGAGAAGATTTGGACTCGTGAAAGAGGGTGGAAGCGGCCTGTGCCAATGCCAGGGTGATGCGAATGACGTGGTACTTGTAGTGATGTGTAAACATCCTGTAGGTCATGGCTTGCTTGAAGACTGCTTCGCAGTTTCCGTAAGGAGATCTTTTATATAACAGGACCGTCTAAGTGTGAGATTAACTGTGGAGCGGACTCGAAAATAAGAAAAAGGTTAGGTCAAAAAAGATGAATTTACGCACTCGGAGTGCCCGTCAGCAGTAGTCATAGCCCGAAAAAACAATCGATGAAAATTTGCGTTCTTGTACGCGAACATGGCCGGTGACATGGCGTACACTAAAAAACCCAACATATTTGTCATCACCTAGGGTAGAAACGCCAGGAATTGGGCAAAGTAAACGCACCGACCGACACCCAACAAACGCCACAAAACTGTGCAGCTCCAGCCCTGACCCGGGCGACAATACTGCAGATAAGCACCATCCCGAACGGGAGGACATTTTTCTGAGAATCAGTGTTGCCGCTCTGTGTGAGTCCGTTCTAGAGGATCTTGATGGTGGGGAAGAGTTATGTTATGAGCGTAACATACAGATATTGCATCCCCTTGCTATACGATTCGATCCAACGTTAACAGGGGTGACGGTTTGCATTTCAGATCCGAAAGTAAGGTCTGCAAAAACCCATACTCCTCGAATAATATTGAATGGCTTTGGGAATAATGTCAACCCAAATTATCGCGATGAAAGGGAGATCAAAATACCCACCACCAAAGCGTTGGGAAAGTCGTATGGCGCCGAAATGGCTCACGCTTGCATCAGTTTAGGGGCAATCTAATTAATTTAGTTGAGTCAGGCGAAGTGATGAAGATGGGACGGTCCTACCGATTCCATGCCTTGAAATGAGAATATGGCCATTCAAAACAAGAAACTCTCCGTTTCAAAAAAAAAAAAAAAAAAAGCAGCATATGTGAGTGATACAAAAAATTAACGTTATAACCAGAGAAAAACCCCTGGGATTGAACACCACGATGCCCGCGATTCAGCACGATTCCATGGCCGACTTGATATCTTGCTTCCGAGAATGTAGAGCAATTCCGTGAGGATGAACGCGTATCAACGAGGAATGCTGTCGAATACAATTTTGCGAAATACTGAACGAGGATGAAAGGAAAGAAGACGAGTTGCGTGAGGACGAGATATTGGAGCCCCTGGACAAAAAAGCCTATGTACTATTTCGTTGAAAAAGTTGGGTTATGAAACTTGTCAAAAGACATACCTGAAATTTCTCCTCGGGGACACAGCCCACAGCATCCCGACTTGGTACATGTAAGATATTACGAGCGACGTGCGAGCAGAACAAACAGAAAGTCCTTGAACAGACATGGAATGTCCCGCTGATGCCACAAATTTCCCACAGCTCTGGCAAGCACATCCTTCGTTTGCGACATCCCTGTAAGGCTGCAGCCATAGACGCTATATTCATGTATCAATATAGGGTTATGCCCAAGTCACTTCATACATCCATATGGGCAAAACCCCACCAGCCAAAAAAAGGCCATCC